>Ga0134126_10006345_pt1 | contig 14802 bp, 14 predicted proteins | sample KB31752_FD_96881 | JGI IMG/M metagenome (GOLD analysis project Ga0134126, IMG submission 96881) | Terrestrial soil microbial communities with excess Nitrogen fertilizer from Kellogg Biological Station, Michigan, USA - KB3-175-2 | ecosystem: Environmental > Terrestrial > Soil > Unclassified ...
CCTTCGATGCGGGTATGCGTACCGGTGAAATACTTGTCGACGAAATCCTGACGCAGGCCGACCGCGTCGAAGATCTGCGCGCCGCAATAGGACTGGTAGGTGGAGATGCCCATCTTCGACATCACCTTGAGCAGCCCTTTGCCGACGGCCTTGATGTATTTCTTGACGATCTCCTTGTCGTCGGAGGGTTTGCCGGGCAAGCCTTCCTTCATCGCGGTGAGAGACTCGAAGGCGAGGTAAGGATTGATCGCTTCGGCGCCATAGCCCGCAAGGCAGGCGAAGTGGTGCACCTCGCGCGGCTCGCCGGTTTCCACGACTAGCCCAACCGAGGTGCGCAATCCCTTGCGGATCAGGTGATGATGCACGGCGGCGCACGCAAGCAGCACCGGGATCGGCACGCGGTCGGCGCTCGCCTTCCGGTCGGACAGGATGATGATGTTGCAGCCGCCGCGCACCTCTTCCTCGGCGCGATCGCACAGGGTGTCGAGCGCCCAGCCCATGCCGTCGGCGCCGTGCTCGGCCGGAAAGGTAATGTCGAAGGTGAGCGACTTGAAATGATCGCCGCTCATTTCGTGGATCGAGCGGATCTTCTCCAGGTCGTCATTGGTGAGGATCGGCTGGCGCGACTCGAGCCGCTTGGTGTGCGACATGCCCTCGAGATCGAACAGATTGGGCCGCGGACCTATGATCGAGACGAGGCTCATCACCAGTTCCTCGCGGATCGGGTCGATCGGCGGGTTGGTGACCTGCGCGAAGTTCTGCTTGAAATACGTGAACAGCGGCTTGGATTTTTCCGACAGCGCCGAAATCGGCGTGTCGTTGCCCATGGAGCCGACCGCTTCCTCGCCGGTCGACGCCATCGGCGTCATCAGCATTTTCAGGTCTTCCTGCGTGTAGCCGAACATCTGCTGGCGATCGAGCAGCGCGAGGTTGGACATCGGCGCGACGTTGCCCGCGGCCGGCAATTCCTCGAGCACGATCTGGGTGCGCTTGAGCCATTCCCGATACGGGTGGCTCTTCGCCAGCGTCGCCTTCAACTCCTCGTCGGGAATGAGGCGGCCTTCGTCGAGATCGACCAGCAGCATCTTGCCGGGCTGCAGGCGCCACTTCTTGACGATGTCTTTTTCCGGAATCGGCAGCACGCCCATTTCCGAGGCCATGACGATGCGGCCGTCGCGCGTGAGCAGATAGCGCGCCGGGCGCAGGCCATTGCGGTCGAGGGTGGCGCCGATCTGGCGGCCGTTGGTGAAGGCGATCGCTGCGGGGCCGTCCCACGGCTCCATCACCGCAGCGTTGTATTCGTAGAAGGCGCGCCGCTCCTCATCCATCAGCGGATTGCCCGCCCAGGCTTCCGGAATCATCATCATCACGGCGTGCGCAAGCGAATAGCCGCCCTGCATCATGAACTCGAGCGCGTTGTCGAAGCAGGCAGTGTCGGATTGGCCTTCGTAGGAAATCGGCCACAACCGGTTGATGTCCTTGCCGAACAGCGGCGAGGACACCGAGGCCTGCCGCGCCGCCATCCAGTTGACGTTGCCGCGCAGCGTGTTGATCTCGCCGTTGTGCGCGATGTAGCGGTACGGGTGCGCCAGCGACCAGGTCGGGAACGTGTTGGTGGAGAAGCGCTGGTGCACGAGCGCGATGGCCGATTCGAAATCGGGATCGTGCAGGTCAGGATAATAAGTGCCGAGCTGATCGGCGAGGAACATGCCCTTGTAGATCACCGTGCGGCATGACACCGACACCGGATAATAGCCGGCGGTGCGCCGCTCGCGCTGCTTGTAGATGGCGTTGGAGATCGACTTGCGCAGGATATAGAGGCGGCGCTCGAACTCGGCCTCGGTGAATTTTTTCTTGCCGCGGCCGATGAACACCTGCAGATGCACCGGCTCGGTCGGCTTGACCGACTCGCCGAGCGTCGAATTGTCGCTCGGCACTTCCCGCCAGCCGAGCAACGTGAAGCCCTCGCGCGCGACCGCGTCGGCGTAGATGTCCTTGATGATCTGCCGCCAGTTGTTGTCGCGCGGCATGAAGAGTTGGCCGATGGCGTATTCGCCCGGCTTGGGCAGCGTGAAGCCGAGCTCGGCGGTCTTCTTGGCGAAAAATTTGTGCGGGATCTGCACCAGGATGCCGGCACCGTCACCCATGCGCGGATCGGCGCCGACCGCGCCGCGATGTTCGAGGTTGCAGAGGATGCGCAGACCGTCTTCGATGATCTGGTGCGACTTGCGGCCTTTGAGGTCGGCGATGAAGCCGACGCCGCAACTGTCCTTGTCGAGCGCCGGATCGTAGAGGCCCTGCACCGGCGGCGGGCCCGGCTCGGCGCTCACGGGCAATGGCAGGTCGTCGCACGGCTGCGTTGCAAGCCTGCGGTCGATCGTCCCGTTGCGCGCGCCTCGCTCGTTCATGCCACTCGCCGCCAATTAGGACAGCAATACTGTCCTAATGGACCATGCCAAATTTTGCACCGCCGCACAAGATTGGTCCACGCCAGAAACGCCCGAAAATTGTGTTTTGTTGCGGGCCGCTGCCAGACCCGAGCAAGAAGAGGACCACGCGGAATGGGTTCGCGCAATGCCGTTGCGCGGCGATGCCGTCACAAACCGGCCTGCCGGTTAACCGCTTAATAGTGAAAACGGGAAAAAGCCGCGCCCGCATTGGGGTTGGCTATGGTGCGCGAAATTGCGCAGCAAAGGTGTTTTCATGAGCGAATCCTTCGCCGCGGCACCCGGTCCAGCGGAAAGCAATCAAGGCGTCGTGGCACTGGCCCGACTCACCGACCGCATCGCCACGCTGGTGCCGCCGGCGGCCGCGGCCCATCTCGCCCGTCCGCAGCCGTCGCCTGCGGTGCGGGCCGGCCTTGCCAAGGCGCAGGTTATTTCGGCAGCCGCCGCCCGCCGCGCGGCACGCCCGCCGCGCTCGTCCGTTGGGCTGGCCGTCAACGGCTTCGTCGCCGCCTGCTCGTTTATTCCCTACGCGGTCGTCGCGTTTGCCCTGCGCCTGCTGATGGCGCGCATGTTTTTTATCGACGGGCAGACCCGCATCGAAGGCCCGCGCGTGCCGCTCGATATTTACGGCCATCAGGTGTTTTCATTCATCGCGCCGCTGCACGTGAAGGCGGAAACCTTCACCGCCTTCCTCACCCAATACGCGCCGCTGCCGGTGCCGCCGATTCTTTCCGCCTATCTGGTGAGCTACGCCGAATTCATTCTGCCGATCATGCTGATCATCGGCCTGGGTACGCGCATCGCAGCGCTCGGGCTGCTCATCATGACCGCGGTGATCAGCATCTACATTCTGCCGGAGGCGTTTTGGACCACGCAGATTTTCTGGATCGCGGTCCTGACGGTTCTTCTGACGCAAGGCGCCGGTGCGATTTCATTCGACCGCGCCATCTGTTTCATTGCCCGTGGGTAGTCGTATGAAAAAAGCATTATTCGTCTTTTTCTCCGGTCTGGCGGTTGCGGTGGCGGTGACGCTGGTGTCCGCGCGCTCGCCGAGCCACGTTTCCGCGGCCGACGCCGCGCCGAGTCTTGCACCCAACCCGCTCTCCGCCCGCGCGCAGGTCATCGACGCTTCCTCCGCCGAACCGAGGCAAGTCGCCGTCATCGTCTTCGGCCCGCACTATGGGAGCAGCCCACGCATCATTCATGTTCCGCAGGGCCCCGAGCAGGAAAGCCGTGCCCGCGCCAATGAAGGCGAGGAGGCCGTTGCACCGATCGAAGACGACGCCGCCGATGCGGCTCCGCCGCCGTCGCGCTACCGCGTCATTCCGCTGCCCCGCCGCAGCGATGTTGCCGCGCCGAAGCGTGAGGCCGCGCCCGCGCCGCAACGGCCCAGCGATATCGCTCCTGTTGCGCGTCACAACGATGCGCCGATCCTGCAAAAGCTTACGGTCGCCCCGGCAGCGCCTCTCTCGCAGCGGCAAGATGAGCCGGCTGAAGCAAGCGTTCCGCCGGCCGGGGACGCGGCCGTTTCAGACAATACGCTGACGCCGATTTATCCGACGCCGCGCTACGGCCAAGCCGAACCCAAGCTCGGCACCGCGAAGAAATAAAAAGCGCCCCGGCAATCCGGGGCGCTCCATTCTTCTCCGACATTTCGCCGGTCGCGGCTTGAGCCGTCAGGCCGCCGCTTTGGTCTCGACGACCTGAGCCTTGGCGCTGCCGTTGCCGATCGGAATCTGGCGCGGCTTTTTCGCCTCGGGAATCTCGCGCACGAGATCGACGTGCAGGAGCCCGTTTTCGAGGCTGGCGTTCTTGACCGTGACGTAGTCGGCGAGCTGGAACACGCGCTCGAAAGCGCGGGCGGCGATGCCCTGATAGAGCACGTCGCCGTTCTGCTCGTCCTTCACCTGCTTCTCGCCTTTGATCGTCAGCGTGTTCTCTTTCGACTCGATCGAAAGTTCGTTCTGGCCGAAGCCGGCCACCGCGACGGAAATGCGGTAGTCGTTTTCGCCGGTGCGTTCGATGTTGTAGGGCGGATAGCCCGGAGCGGCTTCGAAGCCGTCGAGCATCGAGAACAGCCGGTCAAAGCCGACCGTGGAGCGATAGAGGGGAGCAAGATCGAATGTACGCATGGCATATCCTCTTGAGTTTGAGCGACATGCGGGCGGTCCGCCAAATGGCCGAACCGTAGCCCGAGCGCAGCCATCATTGGCCTGCGCAAAAATTATATGGGAACGGATTTTTGACCGCGCAAGGGCCCAAGCGTTCCTTCTAAACTACTGATATTAGCTGTGTTTTAGCAAAATACCGCCACCTCGCCGCGGCCCTGCTATAAGGCGCGCATGCACGGTACGGCCCCGGATTCGATGCGTCTGGTTTCCATCCCCGCCAATCCGGCGCCCGAGGACGCGGTTGTCGGGGCCGTGACGACCCGCGACGGGGTGTCGCTGCGGTTTGCCCGCTTTGCGCCGCCGCCCGGCCGCAAGGGCACCGTCGTCGTCTTGCAAGGCCGGGCCGAATATATCGAAAAATATTTCGAGACGGTGCGTGATTTGCGCGCGCGCGGCTTTGCGGTGGCGACGTTCGACTGGCGCGGACAGGGCCTGTCGAAGCGCGCGCTTTCCGATCCGATGAAAGGCCATGTGCGCAATTTCTCCCAATACGTCACCGATCTTGGAACCGTCATGGAACAGGTGGTGCTGCCGGATTGTCCGCCCCCGATCTACGCGCTGGCGCATTCGATGGGCGGCGCCGTCGCGCTCAAGTCTTGCCACGACGGCAGCCGCTGGTTCGACCGCGTGGTGCTGTCCGCTCCGATGATTGCGCTTGCCGCGGGGCGCATGGGCCGCGCGGCGGGGCCGCTTGCCCGCATTCTGCGCTATCTTGGCCGCGGCTCCGGCTATGTGCCGACGCGTCGCGCCGCCGCCGTCGGCCCCGACGATTTCGTCGGCAATGTGCTCACCTCCGACCCGGTGCGCTACGCGCGCAATGTGGCGGTGCTGGAAGAAGCGCCGGAACTCGGCATCGGCGCCCCGACCATTGCCTGGGCCGACGCCTCGCTTCGGCTGATGAAGCAGTTCGCCTTGCCGGGCTACGCCGGGACGCTGCGCCAGCCGATCCTGATGGTGGCGGCGGGCCGCGACGAAGTCGTCTCGACGCCGGCGATCGAGACCTTCGGCATGAACCTGCTCGCCGGCTCGCATCTAATTCTCGCCGGCGCGCGCCACGAGATTTTGCAGGAGCAGGATCTCTTCCGCGACCAGTTCTGGGCGGCCTTCGACGCCTTCGTGCCCGGGACGCCGCTGTATTAGCGGCCGGGCTCAGGCGGCAATCGCGCGCTTTCTGCGCCAGCCGAGCAAACCCAGCGCCGCCAGGCCCGTCGCACAAAGCGGCAAAGCAGCCGGCAGCGGCGTCGTGGCGAAATTCGCGTTCACGAGACTGAGTTCGTAATTGGCTTCGATGAGTTGACCCGCCGCCGAAAGATGCTGGTCGTCGGCCCAGAAACTCGTTGTCTCCGCATCGGGCGTGCGCAGGTGTGCGTGCTCCATGCTGGGATCGAGGCCGCAAAACTGGCCCCACCCCGATGCGCCGAGGCCGGCAACGCAGGCCGAGTCCGTCGCGCTACCGGGCACGCCTGGATCGACGAAGCCCGGCTGAAAATTGTACGCCGTCGGATTATTTTCGACATCGACGATCAAACCGGCGATGTCGGCGGCGACGTAATTGACGCCGCGGCTGTTAAGCGCGGCGAAAAGGTCCGTGGTGAACTCTTTCGACAAATCGTTTGAGCCCTGGAGACCGTTGACAATGATATCCTTCGCTCCGGCGATCTGAAGCGTGTGGATGGCGTCCGCCAGCAATCCCGCCTGTTGGGAAAGATAATTACTCTGATCCGTCGGATCGCTGATCGTCTTCGCGGTGGTAACATCGTTGCCGCCTGAGCTGATCAGATAGAGCGCCGAGGGATCGGCGAGATTTCCAGGCGCCGCACCCAGATAATTGGCAATCTGTCCCGCGGTCGACGGTAGGTTCGTGTTGTCGTTCAAATTTCCCGGCGAGCCGCCGGACGACGCGCTCAGTGAACCGCTGATGGCGTAATTCGTGCCACCGATCAGGTTGGCCGGGACGGACGTCACGCCCAATTTGCTGGCGAGGTCTTGCGTCATCGTCAGGCCGACGCCGACGCCGGTGCCGGTCCCGCCATCGGCGATGGCGCTCGATATCTTGTCGTCGAAAGACTGCTTGCCGGTCTCGCACGGCGCCGGAACGCCGCCACCGCATTGCCCGTTGAGGGCGCCCTTCCACCAACCGCTGTCGACAGTGCTGTCGCCGAAGGTATAGAACGCGTCAAAATTCGCAGCGGCCGCCTGCGAGGCGCAAAACGCGCTGAATACCAAAGCCGCAAGTTTGAATTTCAAAGATCGTCCCCGCTCGAGAGACGCCACGGCGACAATTTTTGCATTCAGGTATTGCCCGGTCAACGGGGGTAGGGGCTCGCAACCGGCGCGCTAATTATACCCGTGTTTTGTGCACCATTCGGCGGCACGCGCGGGCGTCGAGCCCTTCTTTTTCACCTCCGCCATGCAGCTCGCGTAGGTTCCCTTTTTCGGCTTTTCGACCGCGTAGACTTTGAATTGTGTTGTCAGCAGAACCGCGGCAGCAAGCAGGATCGCGCCGAAAAATTTAAACACGGAAATTCCCTCCGGTAATAGTCGCCCGCGAATAGCCTATATGATTTCGAACGTGCGACAAGGTCCGGACGGATCGCCTGCTCGGTCGTCTTCAGGTCTTTAGCAGTTCGAGCGCCGCCGCATGCACGCGCTTGTCACCGGCGACGACGAGGTGTCCGCCCCCTTGCGCCGGGCCGTTTTCCCAGGTGGTGACGATGCCGCCAGCGCCGGTGATGATCGGGATCAGCGCCACGACGTCGTGCGGTTTGAGCTCGGTCTCGATAATGAGATCGATCAGCCCCGCCGCCAGCATGCAATAGGAGTAACAGTCGCCGCCGTAGCGCGAGAGTTTCACTTTCTCTTCGACGCCGGCAAACGTCTTGCGGTCGGCGGGCTTCATCAGCAACGGCGAGGCGGTAAACAGCACCGCGTCGGAAAGCGAAGCGCACTCGCGCACGCGCATCGCGCGGTCTCCGAGCGGTCCGCGATAGCGCGCCGCGCCGCCGTCGCCGGAAAAGCGCTCGCGCGTGAACGGCTGGTGCATCATGCCGAACACCGGCTCGCCGAAGCGCGCCAGCCCGATCAGCGTGCCCCAGGCCGGCATGCCGGAAATGAACGACTTGGTGCCGTCGATCGGATCGAGCACCCAGACATATTCGGCGTCGGTGCGCTCGCCGGCATATTCCTCGCCCAGGATGCCGTGCTCGGGGAAGTTGCGGCGGATGAGGGCGCGCATGGCGTCTTCCGCCGCGCGGTCGGCGGCGGTGACGGGATCGAAGCCGCCGGGCTTCTTGTTCTCCACGACGAGCGCGGTGCGGAAAAACGGCAGGATGGTTTCGCCGGAAGCCGTGGCGAGTTCGTCGACAAAGCTGGTAAAATCGATAGCCGTCATGAGTTCCCGCTTTAGTTCAGTCTTTTCAATCTCTTATATGGAGCTCGGCGAAGGCGGGCGCATATTCCGCCCTTCTGTTTTCGCATGACGCTCGCATAATACCTGATTATGGAATGCAGCTATGCGTAATGAGCATGGGGTTTCGGCTCCAGAGTCCTTTGCGTTTTGTGCATCGCGGTGTAACTTATTGCAATGCGGTAGCGACAGCTATCGTTGCCCTTCTTGGGCGTTTCCTCCCTAGACTTGGGCCGCTTGCAACCGCGAGCGGCCCTTTTTTTGTGGCCCAGCAAGGCCTTTGGCCGCGCCCAAGAGGGCTATTCGGCGGCGGCGCGGTAGGGCCGCAGCTCCTCAAGTGGAATCTCGCCCAGGCGCGTGGCAAGCGCTTCCAGGTCGGCGGCAAGCTTGCCGAAGCCCTCCGAACGCTCGTAGCGGCGTTCGTCCATGTAGAGCCCGCGGTTGATCTCGAGCTGGATGGCATGGAGGCCGGCGGCCGGATTCCCGTAGTGTTCGGTGATGAAGCCGCCGGCATAGGGCTTGTTGCGGCTGATGTTGTAGCCCATGCCGCGCAGCACGAATTCGATGGTTTCGGACACGGCGCCGGTGCAGCTGGTGCCATAGCGGTCACCCAGCACGAAATCGGGCCGCGGGCGCTCGTCGCGGTGGCCGGCGGTCGAGGGCATGGAATGGCAGTCGATCAGCACGGCCGCGCCGAAATCGCGATGCAGCCGCGTGAACAGCCGCCGAAGCCCGCGATGATAGGGCTTATAAAGGCTCTCGATTCTGGCGAGGGCATCGTCCACCGGAATGCGCTGATCGTAGATTTCCTGGGCATCGCCGACCACCCGCGCCACGGTGCCTAGCCCGCCCGCTACCCGCATCGAACGGGTATTGGCGAAGGAGGGGAGCCGTCCCTCGAACATGCGTGGATCGAGCTCGTAGGGCTCGCGGTTGACGTCCACATAGCAGCGCGGGAAATGCGCCCGCATCAGCGGAAAGCCGCGTCCGACGACGCCAGCGATCAGGTCGTCGACGAAGCTGTCTTCCGACCGGCGCAACATGGCGATGTCGAGCCGCGCCTGGGCGAGGAAATCGCGCGGATAAACGGAACCGCTGTGCGGCGAATTGAATACGATCGGGGCGTCGCACCCCGCCGGCTCGATGATCTCATAGGGCGGGTCGAGCTCGTCGCGGACTTCACTCATGGCTTTCCAAGGACCTGGACCGAAACAAAGACTTGATTCCAAGCGGCAAACTGGACGGGGCAGTCATTGACAGGAGATTACCACGGCGGCGGGCCCGGCTGGGAGCCTTATACCCTCTATTGTCCATGCGCCGGCGAACAAAGCCAAGCCGTGCTGTGGGGTTCACCCGATATTTACCCGGTATAAGTCTTATGGGGCCGGTGGGGCCGCCAAAAGGGCGCGCGGCCGGGATCGGGCGTAATAGTGATGTCGAAAATCCTCCTGGCCGAAGACGATACGGATATGCGGCGCTTTTTGGTCAAGGCGCTGCAAAATGCCGGATTCGAGGTCACCTCCTACGATAACGGCCTGTCCGCCTATCAGCGGTTGCGCGAGGAACCGTTCGAACTCCTGCTGACCGATATCGTGATGCCGGAAATGGACGGGATCGAGCTTGCCCGCCGTGCCGCCGAACTCGACCCCGACATCAAGATCATGTTCATCACCGGTTTTGCCGCGGTCGCGCTCAACGCCGATTCAACGGCGCCCAAGCACGCCAAAGTCCTGTCCAAGCCCGTCCATCTGCGCGAATTGGTCAACGAAGTGCAGAAGATGCTGGCGGCCTGAGCCGCCGGGAGGGGCAGCTTGCCTCACCCCCGGTGAGCCGATAAGACCAAACCGTTAACGGGCGCGTAGCTCAGCGGAAGAGCACTACCTTGACATGGTAGGGGTCACAGGTTCGATCCCTGTCGCGCCCACCATTCTTTGAACTGTTCCCATCAAACGCATTGGCAATGGCGAATCCTCGGCGCTGGCTTCTTGTTGCGATCGCCTTGCTCGCCTGTGCCGGTGTCGCGGCTGGCGTTTGGGGGCTCAATGCCGGCATCACCGCCGAGACGATGCGAGCCAGAATCGCCGGCCTCGGGGTATGGGCGCCGATCGGGTTTGTGCTTCTGTACTCGGTGGCGACGGTCGCGGCCATTCCCGGCGGCGTTTTCGATCTGGTCGGCGGAGCGGTGTTCGGTCCGTTTTACGGCACGCTGCTCGATCTCACCGGCGGAAGCCTCGGCGCGGCTTTCGCGTTTCTGGTGGCGCGGTACGTCGCGCGCGACTGGCTCGAAGCGCGCGCCGGCCCTCGGCTGCAAGGCGTGATGCGCAGCGTCGATGCCGAGGGCTGGCGTTTCGTCGCCTTCGTGCGCCTGGTGCCGATCTTTCCCTACAACATCGTCAACTATCTGTTCGGGCTGACGCGCATCCCGTTCCATCACTACGTTCTGGCGACGGTGATTTTCATGGCGCCTTCGACGGTCGCCTATACCTGGCTCGGATTTGCCAGCCGCGAGGCGATGGCCGGCGACACGCACCAGCTCTATTACGCGCTGGTCGCCATCGCCCTGATCGGCGTGTTGATCTTCGTGCCGCGCTTCTTCAAGCGCTTTCGCAAAGCCTGATTTGTCTGCGCGCTATTTCCAGAACACCTTGGAGGCGATGGCGGCACCTTCGGCCATAGCCTTGAGCTTGGCGAAGACCACGTCGGGATCGACCGCGGCTTGTCCCACCCAGGTGCCGTAGCCGCAATCGGAGCCGGCGATGACATTCTCGCGGCCCACCAGCTTGGCGTAACGGCCGATGCGCTGCGCGATCAGGTCGGGATGCTCGATGAAATTCGATTTCGATTCGATGACGCCCGGGATGAGTACCTTGCCGTCGGGCAGTTTCACGCGCTCGAACAAGGTCCACTCATGTGCGTGACGGGGGTTGGCGGCCTCGAATGAGATGGCGTTCGGCCGCGCCGTGAACACGATGTCGATCACGTCGCCGAGCGGCACGTCGCAATGGTGCGGTCCCTCGTAATTGCCCCAGCAGACGTGCATGCGCAGTTGCTCCGGCGCGATGTTGGCCGTCGCATGGTTGAGCGCTTCGACATGGAGCTGCGCGCGTTTGCGGAATTCGGGCAATTTCAGATCGGCATACTGGATGTGCCGGCCCATGGCGAGATCGGGACAGTCGATCTGGAGGACGAAGCCGGCCTTGGCGACCGTCTCGTATTCGGCCCGCATGGCGTCGGCGATCGCGTAGATATAGGTCTCGAAATCCTTGTAGTAGTCGTTGCGAAAAAACAGCGAGACGACGCCGGGCGAGGCGGCGCTCAGGAAGCCGCCGGCGGCCTTCACCGCTCGGAGCGCCGCTTTGAGATTGTCGGTGTCGGCTGCTGCCGCCTTTGCATCGCGCACGCTGATGGGCGCATTGCAGGCCGGCGTCTTGCGGCGCGAGCGGCCGGGATCGCCGAACACGCGCTTTTCCAGTTTCGGAAAGGCGGCAAGATCCTGATAGACGAAGCTGTTGCCGGTGCCGCCAAACCCGGCGAGCCGGTCCTTCACATAAGTCGCATAGCTCGGCTTCGACATCTCGCCGTCGTTGATCAGGTCGACGCCCGCGTCTGCCTGCTTCTTCACCACTTCGGCGACAGCCGCGCGCACGCGTTCGGCAAGCGCGGCAGGGTCGACCGGCACGCCTTCCTCCTTGGCGTACATCATGCGGATCAAGTCGTCCGGACGCGGCAGGCTGCCGGTGTGCGTGGTCAGAAAGCGGTCTGTGCTGCGCTGCATGGGTTTAAGAGCCTACAGCAGGCGCGCCGCGCCAGCCAAGCTTGGGCCGTTCGCGTTGACATGAACGGGTGGGCTGCTTAGAACCCCGGCAAACACGCACCCAGAGATTGCCATGAAAGTCCGTAACTCGCTGAAATCCTTGCGCGGCCGCCATCGCAACAATCGCATCGTGCGCCGCAAGGGCAGGGTCTATATCATCAACAAGACCAACCGCCGCTTCAAGGCGCGCCAGGGCTGAACGTCTCGAATGCCGGCCATTTCGCGCCGGCAAACCCGATCGCCGCAAATTTGCCTTGGACGGTGGAGAAGCTAGACTCCACCGATGCGGCTTCGATTCTCAATAGCGGTTCTCGCGTCTCTGTCCGCGGCGATTTGCGCGCTGCCTGTTGCCGCGCAGGAGAATAAATTTCCCGAGTCGCCGAAGAAGCTGCCTCTCGTCCGGCACGGCGATCAGACGCACGATCTGGAATTCCTGTTCGGCGCGCTCAAGGCCGCGCCCGACGATGAAACCGCCAGAGCGGTCGAACAACGCATCTGGGCAGTGTGGGCGATCTCGAAGAGCGACACCACCAATCTGCTGATGAGCCGGGCGCGCGCGGCGACCGAAAAGAAAGACCTCGATCTGGCGATCAAGCTGCTCACCGCCGTGATCAAGATCAAGCCGAAATATGTCGAAGCGTGGAACCGGCGCGCGACGCTCTATTACATGAAAAAGGAATACGGCCGCTCGATGGACGACATCGCCGAGGTGCTGCGGCGAGAGCCCCGTCACTTCGGCGCCTTGTCCGGTCTCGGGCTGATCCTCCAGGATGTCGGCGACGACAGGCTCGCGCTCGACGCCTACCGCCGCGCGCTCGCGGTCTATCCGCGTCTCCAGCGGATTCCCGACCTGGTGAAGACGCTGTCGGAAAAGGTCGAGGGGCGGAATATCTAGCGCGTGCATCACCGCTTCACCGCCGTGCCGATAAGAATCCCGACGATTTTTCTTTTGGCCGCGATGCTCGCCCTGCTGGCCTTTGTCCCGTCCGCGCACGCCCTCGAAAATCCGAAAGTCTTTCGCGGCATCCTCATCCTCGAAGGCCAGATCGTTCCTCGCGACTACGACAAGCTTCGCAGTTTCCTGAGCGACAGGGCGACGTTCGATAAGATCAGTCACGGCGTCTTTCTCGCTTCGCCCGGCGGCAACGTTGCCGAGGCGATGAATATCGGCCGCCTGATCCGGTCGTTGCGCCTGAGCACCGAAGCCCCGCCGGGAGGCGCCGATCTACGAAGACTTGGCGGAAACGCCATCGCGCCGGACGATCTGCGCGACTTCAGGAACTACGGCTGCGCCAGCGCCTGCTTCCTGGTTTTTGTGTCCGGCATCTACCGCAACGAGAACGGCGCCGGCCGCCTCGGCGTGCATCGGCCGTTCCGGGCGGGGAGCGGTTCGAAGACGCCTGCCGCCGGCGACGATCCGATCGTCGATGGCGCCGTGCGCGCGGCGATCAAGAATTACCTGAGCGAGATGGACGCGCCGCCGAAATACGCCGATCTGATGTTTGCGGTTCCCTCGGCGCGGGTGCGTTGGATCACGCAACACGAACTGGACACCGATCTCGACGGCCTCATCCCGGAGCTAAAGGATGCCGTCGCGCGCCAATGCGGCGCTTCGGTGGAAGCAGCGGCCGCCCAGCAGCCGCACGACCTTGCCTCCTGTCAAATGGACGCGCAGTGGCGCCTGCGCAGCGAGCTGCCCGCCCAGGCCTGGCCCAAGGTCTTTGGTGCTTCCGGGCGCTAATCGCCCGCGACGTCCGCGCCCACGTAGGCGATACGCAACATATTGGTCGCGCCCGGCGTGCCCAGAGGCACGCCGGCGACGATGATGACGCGCTGGCCGGCTTTGGCGAAGCCTTCACGGAATGCGATGCGGCTTGCCCGATCGACCATGTCGTCCTGGTCGTGCGCGTCCTCGGTAATCACGCAGTGCACGCCCCACACGACGGATAGCCGTCGTCCGGTCGCGATATTGGGCGACAAAGCGACGATCGGCGGTTTCGGCCGCTCGCGGGCAACCCGCAGGCCGGTTGAGCCGGACGAGGTCCAGCAAATGACGGCGGCAAGGTCGAGCGTGTCGGCGATCTTCTGCGCTGCGTCGGCGATGGCGTCGGCGCCTGTCGCTTCCGGCTCGGGCCGCTGGGCGCTGATGATGGCGCGGAAGGTTGGATCGTTCTCCGCTTCTTCGGCGATGCGGTTCATCATCGCAACCGCTTCGACCGGATATTGTCCGGCGGCCGACTCCGCCGACAGCATCACCGCGTCGGCGCCTTCGAAGATGGCGGTGGCGACGTCGGAAACCTCCGCGCGCGTCGGCACCGGCGAATTGATCATCGATTCCAGCATCTGCGTGGCGACCACAACCGGCTTGCCCGCCGTGCGGCCGGCGCGCGTCAGCTGTTTCTGCACGCCGGGCACCTTTTCCAGCGGCATCTCGACGCCAAGATCGCCGCGCGCGACCATCAGCGCGTCGGCAAGCTCCAGGATTTCGTTGAGCCGGTGCACGGCCTGCGGCTTCTCGATCTTGGCCATTACCGCGGCGCGGCCGCGGGTGATCTTCTTTGCCTCGGCGATGTCTTCCGGCCGCTGGATGAAGGACAGCGCCACCCAGTCGATGCCGGTTTCGAGCGCCGCCTCGAGGTCCGACCGGTCTTTGTCGGCGAGCGCGGAAAACGGGATGGTCGAGTCGGGCAGGCTCACGCCCTTGCGGTCCGACAGTTTGCCGGCGACCTCGACCCGGGTGGTGATGCGCCTGGGTTCGGCCTGGGTGACGGTCAGGCGCACTTTGCCGTCGTCGATCAGCAATGTGTGGCCGGCCTGCACGGCGGCGAAGATTTCCGGATGCGGCAGATAAGCGCGCGTGGCGTCGCCCGCCGCGGTGTCGCCATCGAGCACGAAGGTGTCGCCTTTCTTCACCATCGCCGCGCCGCCGGTGAAGGTGCCGAGCCGCAGCTTCGGGCCTTGCAG
>Ga0134126_10006347_pt1 | contig 14800 bp, 11 predicted proteins | sample KB31752_FD_96881 | JGI IMG/M metagenome (GOLD analysis project Ga0134126, IMG submission 96881) | Terrestrial soil microbial communities with excess Nitrogen fertilizer from Kellogg Biological Station, Michigan, USA - KB3-175-2 | ecosystem: Environmental > Terrestrial > Soil > Unclassified ...
CGCTCCTTAGCGTCTCAGCGGGATCAATATGCACGGCTCGAATTGCCGGAGGAAGAACTGCTAGCAATGCCGCCGCGAAAAGAGCCAGCAGGGGCGCGGCGGCGGCCGGGTCGGTCGGCTTGATCTCGTACAAAATGCTTTCGACGAAACGCCCGCAGGCTAAACCTCCAGCAAGTCCAAGGAAGAGGCCGAACGACACCACGGCGAGCAGATCGGTCGTGACCCGGCGGACAACCTGCGTGGGGCGAGCACCCAGAGCTATCCGAATGCCGATTTCCCGCCGTTGCTGGGTGACCAAATAGTTGAGCAAGCCATACAGTCCAACCACCGCCAGCAGCAGCGCAACGATGGCGAAGAATAGCGAGAGCGTGGCGAGCAGCCGTTCGCGGAGCATTTGCCACCGAATGAAGTCGCTTTGGGTTTCGATTGTGTGTACTTGAAAATCGGAACGCGCCTTTAAAACGAGGCTCCGCAAGGTAGGCGCCAGCGCCAGCGGATCGCCGGCGGCCCGCACCAGAAACGCGTCGTGTTGTCTGGGGTTCATCGGCAGATACATCGTGGGATGCACCCGCTCGCGCACGTCGTAATAGACTGCGTCGCGCACGTAGCCAACGATCTGCATCGGCGCGGAGAGGTCCTTAGCGATAGGGAGCCACAGGGATCTGCCTACCGGATTCTCTCCTTTGAAATAGACGCGTGCGAAAGCCTCATTGACGATGCCAACTCCCGGCAACGGCTGCGTCGACGCGCCTAATCGCGGAGGAAGATCGCCGCGCCGGAAATCGCGTCCATCGATTTGGTCGATGCGCATGGTTTCAAAAAAGCCGGGAGAAACGTCGAGAACATACGACGGGCGACCCTCGGTCAGCTTGCCAGGAACGCGCACACCCATCTCAGTCCAGCGGTTACGGCTCAACAGCGGCCACCCCGCAAGCGCGGCAGACTGTACGCCGGGCGTGCCGTGCAACTGATCCGCCATTTGCATCCAGACTTGCAGCGGCTGCTTTTGGGAGGCTGACAAGTCCATTACCAGAACATGCTCGGCCGAGAACCCCAGCGGCCGGTTTGACAGCCGCTGGAAACTCGCGACAAACAGTCCCGCGACGAATTGCACCAGGACACAAAACGCCATCTGGGCAGCCAATAGCGCCTTCATCCCGCGGCGGCGTGACGGTGGTTCCTGGCCGCCTTTAAGCGCGCTTATCGGCTTCACGCCCGATGCCCGGAGCGCCGGCGCCAGCCCAAACAGTAGGGCGACTAACGACGTGAGCGCAACACTAAACGCCAGGCTTCGCCAACCGGAATTGAGAACCAGACGCACGGGATCTTCCGGCACGTGCAGCATGGAAACCACCAACGGCGCCGACCAAGAAGCAAAGAACGTGCCGAGAGCCGAGGCGATCGCTGCCAGCAGCGTGCTTTCCATCAGCACCAACTGGATCAGCCGCCATTGCCCCGCGCCGATCGATACGCGCAGCGCCATCTCGCGAGCGCGCGCCGCGGCTTGGGCAGCCAGCAGATTACCGACATTCATACAGGCGATCAGAAGAACCAAGATCACGAGCGCGGCCAGAATGAGCAGGGGACGGCGGTATTGCCGTTTGACATCTGAGGCCCCCGAGGCCGCAGGGAGGAGCAGGAGTTTCTCATTGAGAAAAGCCTTGATCGCCGTTTTGGCTGTGCGGGAGTCAAACTCCTTGAGGCGTTCCTGGTGCTCGCGCAGGAAGAAGACCTGCAATAGCTGTCGAACCTGCTCCGCCGAGAATCCCGGTTTGGGATGCATCCAGATTCGAAACCAGGACCAGCCGAGGCTATGGATCGCTTCCGTGTTCATCATCGCTGGTACGAAAACGTCGGTGACCGCGCCTGGCTCCGTTCCGATGAAACCCCGTGGCGCCACTCCGACGATCCGGAAGAGATCACTCCCCATTCGAAACGTCTTTCCGAGAACGCCGGGATCGCGAGCGAAGCGGCGTGTCCAATATTCGTAGCTCAAGACTGCCACTGGACTTCCGCCGGTCGTGAGATCGTCGTAGGGTGCGATAAGACGGCCGAGAGCCGCTTGCAAGCTGAAAACATTGAAGACGTTACCGGAAATATATTGCCGATACACCCTTTCCGGTTCGGCGGCGGACCCAAAGACCACGTCCTGTCGCGCGTTGATTCCGACAACCATCAAATCCGCGCGGTCCGCCACCGCCTCCCGGTATTTCTGGAATGTCGGGTAGTCGAAATCGTCGCGATAGTCTGGTTGGCCGTCGCGGTCGACGTAATTTACCGCCAAATAGAACAGCCGGTCCGGATGGGCGACGGGCAAGGTGCGCAGCAGGACGGCGTCAACCAGACGAAAGGCCGCAGTCGTGGCGCCGATCGCCAAAGCGAGCGATAAAATCGCAGCGGTGCTGACGGCCGGACGTTTGCGAAGCTGCCGCCATCCGAAAACCACATCCGAAGCCAGCGAGTCGAGCCACGGCACAAGTTTGATGTCACGGCTGCGTTCCCGTTGCAAAAGCTCGTTACCAAACGCCTTACGGACCTCGCCGGCAGAACGGCCTCGTTCGACCGCTTCCGCGATGTGCGAGGCCAATTCCTCTGCGATTTCTTCATGGAGCCGGTCTCGCCGGAAGAGATTTGTAAACCGTCCGATCCACGACATGGGTTGTTCTCCTCACGCCAGCTTGAGAACACGCTGCACAGCGCTGGTAACCGCGGTCCAGCGAGCTTCTTCGCTCGTAAGCTGTTTGCGGCCACGGGCTGTCATTTCATAGCTGCGCGCGCGGCGGCCATTTGATTTTTCGATCCATTTGGCGCGGACCAAACCGGCCTCTTCCATACGATGCAGCGCGGGATAGATTGAGCCTTCTTCTACCCGCAGCGCATCGCCGGAAATCTCCTCGATCGCGGTCATAATCCCGTAGCCGTGCAGGGGCGCGCGACGAGAAAGAATCTTCAGCACCAGCAAATCGAGGGAGCCTTGAAGCGCATCGGTTTTTGCCATACCTAAGATATCTTATTACAAAGCCAGCTATGGTGTGCTGTAGCCCGATACGCCTGTAGGCGGACAGTGCTGTCCGAAAGCGGATAGTCATCCGTTACCCAACCCGCGCACCAACGTGCGGCGGCTCCGCTTGTAGGTTGCCTTGACACGGAGCCGCCTTTAAGCAAGCGGGTCATTTCGAACAATCGTTTTAGCGCCACCACATCGACCACACAGCGGGGCCTTGGAGCACTTCGCGGTAATGAGGCCTCGATGTGAAATGTGTCCCGTCGTGCAGCGCGAGTTCATACTCGCCAAATCAATTCGCTATGGCTTCCGAGTTGCCGTCCATCGGCCATCGGTCAGGCCTTCCACTTTCATGCGGCCAGCGGCAGAATCGCCGTCGATCCATCCGGCGAGCGTCGCGGCGCCATGGCCCTGGAGATGCGGAAATTTCCATTCCGCGTCAAAGTTCAGCTCGACGTAGCCGTTCCGCCACGTTCCAGTAACAGGGCGCGCATTACCGAGAGCGCCGGACCATGTCCCCGTCACCTTGCCCCCATCTTGTTCGAGTTGCAGAGCGCCCTCGAAAGGTCCGGTGTCGCTCAAAAACCTCACCTGCCACGTGCCGCTCGCATCCGAGCCATTCTTCACAGGCAGCGGGGTCGAGTTAGTGATGCGGAAATTGGAGAAATACGCCTCCTCGCCTTGGTAACCCCACAGCGCGACGCCACCCCGTAAATCCTCACCTTTAAGGCCATCCACGACGAGGGTTGGCTGCTCCGATCCGTTTAAATAGAGCTTGGCGGAGCGGCCTTCGACTTCGATCCTGACATTCGTCCAGGTCTCCACTTTCAAGGGCGCGTAGGTTTCGTAAACCGCAGGCCACTGGCGGCGCAGTTTGTACCAGCCGAAGTCCGGCTCGGAGCTGTATTGCACCGAATGGTTTCGCATCGCCTGGTCATCCGAGCGGGCGTTCCCCGGCCGCAGATAGAAGAGTTCGTAACGCGATGCGTCCGGTCGCGCCCGGAAGGCGATGCCGAAAAAACCGGGCATCCTTACGCCCGGCGGCGTGGTGATCTTCAAGGCAATGTCCCCATCGATGGTTCCATCCTGAAAGTCCGTGCCTCGCAGGAGAGCGAAGCCGTCCTTCCCCATATTGCTAGTGAGGCGCACAGCTTTACGCCCGTTGTATTCGACTGCGTCGGCCTTCACGTTAACCAAGACCAGATCCTTGCTGTCGCTCAGTGCAAACGTTTGAACGTTGGAGGCAGCCTGAGCGAAGCTGGCGCAGGCCAGTAAAATCGTGAGAACCTCAAGGGGCCCATTTCCCGCGCGTGTGATTCGATATATGTTGTTCTCAATCCGACGCGGAGTGCAGCGAACGTGCGCTCTCCTCCGGTGCAACGTAAACGCGCACATGACTGTGGATTTCATTGAATCGTCCTTTCCAGCGCCCACGAAGACGTGCGCGAACGGATACACGCGCCGCCGGCCCGCTCTTCTATTCCCGATCAAACACAAGGATGTTCGGCTTGCTTCGACCTACTGCGTGCACGATCATCGTCAGGGTCTTGCCATCGGGAGAGATCTCGATCTGCCGGGTGTCCGTGACCTTGCCTTTGATCTTGTCGGTTATTTCCAGAGTGCGCTCGTTCACCCGGCGTCCCGACGACGCCGAGCCTGGGGCCACATTCGGGCCCAGGTTCGGATAATCGTTGTCATCGAATTTCATGTTTTGAGTCGAACCTTGAGCGGGATTAATGAATGAAAAGCCATCACCCTGGTAGGGCCGGATCTGAAGCTCGAAGGCCGAGTTCACCTTCTCGCTCGTGCTTTCCCACGTGCCCGCGAAACCTGAGCTCCCGGCCGTCCGTTTGTACAGATAGTCCAGGCTAAACGTCGACCCGTTGGGCTGGTTAGCTGTAAAGGAGTCGCTGAGGGTCTTGCCGTCTTCGGAAAGCTTCCAAATGCCCGTGAGCAACGTGCGGCCGTTCCTCTTGCGGACAACCTTCCAGGTATCGGGCCCCTCGACGGTAATGGCAAGAGTTGTCCCGAAGCGGCCGGGCTGGTCCTTCCCGTCGGCCACGACGATTTCGGCAACGCCGCCGCCAAAGTCGATGGCGTACTTATTTGCGCCCGCGACCTCAACCTTCATTTGATCAGTGAGTTTGCTTTTGGACGGGTTGAGCTTCCATCTGCCTACGAAGGCGTCGTTCGCTGCCCATAACATGCCTGTAACCAGACAGGCAACCAGCAGTAACTGAAAAGTACGCTTTGACATGAAATCCTCTTAGATGCATTCGGGTTTGACTGGCTTTTGTCCAGTGCTGTTTGCTTCCAATCAAGGTTCGTCAATAACCACTCCGTTGAAGACGATCGGTAGAAACGTCCGCTCTCTCACGGTCGGGGTTCGGTGCAGGCAACCGCACGTCTTCATCCGATTCCGCAGCCCGCAGGGACGGGCCCGCAAGCGCCAAAAGCATGGAGGAGATATCCGCGCGGAGTTTTTCTCCTTCGCCTTTGTTCGGCCTGCACGCTGGCTTGTTGCAGGCACGCCGGCCGCCAATCCTGTCGTTGCAACGATCGGCGCGCGGCAGCAACAGAAAAATCGTCTATTTATTGCGGCGGCTTGAGTTAGCCGCGTTGGAGCGACTTAGCACTATGGCGCAACGGGCCAGCTATTGGCGCGGAGCGCGTCTGGCTATGTTCGTAGGCGAACGGTGCTGTCCCAAAAACGGATAGCCATTCGTATGCAACCCACGTACTAGCGTGTGGCTGTTCCGTTTACAGGTTGCCTTGAAACGGAGCCGCCTTACGCTTCGCAAGCGGGTTATCTCTTTCAGCGCAACCGGATCGATTACACCAGCAGGCTTTGGAGCACTTCGCGGTAATGGCGGCTTGAGGTGAGATGTGTGCCGTCGTGCAGCACGAGTTCATACTCGCCATGAAAGAGCGGGTGCATCTCTTTGATCCGATCGGCGTTCACCAGGCGCGAGCGGTGGATACGCAGGAAACGGTGAGGCTGCAGCCGCTGCTCTAAATTGCTTAACGTCTCGCGCATCAGGTGGACTTGTTTGCCGACGTGGATCTCGACGTAATTATCCGCTGCTTCGATCCAATCGATCTCGTCGGTTTGCAGCAGCGTGATTCGATCGGAGTTGCGGATGGCGAGCCGGTCGGCAATTCTCGGCTTTACCTGTCCGGCTACAAGCGACGCGAGTTGCCGCACCAGCACCGATTCGGCGCGCGGTTCCGCCAGGCGCTGCTCCACCCGCGACAGGCAGCGCAGCAGACGATCTTCGTCGAATGGTTTCAAGAGATAATCCAGCGCATTCACGTCAAACGCGCTGACCGCGTATTCATCGTAGGCGGTGATGAAGACAACGGGAGGCATGTTTTCGGCGCCAACTTCGCGAATAACGCCGAAGCCGTCCACTTCGGGCATCTGGACGTCGAGAAACACCAGATCGGGCTTCAATTCTTCGATCTGCTCGATAGCCGATCGTCCATTGCAGCATTCGCCGATCACTTCGTAGTTGTCGCGGTTTGCGAGATGATTACGCAGCCCGCGCCGGATAATCGGTTCGTCATCGACAATTAAAACGCGAATCATTGAGCCACCAACTCTCCGGCCGTTGCCGGCGTTTGTATTGCCAACGGAATCGCGATACGAACCTCGAAACCCCCGGCTGGCCCGGCGATGATTTCCATTTCATGCTCGGGATAGAGTTGCTTCAGGCGCTTGCGTGTATTCGTCAAACCGATGCCGTGGCCCAGATCGTCCTGCTGCTGGGAAAGACCAGGTCCGGTATCCGCGACCGATAAATGGAGAGTTTCGTCTTCGCTCCGGCTCGAAATTGTGATTGTCCCAGGCGTGGCCAGGCGGGCGATGCCGTGGCGAATCGAATTCTCAACCAGCGGCTGAAGCAAGAGTGTGGGGATGAGGGCAGCCTCGGTCGACGGGTCGATATTCCACTGCACCCGCAGACGATCCGCAAAACGGATCTGTTCGATTTCGAGGTAGGCGCGCAGAAACGCGAGTTCTTCGCTGAGGGGGCTGATCGCTTCCACGGAACTGCGCAGCGTGGAACGCAGAAGGTCGCTCAACCGCACCAGCATGCGGTTCGCCGAATGGGTATCGTCCATCATCAGCACGGAAATCGTTTGCAACGTGTTGAACAGGAAATGTGGATTCAACTGCATGCGGAGCGCATCCAATTGCGCCTGCCGCAGGCTTGTTTCGAGGCGGGAGCGTTCAAGTTCGAGTTGCGCCGCAAGCCGCTCCTTTTCGCGCAGGGCCCGGAACGAGGCAAGCATGTTAGCGACCGCGAGCGTTGTCCAATAGAACGGGAAATGCTTCAGGTAGGAAACAAAGTGGACGTGCAGCATGTAGGCGCCGAGGCCGGCCTCCGAGTGCTGTTTCACCAGCAGATAGAAGGCGTGGCTCAGGAATACGGCGGCGGCGGTGAACGCCAGAGACAGCGGAATATGAATCAGGAGATTGCGGCCCCACCGGTTTTTGGCGAGAGGCCAGCGCCGGGCCATGCCGAACACGGCCGGCGTTAGCAGCATCCAGGAGTAGTAGCAGGTCAGCCAGATGGGAAACAACTTCCAGAACGGTTCGTTCATGGGCTGCGTGGCTTCCACCATGTAATGGCGTGTCAGAGAAATCAGCGCGACAATGGTCCACGCTCCGACAATCATTAATCCCTGGTTGAGCCGCAGGCGCAGTATGGATAAGTTCGAAGAACGCACAGCTACTCTCATGTTCGCATCGATTCTAGAGCCGCTAAATCGGATGGCGTATCGATATCGGTAGCCGCCTCCGGTAGCGGAAAGGCGCTGACTATCATTCCGCAGTCTCTCAGCAGATGTTTCGCGCCGGCTTCGGGCGGCAGGCCGGCGAGCAGCGGGTACAATTTCTCCTGGAACAAGGCGGGTACTCCAAGTCCGTTCGCGTATTCGGCGGCCACGGCGGCCGCATTTGTCGATTCCAACTGTTCGCGCATCGCTCGCAGGTGTCCGGCCGACACCCAGGGCTGGTCGGCTAACAGGATACCGAGAACGGGCAGGACCGGCCCAGCCGTTCTGAACCGTTGCACGCCGGCAGCGATGGACGAGCCCATTCCCATTGCCCAGTTCTCGTTAAGAGCGATCTCGATGGGTAGCCCCGCGACTGAACGGCGCACACGCTCGGCTTCCGCGCCGATAACGACGATGATCCGGTCAAAGGCGGCTTGCTGTGCCTGTTCAATCGAATGAGTAAGCAATGTTCCGTTTCCGTAGGGAAGTAATTGTTTGAGGCTACCCATCCGGCTGGCGGAGCCTGCTGCCAGAATCAGAGCAGCTGCTGGCATCAGAGGACCCCGGACGTGCCGATCGGAATTCATTTTCGAAAATCTAACGTCATCGTCGGGCCGGATATGCCCCGCCCGTGCTCGTTCGTCGGAGACATTTTCACACTGTCTGTTTCAGCGAACCTCTATCGTCATGCTGCCAGTACGCAACCCGACTTTCGAGCGGGGCGGGGCGAACCGCCGCCCGTTCCGGCAGAGGGCGGCGGGACAGGGGTAGCCCGCGGCCAGGATAGCGGAGCGGGAGTCGCTTTGCGGCCATGGTCGACGCATTCCTCCGACCCTACGATTCGCCGGCGCGCGATCCGGGAACGCTCCGTGGCGGCCGGCTGCCCGCAACCACCGTGATCGCTTCCAGCTTGCTCAACTCACGCCGGGCGATATGGCTCCAAGCCGTGTTCGTGTCCAGTTTCAGATACTGCTTCCAGTGGCGCACGGCATTCATGACTTCTCCCGCATTCTGGTACAACAACGCGATGTTGTAATGGGCGTCCGCGTAGTTTGGAAATAGCCGTACAGCAGCCTGATAGTGAAACACAGCGGTTTCGTAGTCGCCGCGCTCGTCGTAGAGGTTGCCTAAATTGAAGTGAGCCAGCGGATAGTCGGGGTCGATCTCCAGAGCTTTTTTGTAATGCGTTTCAGCATCGGCCCAGGCGTGCCCGTTGAAGAAGATGGTGCCGAGGTTCACCAGCGCGCCCGCCGCACGAGGATCGAGGGCGGCTGCTTTCTGGTAGGCGTCGATGATCTGCTCGACCGGGGCGCCCCGCTGCTCCAGTTCCAAGCCTCTTTCGAACCAGTTTTCCGATTCCATTTTGCGCCGTAGCAGATCGGCGGTTTTTTCCGTATCTCGCGAGGATTTCGGCAGATGCAGCAACTTGCTGACCTCGCTCTCGCTGAAATCCAACAGAAACTGACCGGAGATCGGTTCCATCTGCTGCTTGCCGATCTGCACCTGTACGCGCTGGCCCTGTGAGAACACGCGAATTTCCGAATAGAGATCCGGTGCATCCTTCAGGCGTTCGCGAAGCGCTAACAGTGAGCGGCGAATCCGCTGCGGCGGCACCTGGGCATCACGCAGTTTGAGGATGGTCTTTAGGACGAGCAAGTCCGAAAAACGGTACTCATCTTGTTGAGGAATAAGGCCCTGCCGCTCCCAACTTCGGAGCAGACGCTCGGCAACGTTAAGCAGCCGGCGAACTTGGGTTCGAGAGAAGACAGCGGCTTGCTCTCTCTCGGCGGGTTGTGTGGGAGGTGGCGAGGCCTCTCGCAGCACGCACCGATTCTACCACGTAGCCCGCGCTGTACGGAGTGCGTTTCCCGTTCAATTACCGGAACTTCCGCCTGGTTTCCCGAATCTGTTCAAGCACGGGCCTTTCTTGACAGTCCCGAGACCCCGCCTGATACTAAGAGGTGAGCTGCAAATGATTTTCAACAAGAGGAGCCAGATGGCAGCCACCCACAAACGTCCTGCTACGTTAGCGGAGCTACGTAACGGCGAAGAAGGTATTCTGGATCGTCTGGACCTGCCCGACGATATCGCACGCCGCTTGATGGAATTAGGCTTTCTCCCCGGAAACGCAATCATTCCCGCCAGAACCGCTCCCGGCGGCGGAGCGCGCGTGTTTCGTGTGGATGGCAGTGAAATAGCATTGAGGGACGACACGGCGGCCCGGCTCTTCATGCGTTTGCACTTTCCCAGTATCAAAGCAGCGACACCCTAGGCCATGAGCAATTGCCACGACAGCGGTCCACGCAAAGGCCTGCTCCCAAATCCGACCATTCCGGTCCCACATGCGGCGGTAAATGAGCGGCCATTAATTGTCGCGATTATCGGGCCGCCGAATTCCGGCAAATCGACATTATTCAATCGCCTGACCGGCCTTCGCCAGAAGGTGGCGAATTTCCCTGGCGTGACCGTAGAGCACCGGATGGGGAAGGCCAAACTGAAGAATCGGCAAGAGGTTTTTCTGGTCGATCTTCCCGGCGTCTACAGTTTGCATCCCCGCTCGGAAGACGAGCAGGTGGCCAACGACATTTTAAAAGGAGTCCGGCCGGGTTTTGCGAAACCGGACGCAGTAGTTCTTATTTTGGATGTCACGAATCTTGGGAGGCACCTGGTTCTCGCGGCGCCGGTTCTGAGTTTGGGGCTGCCGACGCTGGTGGTGTTGAACATGGCGGACGACCTGGCCGTTCGCGGCGGCAAGGTGGATGTCTCGGCGCTATCGCATGAACTGGGCGCGCCAGTAGTATTGGTTAGCGCATCGAAGGGAACCGGCGTTGACCGCATCCAGCAATTTCTGTCGGGTACAGCCGCGAATCTGGCGGGCGCCAAACCGGCCCGGGTCGAGCTGCCGGTTCTGAACGACGTTCCCAAGTGCCGGCAATGGGCATCGAAGCTCAACAGCCGCGCATCGTATCGTGCTCCGGCTCCGCCAATCTGGACGCGCCGGCTCGATTCTGTTTTCCTGCATCCGGTTTTCGGCCCGCTGGTCTTTGCCGCTGTCGTGGTGGCGGTTTTCCAGAGTATCTTCTCATGGGCTCAGCCGATTATGGACGGTATGACCTACGCGGTGTCCATGTCGGGGCAATGGATGGGCATGGTGCTGCCGAACGGCGTGGTCCGGTCGCTTGTCGTGAATGGAGTCTGGGCCGGCGTCGGATCGGTATTGGTCTTTCTGCCGCAGATCCTGTTGCTCTTTTTGTTTATCGGTGTTCTCGAGGATTCCGGTTACATGGCGCGCGCGGCGCTCATCGCGGACCGGACGATGGCGAAATTCGGTTTACAGGGGAAATCCTTTATTCCGCTGCTGTCGGCGTATGCTTGCGCGGTTCCGGCCGTGATGGCGACACGAGTCATTGAAAACAAGCGCGACCGTATCGCGACCATCATGATCGCGCCATTGATGACGTGCTCCGCGCGCTTGCCAGTCTACACGCTGATCATTGCGGCATTCGTGCCGAACATTCCTCTGGTCCGCGGCGTCCTTTCGCTGCCGGCGGCGACCATGCTGCTGCTCTATGTTCTAGGTTTCGCGGCGGCGGTGATCACTGCCCGCCTGCTGAAATCGACAGTGCTCAAAAGCCAGCGTTCCTCTTTCATTCTGGAAATGCCGCCTTACCGCCTGCCCACGCTTCAGTCGCTGAGTCTGCGGCTGATCGATCGCGGGAAGGTATTTCTGCGCCGGGCAGGCACCGTGATTCTGACCGTGTCGATTGTGCTCTGGATATTGGCGAATCTGCCGCTCTCGCATGGCAAGATGCCGGAGATCGAGAACAGCTATGCAGGCATGGTGGGCAAGACCATTGAGCCGGCCATCAAACCGCTCGGATTCAACTGGAAAATTGGCATCGGTCTGATTACGTCGCTGGCGGCCCGCGAGGTGATCGTCGGGACGCTCGGCACTATCTACGGAATTGAAAGCGACGGCAACTCCGAAGGGCTGCAGAAAGCGCTGCACGCCGACCTGACGCCCGCCGGAGCAGTGGCACTACTCGTTTTTTTCGCGTTCGCCATGCAGTGTTTTTCAACCATTGCCGTCGTGCGCAGAGAAACCGGCGGATGGAAGTGGCCGATCTTTCAGTTCAGCTATATGCTGGCCCTGGCGTACGGAGGTTCGCTGGTGGCCTATCGCGTCGCGAATCTTTTCTTCCAATAACTCATCAAATGAGTCGCCAAACGCGGCCGGGATCCAGGCGAATCGTTTGTTAGCATGACCATTTGGGCTGGACCTCCCGCGAAGGTTTTCCAATCTATTCATGCGAAACGTCGTCATACTTGGCACGGGATGTGCCGGCAACACTGCTGCGATCTATGCCGCCAGGGCGAATTTAAAACCGCTAGTTTTCGAGGGGCACGAGCCGGGAGGGCAGCTCTCCATCACCACCGAAGTCGAGAATTTCCCTGGATTTCCCGAAGGCATTCAGGGGCCTGAACTCGTCGAGAACATGAAGAAGCAGGCCCAACGCTTTGGCGCCGAGTACCGACACGGCCGCGTGGTGGAGGCGAATCTGCGGCAGCGGCCGTTTACTTTGAAACTGGAAGATGGCGAGGTGTTCGAAACGCGCACACTGATTGTCGCCACGGGCGCCTCCGCGCGCTGGTTGAACCTTCCGAACGAACAGAAGCTAATCGGCTATGGCGTGAGTTCGTGCGCGACGTGCGACGGCTTCTTCTTCCGCGACAAACAGATTATGGTGATCGGCGGCGGTGATTCCGCCATGGAAGAAGCGAATTTTCTGACGCGCTTCGGGCGGCAGGTGATGCTGGTTCACCGGCGCGAGGCGTTTCGCGCCTCGAAGATCATGCTGGAGCGCGTGAAAAATAATCCGAAAATCGAGCTGGTTCTCAACACGATCGTCGAAGACATCTACGATGCCGAAAAGGGCCACGTCACCGGTGTAAAGCTGCGGAACATTGTGACGAATGAAGTGACCGAGCGGCCGGTTGATGGGTTCTTTGTGGCAATCGGGCACATTCCGAACACATTGCCGTTTGTAGGCCAATTGGATCTCGATCCGGATGGATATATCCTTTCGCACGGTGGCGCGCGGACGAACATCGCAGGCGTATTCCACGCGGGTGATGTGCAGGATCGCACGTATCGCCAGGCGATTACGGCAGCCGGCGCGGGCTGCATGGCCGCGATTGAGGCGGAGCGGTTTCTGGAGGCGGAAGGGGACTGAGTGCCCTCGCTGATCCGAAAGATCTGACTCGCCATTAGACGAACTCGTTTAAGGTTTTCGAAACGGCAGCTTGCCTCGCCATACCCTATGTAGTATTCTATTCTTGGAAGGAGGAACGGCGATGCTGGAAGCCCGGACTCTGAGCAAGCGATACGCAAGCGTTCCCGCCGTTTCGAACGTCAACTTTTCCATTCAGCCCGCGCACGTTCTCGGCTATTTGGGGCCCAACGGCTCGGGCAAAAGCACGACCGTCAAAATGTTGGCGGGCCTGCTCGAGCCGAGTGAGGGGTGCGTCCTGTTTCAGGGCCAGGATATCCGCAACGACCTTGCCGGTTACAAGCGGCGCCTTGGCTACGTGCCGGAAGAAGCCAATCTGTATCCTTATCTTTCAGGCCGGGAATACCTCGAACTGGTCGGAGGGCTGCGCGGGTTGGAAACATCGTGGCTGCAGAAACGGATCGATGAATTTCTGCGGCTCTTCTCTCTCTATCCCAGCCGCCATGTTGCGATCGCCACATATTCAAAAGGGATGCGCCAGCGCATTCTAATCACGGCGGCCCTGCTGCACAATCCGGATGTGTTGATATTCGATGAGCCGCTCTCCGGCCTCGATGTTACCTCCGCGCTGATCTTTAGACATCTGGTCCAGGAATTGAAACAGGCTGGTAAGGCGATTTTCTATTGCTCTCACGTTCTCGAAGTCGTCGAGAAGGTTTGTTCTCATGTGCTGGTCCTGCGCAAAGGAGCCGTTATCGCTTATGGCTCTCTCCAGGATGTCGCGGGAATGCAATCGATGCAAACGCTAGAGCAGACATTTTCGCGGCTTGTCGAGGAAAACGACGCGGAAGATGTTGCCCGTAAACTGGCGGAACTGACTCTGACCCAATGACACGATCATTCGGAGAATCCGTGCGGCGGCGATGGTCTCGAACTGTCACGAAGCGCCCGTTTTTGCGCCTGGTCCAGCATTTTTTCGAGAGAATGGCGAGCAGCGGCGGCAATTCCGACGTGGATTTCGGCATGGCCGGAGCACTGGCGCTGCTCGCTGTGCCGGGCGCCTTTACAGCCATCTACCTGAGCGGCAAATACTCCAGCTTGCTCCAATGGCTCCGCGGCAATCCATTATTTGACCCTTATCGTGTGTGCGTTCCGGACGAATACTTTTTTATCGTCTATTCCATGGCGATTACGGGGCTGGTCACTCTATTACGGTGGGATCGCCTGCTGCCGGGCCGCCAGGATTTTGCAAATCTAGCTCCGCTGCCTTTGAAACTCCGGGACATCTTTCTTGCGAACGCGACAGCGCTGGGAGGCATCGCCATCATCTTCGCGATCGATGTGAACTTAATCTCATCGATTCTGTTTCCGTTGCTGGTTACTTTGAAGGAAGGAACATTCGGAGCATTTGCCCGCTTCGCGCCCGCGCATGCCATCGCTGTGCTCGGAATCAGCCTGTTTACATTCCTCGCGCTGCTTGCGTTGCAGTCGCTGCTTATGTCGCTTTTGCCGGACTCCGCATACCGGCGCGTTTCTCTGGTTGTTCGGACTATTCTGCTGGTGTTCTTTGTTTCGCTTCTGATTTCGGCGTTTGTCGTTCCGCTTTCGATTTTCAACTTCAAGATGAAACCGGGCGGAGCGGGAGATTGGTGGCCTCCACTTTGGTTTTTATCTCTATTTGAAAGTCGTCTTGCGCCGCTGCGAGCTAGAGTCACGATTGCGCCGCAGTTCGCTGTGTGGGCCGTCGCCGGAGCGCTTGCTGTTGCGATTTTTGGATTTACCCTGA
>Ga0134126_10006348_pt1 | contig 14799 bp, 10 predicted proteins | sample KB31752_FD_96881 | JGI IMG/M metagenome (GOLD analysis project Ga0134126, IMG submission 96881) | Terrestrial soil microbial communities with excess Nitrogen fertilizer from Kellogg Biological Station, Michigan, USA - KB3-175-2 | ecosystem: Environmental > Terrestrial > Soil > Unclassified ...
ACCCGCCGCTGCTGCTCGATCTGGAGGCGGTGCGCGATGATGACCACGTGCTGGCGCTGTTTCGCAGCCATGATCACTGGGGCGCGGTGGGCAAGTCCAACTTCTCCGGCCTGCGCTTTCGCGAACCGGTGTACCGCAGCGTGCGCGAGCTGGTGATGTCCTACTTTGAACACTACTTCAATGACGACGCGGAAAAGACCCTGCGCCGCTACTCGCGGCCGGTGCACCTGGCACGCTTCGACGCCCGCGGCTGGATGACCGCCGAAGACGACCTCTGGTACATCGCCGAACACCTGGTCGGGCGTCCGCATTATCCGGTCTTCGCCAACGGCGGCGCCCGGCGGCTGACGCGGGTGGACGCCCGCCTCTTTGGCGCCGGGCGTTGGGGGAGAAGTTGAGGCTCCCACCTATGCTAAAGTCCAGCTTATGACCAAGGCCGACCTGATCGAAGAAGTGACCCGCAGCGGCGCGCCCACCCGCAAGGACAGCGAAGTGATCGTGGAGACGGTGTTTTCCAGCATCATGGATTCGCTGCGCGCCGGCGACAAGGTCGAGATCCGCGGATTTGGCAGCTTCCGGGTGCGGCAGCGCGAGGCGCGCATGGGCCGCAACCCGAAAACCGGCGCTCCGGTGGCGGTGCCGGCGCGCAAGGTTCCCTATTTCAAGCCCAGCAAGGAGCTGCGCGACGGCATCAACGGGGCCGGCGCGGCCGCCAGTGGCTCCGGCAGCCCGGCATGATCGCCATCGGCGCCCGCATCCGGGAAATGCGCCAGGCGCGCGGGTTTTCGCAGGGCGATCTGGAAAACCGCACCGGACTGCTGCGCTGCTATCTGTCGCGGGTGGAGAATGGCCACACCGAGCCGTCGCTGCAGACGCTGGCGCGCATCGCCGCGGCGCTGAACATGCCGGTGGCCGGATTTTTTGACGCCGGCGAGGAAGAAGCTCCGGCGCCGGTGGACAGCAGCGAAACCGCCTTTCTCTCCCGCATGCGGGAATTTTCCGCCGCCCTCAACGACCAGGGGCGCCGCCAGGTGCTGGAGCTGGCGCGCAAGATGGCCGCTGAAATTAAGAGCTGACCGCGGCCGCCGCCACGGCGGCAGGGAACGCCCGGAGGGCGTGTTCAATCTCCTTCGGGCCGTGCGCGGCGCCGAAGAAGGCCGCCTCGAACTGCGACGGCGGCCACAACACCCCCGCCGCCAGCAGCGCGGCGTGGAAGCGGGCGAAGGCAGCAGTATCGCTGCGGCGGGCATCGGCGAAGGAACGCACCGGATCGGCCTGGAAGAAGATGGTCATCATACTGCCCACCCGCTGCACCCGCGCCGCCACCCCGGCGGCGCGCACCGCCTGGTTGAGACCTTCCTCCAATGCGGCGCCGGCGGCTTCGAGCCGGGTGTAGAGATCGGGCTGTTGGGCGATCGCCTGCAGTGAGCTGAGCCCGGCAGCCATGGCCAGCGGATTGCCGCTGAGCGTGCCCGCCTGATAGACCTTGCCCAGCGGCGCCACCCGCTGCATGAGATCGGCGCGGCCGCCATAAGCGCCCACCGGCAGCCCGCCGCCGATGACCTTGCCCAGGGTGGCCAGGTCGGGCCGGACGCCATACCGCTCGGCGGCGCCGCCGCGGGCGAGGCGAAAGCCGGTCATCACCTCATCGAAGATTAGAAACACGCCGTGGCGATCGGCGAGGGTGCGCAACGCCGGCAAGAAACCTGGGTCCGGGGGCACACACCCCATGTTGCCGGCGACCGGCTCGACCACGATGCAGGAGAAGCGGCCGGGCTGCTGATCGAGCGCCGCGGAAACCGCTTCGGCGTCGTTATAAGGAACCGTCACCGTGTCGGCGATCGCCCCGGAGGGCACCCCTTGCGAGCTGGCCACCCCCAGGGTGGCCAGACCCGAACCGGCATCGCTGAGAAACAGATCGGCGTGGCCGTGATAGCCGCCGCTGAACTTGATCATGCCGGGGCGGCCGAGCGCGCCGCGGGCCACCCGCACCGCCGCCATCACCGCCTCGGTGCCGCTATTGACCAAGCGCAGCATTTCACAAGCCGGATAAGCTTCATGCACCGCCTCGGCCAACTCCAGTTCTGCCGGTGTGGATACGCCCAAGCTGGCGCCCCGGGTCACCGCCTGTTGCACCGCTTCCACCATGGGCGGGTGGGCATGGCCGAAGAGCAACGCGCCCCAGGAGGCGATGAAATCCACATAGCGGTTACCGTCCACGTCTTCCAGCCACGCGCCGGCGCCGTGCGCGAACCAGGGCGGGGCGCCGCCGACGGCGCGAAAGGAACGCACCGGGGAGTTGACCCCGCCCGGCAGCAGCTTCTCCGCCCGGGCCTGCAGTTCGTGCGAGCGCAGGTGGATCATCAGGCGCGCGCTCCGTGGGGGAGGGCCAGGCGCCAGAGCGAGGGCACGAGTTGGCGATAGAGACGGGGGCGCAGATCACCGTACCCCTGCGCTCCGCTGAACAGATCACACAGCAGGCTGCGGAACTGGGGGCAGCGCTGGCCGAACTGGGTCATGCGCTCCAGCACCGGAGCGCGCAGAAAATGCCCGTGGTAGAAGCGGTTGGCAATTTCGCCGGCGGCCTGCAGCTCGGGCGTCAATTGCTCGCGCAGGGCGGCGTTGTAGGCCGCCTCCGCCCGCGGCTCGTCGGTGGCCACCGCCGCGGCCAGCAATTCCGCCGAACGCAAGGCGTAGTACAGACCTTCTCCGGTGATCGGGTCCACCAGCCCGGCGGCGTCGCCCACCAAGGCCCAGGGATGGGGCTCGCGCCCCGCCCACTGCGCCTGGCGCAAGCCCTGCGGCGAAGGGGCGGGCAACAGGTGGGCATAGAACTTGCCTCCGCGCCAATCCACGCCCCATTCTTCCAAAACCTTTTCGAGCGTCTGGCGCAGGCGGGCCGTGGGCCAGTCGCCCAGCCTGCCGCAAATCCCGATGGAGGCGTGATCGCCGCGGGGAAAGCTCCAGACATAGCCCTCCAGCCCGGGCAAAAAGCGAATGGCCATGCGTTGTCGCGGCCAGGGCAGATGTTCGAGGCCGAGGTAGTAGCCGGCGGTGGCCATCCACTCTCCGGCGCCCATGGGAGAAGGCAGCGGCGTGGAGCGGGGCCCGAAGGCGTTGCGCGCGCCCGCCGCGATCACCACGCGCCGCGCCAGCACCTGGGCGCCACCGCGCAGCCGCACCCGCCAACCGTCGCTGGCCGCCCGCAGCTCCACCGCCCGCTCCTGTACCACCACGGCTCCGGCGCGGCGGGCGCGCTCCAGCAGCAGCCCGTTGAGCGTATGGCGGGAAAAAATCGCCACGGTGCGATCCAGCCGCAGCAGCAGCCGGCGCCCGGCGGGCGAGGTCAACTCGCATTCATGCACCGGATTGTGCAGCGCCGCCGCTTCGCGCAGAAAAGGGAAGTGTTGCAGCGCCTTATCGGTGATCCCGCCGCCGCAGGGCTTTTCCCAGGCCAAGTGTTCGTCCACCAGAGTAACGGAGTGTCCGGCGGCGGCCAACCCGGCGGCGCACAAGGCTCCCGCCGGTCCCCCTCCCACCACACACACCGGCAGCGCCCGCTTCATTCCGGACAATATAATAGCGCGGCTTAGCCGCCCCCGTGTTTGCGCTCGGCCAGGTAGAGGGCGACGTTGCGCTGCTGCTGCGCCAGAGTGACGGCGAAACGATGCGCGCCGGCGCCGTTGCTGACGAAGTACATATAGTCGGTGGGGGCGGGATGGGCGGCGGCTTCCAGGGCGGCGTGGCCGGGGTTGGCGATGGGGCCGGGCGGCAGGCCGGGCTGGCGGTAGGTGTTGTACGGAGAGGGGCGGTCGAGATCCACGCGGTGCAGGCTGCCGGTATAGGCGTGGGCCAGCAGCGCGGCATAGATGACGGTGGGGTCGCACTGCAGCTCCAGCCCGCGCTGCAGGCGGTTGGTGAACACCCCGGCGATGAGCGGGCGCTCGGCGGCGACCGCGGTCTCCTTCTCGACCAGCGAGGCCAGCGTGACCCATTGATGCAGGGTGCCGGGAGCGGGGTGGTCGAGTTGAACCTCCTGGCGGAAGCGGTGGGTCATCATGTGCACGATCTGGTCCACCGGCGTGGTGGGCATGATGCGATAGGTGGCGGGAAATAGATAACCTTCGAGCGATACCGCCGCCGGATCCAAGTCGCGGATGGACGTCGGGTCGGCCGAAGCCGCGAGGAACGCATCCGCAGTCGCCAACTGCAGGCGATCCAGCTCGCGGGCAATGTCGAAGCGGTTGTACCCTTCCGGTACGACCACCGCCACTGTATAGAAGCGGCCGCGGTTCAGGGTGCGGTAAACCGCCGGGACCGACTCCCCGCCGCCGAACCGGTACACGCCCGCCTTGAGGCTGCCCCCGGGATGCAGCCAGCACCACAGCTCAAACCCCACCGCCGAACGCACCACCCCGGCCTGCTCCAGCTGCCGCGCAATGTCACCGCGCCCCGCGCCGGCGGGAATGGTAACGATCTGCGGCGCAGGCAACGGCGGTCCGGCGGACCACACCCACCACAGCCCCGCGCCCAGCGCGGCCAGGACCACCACTACCGCCGTCAGCAATCGAACCCGCTTCATGATCTCGACAATTTTAGCTTCTCCATCCCAAGCCCCCGCCAGCCACGCCCCACCGGAAAGCGAGGCGGAGCCTCGCGCCCGGTACCGCGCATTCCCTCAGAAGATGCGGCGTTGGGGCACAGGGGCCCCCAACGCCGCGCCCCCCGCGGTTCGTAGAAAGCGGGATGCCGGGCGCAGCCCGGCAGGGGCCCGCGCCAAGCAATGCTACACTCAACCATTGCGGTTTCCCTGTTTCGGATGCAACGGCCAAAGACTCAATTGAATGGGGCCGGCTGGAGGCTGGCCGTTGCCGGATTGTTGGCGGCCGGACTTGTCTCCTGTGGCGGCAGCCCCGCGACGCCCAAGCCGCAAGCGCCGCTGACCACGAACTTCAACATCACCGCCTCCGCCAGCACCGGGCATTTGCCCGAGGGCGTAGTAGACACGCCCTACGTCTACGCCTTCCAAACCAATATCGGCCAGCCCGGAGTGAGCGCCGTGGCGCCGGTGGCCTTTCATGCCGTAAAGCCCATGCCTCCGGGGTTGACGCTGAGCACGCAGGGGGTGATGCAGGGCACGCCCACCGTGCCGGGCGTTTATAGCGTCACGATTGAGGCGGTGGACAGCTCCCCCAAACCGCTGGCCGCCGACTTCACCTACCTGGTCAACATGCGGCTGCCGGGCGCGGTGCTGGCCCAGGTGGCGCACACCGATCTGGGCGGCGGCGGACAGAATGGCGCGGTGACGGTGGCCACGGCCACGGCCACCTCCGCTGCCTATGCCTACGTCGGGACGCTGGGCACGCCGGGCGAGTGTCCGGCGACCGGGGTCAAAATTGTCAGCCTGGCGCAGATCACCAACCCGACAGTGGTCGCCACCGCGGGCGGGGTGGCGGGCGCGGCGCAGGCGCAGGTGCGGGTGGCGACCGGCCTCACGTCGGCGAGCTTCCACAGCGGCGGCAGCGGCGATCTGATGGCCGTCACCGAACAGCCTTGCAATCCCGGGCAGATCGGCGCCGGCCAAACCGGGGTGCAATTTTTCGACGTCAGCGATCCCACCCATCCGGCGCTGTTGGGGAGCTGGAACTCAGGATTGAACGGCGCCGGCGATGTGGCGATTGTGCCGGCGGCGGCGCAGGGCAAGATTTACGCTCTGGTGGCGGTGCCGGGCGCGGAGATGGCCGGCGGCGCCCAGGGTGATCTGCGCGTGCTGGATATCACCGATCCCACCAACCCCCAGGCGATTGGCGACTGGAGTCTGCTGGGCGCCACCCAGCAAACCGTGGCGCAGGCGGGCATGGGGTGGGACCAGCGGGTTTTCCTGGCCTCGATCGAGTTGTCGAGCGACAGCAAGACCGCTTACCTGAGCTACTGGGACGGGGGCGTGGCGGTGCTGGATGTGAGCGATCCCACCAAAATCGCCACCGCCGACAGCGCCGTCTTCCTGAACCACATTACCTACCCCATCACCACCATCGCCACCACCTCCACGCCGACCATGCCGGAAGGCAATACCCGCCAGGCGCTGCCGGTGGCGGGGGGCAAATATCTGTTGATCGCCGACCAGGTATGCGCCTCGGCGATGAACAAGAACCCCAGCGATCCTTCGCAAACCACCCCGGCCAACCCGGCCGTGGGGGTGGTCTGCGGGGCCAATTCAGCGGTGCCGCTGACCGACAGCGCCGGCTGGGGATTCGTGCGCACCTACACCCTGGGCACGGGCGGCTCGGCGACACTGGGCGGGTTCTTTGCCAACCCGCAGTCCATGTCCGATCCCGCGCCCGATCAGGGCATCTACACCGCCCATGCGCTGGCCTGGAATGGCGACACCGCGCACCCGCATGCCTATGTCGCCTGGTACTCGGGTGGGGTGGAAGACCTCGATGTGACCGCGATTGCGCCGCCGGTGCGACTGGCCGCCTTCATTCCGCCCGACACCACCGATCCCAACGGAAATCGCCCGGGCGTCAACAATCCCGCCAAGGCGCTGGTGGACGGTGTGGCCGCCTACAACCCCGGCGGTCAGCCTTACGTATTGGCCAGTGACATCAACAGCGGATTGTGGATTTTGCGCGAAGCGCCGGCGGCGCAGTTCAGCATTCTCACCACCAGTCTGGCGGACGGCAACGTGGGCGTTCCCTACAACGCCCAACTCACCGCCGCCAACGCGGGCTTGGGCGGCAAGCAAGTCACATTCCGCCTGGCCAACGGCTCCTTCCCCATGCCCAGCGGGCTGGCGCTGAACACCGACGGCACCATCACCGGCACGCCCGCGGTGGCGGGCACGGTCACGATTACCTTCGAGGCCACCGATGGCAGCGGCGCCGATGCCGAACAGTCCATCACCATGACCATTGATCAGAACCTGGCCATCCTGCCGCTCACCAGCGGCACCAACCAGGGGACGACGGGAGAGAACTTCTCGCTGCCGCTCACCGTGGTGAACGGCACCGTGCCCGACACCTGGTCGGTGGTGCAGGGCCGCTTGCCGGCCGGCATTACGCTCGACCCGACCACCGGGGTGCTGGGTGGAACCGCCACCAGCAGCGGCACCTACAACTTCACCGTGGGGGTCACCGACAGTTCGGTTCCGGCGAAGTCCACCACCCTGCCGGTCAGTCTGCAGTTCAGCGGCCTCACCGCCAACAACCTGGCGCTCACCGACGCGAATCTGGGCGTGGCCTACTCGGCGACGATCACCATGGCGAACGGCACCGGTCCGTTCTCGCCGGCCCTGGCCAGTGGCACTCTGCCGCCCGGGTTGTCGCTCTCGCCCAGCGCCTCCAGCACCCGGCAATGGCTGATCAGCGGCACGCCCACCGCCGCCGGCCTCTACAAATTCGCTGTCCGTGTGACCGACACCGCCGGCCAACAAGCTGTGCTCCCGTTCCAGATGACGGTGCAGCCGTTTGCGATTGTGCCGGACGTGCTGGCCACCGGGGTGGAAGGCCTCGGCTACAAGGATCAGTTGGCGACCCAGGGCGGTGTCGGGCCCTTCCAGTTCGACCTGGTGCTGGGACAGCTTCCGCCGGGCCTGACATTCAGCTTTGACGGGTTCATCTACGGCGTGCCGGCATCGGGATCCGCCGGCGACTATACGTTCGGAGTGGCGGTACACGACGCCAACGGCCTGACAGCCACGCGCAACTACACCATTACCATCTTCAATCCCAACGTCTTCGCGATCACCACGGTGGCTCTGCCGACGGCCACCGCCGGCCAGCAGGTGAATGACGTCATCACGGCGAATTTCGGCACTCCGCCCTACACCTTCAGCCTGCAATCGGGAACTCTACCCAGCGGCATCACGCTCAATCCCAACGGCGTGCTGGAGGGCGTACCCAGCGTCGCCAGCGCCGGCACCTACTCGTTCACCATCCTGGTACGCGATTCGCTCGGCCTGACCGCCACCCGCCACTTCAGCTGGAACGTCGTTAATTAATCGCGGGGCCTCCCACGCGGCTACGCCGCGCGCCCCGCTCTCCCACTCCTCCAGTGACGCTGCGCCGGGGACCCCTGCGCCCCGGCTCCGCATCTCCAGAAAGGTCACGCGGTACCCGGCGCGAGGCTCCGCCGCGTTTTCGGCAAATGCGGAGCCGGGCGCAGCCGCCCGGCGGAGCGTCGCTGGAAGTCCGGGGAAAGCGGGATGTCGGCGTAGCCGACAGGGGCTCGCGCCAAATAATGGTAGGCTGAGAGCAACTGAGCAACTGCAGGATTGCGGCCAGCGCGCCAGCTTCGCCAGCTTGGAGGAACCATGGAAAAGCCCGCACAAAACATCCAGGACTCGTTTCTCAATACAGCGCGCAAAGACCGCACCCCGATCACCATTTATCTCCTGAGTGGAGTGAAGCTGAGTGGACGCATCCGCAGCTTTGACAAGTACTGCCTGGTGCTGGAGTCCAACCATCAGGAACAGATGATCTTCAAGCACGCCATTTCGACCGTGGTGCTGCAACATCCCGGAGGGCGCGAGCAGGATCGCCGCCCGGCAATTCATCACGAGCCGCTGGCGGCAGCGGCGGCAACTCCGGCCGCCGAGCCCGGGGAATCCCATTAGAGCGCAGCCAGCCAGCCTGGAATCGGCCTTTCTGGTGGGGGTCGAGTTCACCACCGGCCGCTCTCACTCCACCCTAAACGCGGATGATTCCCTGGCCGAGCTGGCCGAATTGGCGGCCGGCGCCGGCGCCCAGGTGTGCGGTCGCGCGGTGCAGCGGCGGCCCCGCCCGGATGCCGCCACTCTGGTGGGATCGGGCAAGCTGGAGGAACTGGCGGCGCTGTCGCGCGGCTGCGATCTGATCATCTTCGATAACGACTTCTCTCCCACCCAGCAGCGCAACCTGGAGCGGGCGCTCGACGCCCGGGTGCTGACCCGCACCCAACTCATCCTCGACATCTTTGCCCGCCATGCCCGCACGCGTGAGGGTCAACTGCAGGTGGAGCTGGCACAGTTGGAATACCTGCTGCCGCGGCTGACCGGCCGCGGTCAGGCGATGTCGCGGCTGGGCGGCGGCATCGGCACGCGCGGCCCCGGGGAGACGCAGTTGGAAACCGACCGGCGGCGCATTCACAGCCGCATCCGCACCCTGAAGCAGGCGCTGGAGAGGGTGCGGGCACAGCGCGCGCAACAGCGCAGCCAGCGCGAAAGCGTGCCTCTGGCCACGGTGGCGCTGGTGGGATACACCAACGCCGGCAAGAGCACGCTGTTCAACCGGCTTACCGGCGCCAACGTCGTCGCCTCAGCGCGCATGTTCGCCACCCTCGATCCCACCCTGCGTGGATTGCGGCTGCCTTCCGGCCGCAAGGTGCTGCTCTCGGATACGGTGGGATTTATTCGCAACCTTCCCCATGGCCTGGTCAGCGCCTTTCGCGCCACGCTGGAGGAAGTGACCCGGGCGAGCCTCCTGCTGGTGGTCAGCGACGCGGCGGCGCCGGAGCGGGTGGAACAGGAACAACAAGTGGAAGCCGTGCTGGCTGAGTTGGGGAGCGGCGCCACACCCCGGATCGCGGTATGGAACAAGATGGACTTGCTTGCCGAGCCGCCTACGGCAAGTCCGGGCGGACCGAGCCCGCTGCTGGTGAGCGCCCGCACCGGCGAGGGGATAGAGAGGCTGCTGCAACGGCTGGATGCCGAACTGCCCGTGGATCCATTGGAAGAAGTCCATCTGCGCATCCCCCATCCGGCGGGAAAACTGGTGCACTTATTGCACGAGCGGGGGCAAATATTGGCGGAACATCACGCCGATGCACAGGTGGATCTGATTGCCCGCGTACCCGTTTCACTCTTGCCCCGCTTGGCCGCCTTTCGTACCCACGAAACCGGCTCTAATGTGGAAAACAGGTGAATATCGCCCAGCGGTCGGGCGGTATCGGGCCCCAGGTTGGACCCGCTGCCAGAGCTCGACGGTTGACCGGCAAGGCTGCAAAACTCTCGCAATTTCAATAGCTTGCAGCTTGGCGCCCAGCCCGCTGACCGAGCCGTAAGCGGCGCAGGCGCGATCTACAAGGGATTCCTTGCTTTTGCACAAGGCGGCGAAGCTGTGGAAGCGGGATTCCACTGGAAATACCAGCCCAAAAGTAGGGGGAACACCGCTGGCGAGTTTGGTTCCCGCGCCGTTTCCTGGCATCCACAGCTGCCCTGGACTTTTGCTTCTTCTTCGCTTTCGCTGCCAAGGTAGCAGCCAGGGTGCGGGACGTGGTAACTTCAGCGGCAATGGCGCCGCCACCCTCCCCTCCGGCCACCGGGAAGAAGTCTGCAGGCTTCCAGCCCTTCATCAGCGCCGAAACCCAGATGCCCGAGCTGACGCTACGGGCGGTGATCCTGGGCATAGGCTTCGGCATTTTGTTCGGCGCCGTCTCCACCTACCTGGGCTTGCGCGCCGGATTGACGGTGTCGGCCTCGATCCCGATCGCGGTGCTGACCATCAGCCTGTTCAAGAAGCTGGGGAACTCGAGCATCCTCGAGAACAACATCGTGCAGACGACCGGCTCGGCGGGCGAGTCGGTGGCGGCAGGGGTGATCTTTACCCTGCCGGCGATGATCTTCCTGGGATTTCCTCTGGAGTACTCGCGCATCTTTCTGCTGGCCATGATCGGCGGCTGGCTGGGGATTTTGTTCATGATCCCGCTGCGCCGCTACCTCATCGTGCAGGAGCATGAGAGCCTGCCCTACCCCGAGGGCGCGGCCTGCGCGGATGTTTTGCAGGCGGGCGAGAAGGGCGGCAACTTCGCCGGGCGGGTGTTCCTGGGCCTGACGGTGGGCGGCGTCTACAAGCTGTTCATGGACACGCTGCAGTTTTGGAAGGGGACGGCCAACTATGATCCCTCCTGGCTGCCGGGGGCCAGCCTGCGCGCCGATGTCACGCCGGAGTATCTGGGCGTGGGCTACATCATCGGCCCCAAGATCGCCGGCACGATGTTCGCCGGCGGGGTGATCTCGTGGCTGGTGATCGCGCCGGCGATCAAGTTCTTCGGCAGCCAGTTTGCGCAGGCGATTTACCCTTCCACCATTCCCATCGCGCAGATGAACGCCGACCAGGTGTGGAGCGCCTATATCCGGCCCATCGGCGCCGGGGCGGTGGCGGCGGCAGGCCTGATCACCCTGGCACGCACCCTGCCCACCATCATCGCCGCCTTCAAAGGCAGCACGCGCGACATGCGCGCCGGCGGAAAGAAGCTGGCGGCGGCGCTGGTGCCGCGGACGGAGCGCGACCTGCCCACCTGGACGGTGGCGGCGGGTGCGATCGTGCTGGGGCTGCTGATGTGGGTGATCCTGGCTTTCAAGTACAACACCCAGGCCCATTGGTTCAGCAACGTGCTCAGCGCGCTGCTGGTGGTCATATTTGGGTTCTTCTTTGTCACCGTGTCGAGCCGCATCGTGGGGCTGATCGGCAATTCCAGCAACCCGGTGTCGGGCATGACCATCGCCACGCTGGTGGTGACCTGCCTGTTCTTCATCGGCGCCGGCTGGACGGGACATCTGTACGCGGCGCTGGCGCTGAGCGTGGGCGGAGCGGTGGCCATCGCCGCCGCCATCGCCGGCGCGACCTCGCAGGATTTGAAGACCGGCTATCTCGTGGGCGCGACGCCCTGGAAGCAGCAGTTCACGCTGATGATCGGGGTGGTGGCCTCGGTGGTGGTGGTGGGCTATACCGTGCCCTTTCTCAACGCCGCTTACTCGTCCTACCAGCCGCAGACCATCGCGCTGCCCGCGCTGGCGTCCAACCCGCATGTGGGCGTCACCGGGCAGCCGGGGGTCAGCGTCGAGAGTCTGAGCTATACCCTACCCAAGGGCCAGTTGCCGAACCTCGGGCAGCGGACGTACTGGGAACTGAACGTCATCGGCTCGCATACCATCCCCGACGGCAAATATCTGTACAATCCGGCCACTGGCAACGTGGAAATTCAGTGGGTGCAGGGCATCGGCAGCGAGCAGGTGGCGGCGCCGCAGGCGCGGTTGATGGCCACCATCATCAATGGGCTGCTGAACCGGCAACTGCCGTGGGCGCTGATCCTGATCGGTGTGTTTCTGGTGATTGCGGTGGAGCTGCTGGGCGTGCGCTCGCTGGCCTTTGCGGTGGGCAGCTATCTCGGCATCGGGACGACGGCCACCATCTTCGTGGGCGGGGCGCTGCGTTGGCTGGTGGAGAGGAAGGGAAACAAGGAAGAGGGCGAGACGGGCAGCGGAGCGCTGTACGCCAGCGGCCTGATCGCCGGGGCGGCGGTGTTTGGATTGGTGGCGGCGGCGGTATCGTATATGGAGGCCAAGGGCGAGATCGCCCACGGTCAGTTCGCCATCGGGCCGCGGATTCTGGGCGCCTCGTGGGCGGGCAGCAATCTCTGGGCCATGCTGTTGTTCGTGGCCTTGTGCATCTCGGTGGTGCTGGTGGCGCGGAAACCGATGGGACAGAAGTGAACAAGGAACAGGGTACAGGGAACAGTTCGGACCAGGCGTCGGTGAGCGATGAGGCGGCGCTGAATGCCGCCATGCTGTATTGCCCGAACTGTTCGGAGAAGTTGCGGGATCGGGGATGCAAGCTGCGCTGCCCGCGGTGTCACTACTACATGAGCTGCTCGGACTACGTGTGAACATCACCGGGCAGGAAAGTCTGGCGCGGCACACCACGCTGGAGGTGGGGGGCGGGGCGCGGTATTGGACCGAGATCACGCACGAGGCGGATATTCCCGAAGCGCTGGCGTGGGCGGAGGCGCAGGGAGTTACGGCGGCGGTGCTGGGCGGGGGAAGCAATGTGCTGGCCGGCGATGATGGCTACCCGGGGCTGGTGCTGCACATGGCGCTCGCGGGACAGCGGGAGACGGGAGCGGGGCGCATCGAAGTGGCGGCGGGGGAGGACTGGGACGGATTCGTGGCCGGTTGCGTGGCGCGTGGCTGGGCCGGAGTCGAGTGCCTGAGCGGCATTCCGGGCAGCGTGGGGGCGACGCCGGTGCAGAACGTGGGCGCGTACGGACAGGAAGTCGCCGAAGCCATTGTCGGGGCGCGGGCCTGGGACCGGAAGGCGGGGGCGTGGGTAACGTTGACCAACGCCGAGTGCGGGTTCGCCTATCGCAGCAGCCGCTTCAATCGGGAAGACCGCGGGCGGTTTGTGATCACGGCGGTGGAGTTTCAATTGCGGCCGGGTGGTGCGGCGACGCTGCGCTATCCCGAGGTGCGCCGGCAGTTCGCCACCGACGCACCGTCGCTGCTGGAGGTGCGGGAAGCGGTGCGGGGGTTGCGGCGCGGCAAAGCGATGCTGCTCGAACCGGGAATGGAAGATGGCCGCAGCGCGGGATCGTTTTTCAAAAATCCCGTGGTGGATGCCGAAGTCGCGGCGGCTCTGCCGCCCGCAGCGCCCCGGTATAAAGACGGGCAGCGGGTAAAGCTGTCGGCGGCCTGGTTGATCGAAAATGCCGGCCTGCACAAGGGGTTTCAACTGCCCGGGAGCCATGCGGCCCTGTCACGCAAGCATGTGCTGGCCATCGTCAACCGCGGCGGGGCTACCGCCGTCGAGATCGAAGCGCTGGCCAGGCATGTGCAGGCGGTGGTCAGCGAGCGCTGGAAGATACGCCTCGAGCCGGAGCCGGTCAGGCTTTGAGGTCGGGGTGCTTGAGGTGGAACCCGGTCTTGTCCTGATAGGCGCGAGCCAACAGACAGAGATCCTCTTCGCCGCACAGTTTGCCCAGGAAAGTGATGCTGGTGGGCGTGCCGTCACTGGCGCGGAAGCCGTTGGGCGCAATGCAGGCGGGGTGGCCGGTGAGATTGGTAATCGCCAACTGGCTGCCGCTGGTGGGGGTGACCAGCACGTCGTAGTCGCGCATGAGCGCGTCCATCTTCTCCATCAGCTTGAGACGGATGCGGTCGGCGTTGAGGTAGTCCACCGCCGGGTAGAAGTGGGCCACGCGAAAGGTGTTGGGCCAGGTGGAGGGGTTGGGAACCGGGGCCTCCATCAGCTTGTCGCGTCCGCTGCGGGTGAGCGGATCGAAGGCCGCCGCCGCCTCGCAGTTCACCGCCGGGCCGTAGCCGGAGAAGGGCGGCTCCGCGGGCAACTCGACGGGGTGGAGCGTGACGCCCAGGCCGCGCAGCGTTTCGAGCACGGCCTCATCGAACTTTGACTGCTCGGCGCGGCGGGCGGCGAACTCGGTGCGCTGGGCATCGGTCATGTTGCGTCCGCCAAAATTACCGGTGGGCGGCTGGGCTTCGCGGTCAAAGGCCGCCTCGACATAGCCCACACGCAGGGTGCGGATGTCGCGCCGTGCGTCCCAGTTCAGCGGCACGTCGAGCACGGTGCGGTCGGCGTTGGGGCCTGGCTCGGGGCCATAGATGGCCAGCAGCACCAGCATGCAGTCTTCGACCGATCGGCAGATGGGGCCGAGCTTGTCCTGGCTCCAGGAAAGAGTCATGGCGCCGGAGCGGTCCACGCGGCCGAAGGTGGGCCGCAGGCCGGTAACGCCGCAACGGGTCGAGGGGCTGGAGATGGAACCTTCGGTTTCCGAGCCGACCGAGAAGCCCACGCAACCAGCGGAGGTGGCCGAGGCGGGCCCGGCGGAGGATCCGCTGGAGCCCTGGCTGGGCTTCCAGGGATTGCGCGTCTGGCCGCCGAACCATACATCGTCCTGGGCGAGGGCGCCGAGGCTGAGCTTGGCGATCAGCACCGCCCCGGCGGCGTCGAGGCGTCTGACCACGGTGGCGTCGTAATCGAAGCTCTGGTGTTCGTAGGGTTGCGCGCCCCAGGTGGTGGGATATCC
>Ga0134126_10006349_pt1 | contig 14798 bp, 7 predicted proteins | sample KB31752_FD_96881 | JGI IMG/M metagenome (GOLD analysis project Ga0134126, IMG submission 96881) | Terrestrial soil microbial communities with excess Nitrogen fertilizer from Kellogg Biological Station, Michigan, USA - KB3-175-2 | ecosystem: Environmental > Terrestrial > Soil > Unclassified ...
ACCGGCCACACCTATTCCGGGCATACCGCGGCGTGCGCGGCCGGACTTGCGGTCCAGCGGCTGATTCAACGCGAATCGTTGGTGTCGCGGGTGCGGGACCGAGGTCTGGCGCTGAAGCGTGAACTACGGGAATCGCTGGATCGATACGATGAAGTCGGCGACATACGAGGGCGCGGATTTTTCATCGGCATCGAGCTGGTCAGGGATCGGCGGACGAAACAGCCCTTTCCAGCGGAACGCCGCCTAGGCCTGGAAATCGGCCGGCACGCGTTTGAGAACGAGTTGATTTGCTACCCCTGCGCGGGCAATGTCGGGGGCGGCGTGGGCGACACCATCATTATTGCCCCGCCCTACAATGCAACTGACGCAGAACTCACGGAGCTGGTGGCAAAATTCACGCTGGCGGTCGAAAGTGCCCTGAAGCCGGGCTGATTCTTCCTCCGATCGGCGCCGTGCCAGACGAACCGCGCGTGTTCGCGACGGCTGCGGCCCCAAGGGTATACTTTGCGGGGCGATACGCCGTATGCCGCGCCGGATGACGGATTGCGGTCGCGTGCAAGTAAAGAAAAAACGGGGAGCCGATCATGTGTCTTTCAGTGCGTAGGAGTTCAGCGAGCGCGGCATGCGGCAGCGTTGATTCGGGCGGCGGCACATGACCAAGGAGGACGTGGAACAGCTCATCTCCGAACGCTATCAATCTCTGCCGCCCAAGCTCAAATTAGCGGCGCGGCACGTGCTCGATTCGCCGAAAGACATCGCAATCCAGTCGATGCGTTCGGTGGCGGCGGATGCGAAGCTTCAGCCGGCCGCCATGCTTCGACTGGCTCGAGAGCTCGGATTCGACAGCTATGAGGATTTCCGCGCGCTGTACGTCAGGTGGCTGTCGTCCAGCGAGATGACCTTTGTGGCCCGCGCCAAGTCGCTGCGAAAGCGGCGCGGCAGCGAAGGGCAAGAGAAAATATTCGTGGATATGTACGACACGGAGGTGGTCAGTCTCGACCGGACTCTGGGCGCCGCCAACGCGGCCGCCTTCGAGGCCGCAAAGGAAATCCTGAACGCGGCGAGGCGATTCTACGTGCTGGGGCTGCGCAGCTTGTTTCCCGCCGCTTACTATTTCGATTACGCCTGCCGTCTTTTTTCCGACAAAAGCGTGCTGGTGGCGGGCGTCGGCGGCGCCATTGCGGACGAGCTGCGGCGGGCGACTTCCAAGGATGCGTTGGTGGCATTCAGCCTGGAGCCCTATGCTCGATTGACTGTCGACGCGGTTCGGTACGCCGCAGAGCGGCATGTGAAGATCGTCGCTGTCACCGACAGCGTCGTTTCACCCATCGTGGACGGCGCCAGCGTGGTGCTGTTGGCGCCGAACGCCGGCCCCGCACTGGTTCCCTCCATTTTGCCGGCCATGGCCGCCGCTCAGGCGCTGGCGAGCCTCATGGTGACGGCCGGCGGCAAGGCGACTCTCGGCGAGATCGCTCGCAGCGATGCGCAGCTGCATCGCTTGCATGCCTACACCGATCGCTAGTTAGCGCGGCGTGCGGCTGAATCCTGCGCCACCCGCGGAGCGGCCCGCCGAAAATCCTGGCTACGCCGGCAAATGTTACATATGATCTGCGGATGGCCGTAGTGAGAACATTTGTAGTATCGTTGCGGAACAATCGCAGGGAGTAGGAATATGATTTGCGACCGTGCGTCTTTCGGATTGCGAAGATCACTCATCGTCGCATTGCTGCCGTTCCTGGTACTCGGGCTTTGCCGGCGCGGCGAGGCGCAGCGCGCCGAGGGCCAGCCGACCGAGATTCCGATGCGCGATGGGGTCGTGCTTCGCGCCGATGTTCGCCTTCCGAGTGGTAAGGGGCCCTTTCCGGTACTCGTGTACCGCACTCCGTACGGCGAGAAAAACGCGCTTCGCGAATACACCACGTTCCAGCACGCGGTGGAGCGCGGGTATGCCATCGTGGTGCAGGATGTGCGCGGCCGTTATGGCTCGGATGGCGTGTTCGTTCCTTATCAGAACGAAGGCCGCGATGGTTACGACACCATTGAGTGGGCGGCGAAGCAGCCGTGGTCGAACGGCAAGGTGGGAACATTCGGCCTGTCCTATCCGGGAGCGGTGCAATGGCTTGCGGCCGTGGAAAATCCGCCGCATCTCGCCGCCATGGTCCCGGCCATGACGTTCTCCTCGCATCGCAACTTCTTCTACGCGGGGGGCACCTTCGATTTATCCTGGATCGAGTGGATTTGGGACAACATCTCACCCGACATTCGAGTAAAGCAGAATATGCCGGGTCCCAGGACGGGCGATGAAGCCAGAGCGGCCTGGAAGAAAACCGGACTCGGCATGGAGAGCGTGCTTCCCTTGAACGGATTGGAGTCGCTGCACGGCATCGCGCCTTACTATTACGAGTGGCTGAGGCATCTGCCGGACGACCCTTGGTGGAACTGGGCCGATTTGCGCGGCAAGTACGGCCGCACCCATGCCGCGGTATTGAACCTGTCCGGATGGTACGACGATCACTATGGTCCGGAGGGGGCGACCACCAATTTTCAAGGTCTGGTCGAAGCACGGGCGGGTCGTCCGAACAATGTCGCGCTGCTGATCGGCCCCTGGGTCCATGGCGTCGATTCGACTGGCACCGCCAAAGCCGGCGACCGCCTGTTCCCGGACACGGCGAAGATAGACTATGACAACACCGTCCTGGACTGGATGGATCACTACCTGCGCGGCATCGATAACGGCGTCGACAAGCGGCCCGCGGTCCGCTACTACGTGATGGGCGCGGATCTATGGCGGGAAAGCCAGGCGTGGCCGCCGCCCTCATCGCGCACGAGCTTCTATCTTGGCGCCGCCTCGCCGGGAAGGCCGGGATCGCTCAGCGAAGCCCGGCCGAACGAGGAGGGCTTCAGCGCCTTCGTCTCGGATCCCGCACATCCGGTGACGGATGACTATGCCGAGATTTCAGGGGGGCATGATTATCGGTATCTGGCCGAACGCAGCGATTTGCTCACTTTCGATACCGCGCCGCTTGCGGACGACACCGAAGTGACCGGCCCTGTCGATTCGCGCCTCTTTGTCAGTTGTGATTGCCGGGACTTGGACCTTTGGGTGCGTCTATACGACGTGGCGCCGGATGGCAGGGTGTGGAACGAGATGAGCCCGGGAATCGACGTGCAGCGGGCGAGCTACCGGGACATGGCGAAAGGCCGGCGGCTGCTCCATCCGGGACAGATCTACGCAATCGATCTGAAGGGCCCGGTCACCAGCAATGTCTTCAAAAAGGGGCATCGCATCCGAATACAGGTGTCGGGCGCGTTCTTCCCATTGTTTTCGCGCAATCTGCAAAGCGGAGAATCGGAGAACGTTTCATCCCAAACCAGGAAGGCGACAATTCGCATCTATCATGGCCGTGACCACGCCTCTCAGGTCGTATTGCCGATTGCGGCACACTGAACCCACGAGGAGCAGTCTATCGGCGCTGCGATCCGTCAATGACCCACGCAGCAGATCCCGGCGTTTGCCTACCTCAGATGGGCGGCGGGGGCAGGTGACCCAACACCCGCTCCAGCGAAAGCCCCAGGCCCAACAGCGTACGGTCCGTTCCGGCCGGACCGTCGAACTCCATGGAGACGGGCAGGCCGTTGGCGGCAATTCCCGTGGGCACCACCAGCCCCGGCAGACCCGTCCGGCTCCCGGGTGCAATGTTTCGTCCGATCGCTACATCGAAACTCACCCGGCGGTGGCCGACACTGAGCTCGGACTCCTCCCCGATTCGCGGTGCCGTGGTCAAAGTGGTCGGAAACAGAATCGCAGATGCGCCCGTATGCGCGAAGTAATCCTTGAAAGTGCGGCGCAGCCGCGGCAGGTACAGCTTGACCGCAGTGTCATAGGCGGCCTCGGACACGAACCCCGGCGAGCCCGGCATGACTTCGTGCGCAAAGATGGCACGAATATCGGGGCTTGCGCGGGCGACCAGTTCATCGAAGCTCACCGCCGCGCCGTTGACGGCCAGGTAATGCGCAAGCTCGAGGCGCACATCATGATCGACGATCAGATCGGCCGTGTGGGCCAGCAGGTCGCGCAAGCCCGGCACTTCGGCTTCGACGATCTTGGCGCCCGCCGCGCGCAGCGCCGCGATGGCATTGCCGGTAATTCGCTCGACTTCGGGATCGAGGCCCTCGAACCAAAAACCTCGCCACACGGCGAAGCGCACCCCGGCGAGAGGCAGCACGCGGATTTCGCGCATGTCGCCGCTGGCCACGCGATCGAAGAGCGCGAGATCGGCCACCGAACGCGCCTCGGGTCCGGTTTGGTCGAACAGCGAACACGCAGGGACCACGCCGACGGTGGAGTAGCGCCGAGTGGTCGGTCTGAAGCCCATCACTCCGCACAAGGCGGCCGGCACGCGGATTGAACCCTCGGTGTCCTCGGCGACGCCGAGCGGGGCCATGTGCGCGGCGACGGCCGCCGCCGTGCCGCCGCTGCTGCCGCCCGGGATGCGGGTGGGATCGTAAGGGTTGTGCACGGCGCCGAACGCGAGGTTGTTGCTGGTCCAGCCATAGGACAGCTCGTGCAGATTGGTCTTGCCGAGCACGAGGGCGCCGGCTGCGCGCAGCGTGGCTACGAGCGGGGCGTCGGCAGGCGGCCGAAAGCCCTTGAGCGCCGGGGTACCGCCGGTGGTCGGATACTGCACGGTATTGAGGCTGTCTTTTATGGGAATCGGCAGCCCGTGCAGCGGCCCCAAGGGCGTACCGCTTGCCCGCCGGCGGTCCGCCTCGCGCGCTTGCTCCAGCACGAGAGCGGGATCCAGAGTGATGAAGGCATTCAACGCGCTCAGACGCGCGCAGCGCTCGAGCAGCGCGCCGGCATAGCGCTCCGCCGTAACAGCACCGGCGCGCATGGCGGCGAGCGCCTCCACGGCCGAGAGATCCAGGTATTCACGGCCGGACCCGGTCGGCTCTGGCGCGGCCGCCCCGCCGGGTGCGAAGCCGGGTGCCGGCCCGGGCGGCGCCGCGGCGCGGCAACCCATGCTGCCCGCGCTCAGGACCGACGCGGCGGCTCCAACCACGAACTCGCGCCGCGAGATATGCGCGGCGGCGCTCGATCCGGATGGATGGGCATCGCTCACGGGGCTAAAATTTCTGCGTGAACTTCACCCCGACGGTGCGCGGCCTGGCAATGCCGGCGTATACCGCCTGCTGCCCGCACAGCAACGCATTGCACTCGGCGTAGCGGTAATTCTGCGCCCGCCGGTCGAACACATTGCTCACGAACAATTCGATGCCGATTCCGCCCCTTTGTGCGCCGATGTTCCCGTCGAACAGTGCATAGGCCGGCTGTTGGCCGATCAGTTCTCGTTGGGCGGTGCGGAGGTCCCCCCACGCGGCCGATTGGTAGATCGCGGAGCCTTGAGCGTAGGCCTGCCACTCGCTGTTGAGTGCGAAGCTATACCTCGTCGTCAGATTGCCTTTGAATTTCGGGGTGGTGGGCAATTGTTGCCCCGCCGGCGCTGCGTAAGGTTCGGGGACCGGCGTGCCGCCGCTGTAGTCGTAGCAGCTCGAGGTCTGGATGCCGCCGGTCGGGCCCGCGAAGTTGCAGTAGGGCACCGTCAATACGGGGTTCAGCCAGGAGAAGCCGCCGCCGATCGTCAGCGCGCTCGAGGCTGCCCATTCGATCGAGGTCTCGATGCCGCGGATTCGAGCACCGCCGGCGTTCTTGGTCTCCACGATGCCGTTCAAGCCGGGGTAGGAGAACTGGAAGTTATCCCAGTCTTCTTGGAATATCGCGCCGTTGATGCGTAGGGTGTTGCCGAGCCAGCTGGTCTTCCAACCCAGCTCGTAATTCTGCAGGGTGTCGGACTGGTACTGGGCGCCGGTGGTATTGGGGCCGCCCGGGCGGAAACCCTTGGAAACCGTGGCATAGATCAGCCGCTGATCATCGAATTTGTAGGTGGCGGTGAATTTCGGCGTCGTGCCGCTGCCTTGCGCCACCTGGAACAACTGTTGGCAGGGTGCGCCGTAGGGAGTCGGCAGGGACTCATCGGCGCACCTCGTCTGCGCAGACTTAAAACCCGAATAACCCTGCTCGGAGTTCCTATAAGTGTAGTAGCGCAGCCCGCCCAACAGGCTGATGTGCGACGTTGCATCCCAGGTCACTTCGCCGAAGGCCGCACTGTCGCGCTTGATGAGAACCTCATCCGTCAGATAGTAGGTGCCGGGCCAGCGGGTCACACTCTCGGCATCCGAGAGCCCCGGGATCCTGAAGTTCTGCAGAAAGCCGTCGGTCTGGCGCTCGGCGAAGCCGCCGATCGTTGCCCGCACCGGATAGTCTTTCGGCGTCGAGAGGCGGATCTCGTGGCTATACATTTTATAGTTGTCCGTATACGTGACTACCTGCGTTGGACTCAGTGGCTTTCCCGCATTGTCCGTGAAGTAGTCCGGCGCGCGCGTGTATTCGAGCGTGTAGCCAATTGCATAATCCGCGTAATCACTTTGCACCATGGAATTCCGATGCACGAAACCGCCCGCGTAGGTGAGGTCAAAGTTGCTGATCTTGCCTTCGATGGTCAGAGTGGCTTGAGCCCAGTGATCCGTCGAGGACTCGGGGCTGAAATGCTGTACTTGCAGGTCGCCGAGGCTGGAATAGAGCCCGGGATACCCGGGAACGGATCGGGTCTGCTCCTCGCCGAAAATTCCATTGGAGTTGGCTTCTTGCCCCTGCACCGTGGGTGTAATGGTCCAATTGTCCCCCAGCGCAATGCGCAGCGCGGCCCGCGCACCAAAGGTCTCCACATCGTTGTAATTGTTTTTCGCCGTGCCGAAGTACCGCGTATTGGGCGCGGGAGCGGCGGGCGTCGGACGATTGCTCTCGGTAAAGCCGCCGCCGGGCGCGCCGTTCGAATAGGTGGCCGGGTAGGTAATCGAGCCCGGCACGTTGTCGAGGTAGCCCGCGTCCTTTTCATACCAGCCGACGAGCCGGAACGCGGCCGTGGAGCCTATGGGCACGTTGATGAAACCCTCGCCCGAATACCCGGCGCCGCCGTGGTCGACTTGATTGGCCTGAACATCGTAAGCGCCTTTCAGCACGTTGAATTCGGGCTTGTTCGTAATGATGCGCAGGGTACCCGCCTCGGAGCTGGCGCCGTACAGCGTGCCTTGCGGCCCCGCCAGCGCCTCCACGCGCGCGATGTCATACATGTGCAAGTCGAGCATTCCCTGGATGGTTGTGACCGGCTGTTCATCCAGGTAGACGCCGACGCTCGGCGGCGATCCGGAATGGACACCGTCACCGCCGCTCGATACGCCGCGCATGTAGAGCTTCGCGGAACCAGGGCCGGCCGACTGGTAGGAAACACTGGGCAGGTACTTGATGTAGTCGTCCACGCTCCGGACATTCAGCTCATCGAGCTTCTGCGTGCCCAGCGCGACAATGCTGAGCGGAACGTTTTGCAGACTCTCGGAGCGCTTCTGCGCCGTGACGACGACTTCCTCGAGAGTGCCCACCGATGCTGCCTCCTGGGCTTGAGCGGTATTCAGGCACGCGATGATGGCCGAGGCAAGCGGCAGCAGGCCGGTGGCGAGCATCGAATGCATGGGCCACCGGGGCAGGCCCGCATCGGGCCGCGCTCCGAAAGGGATTCTTCGCTGTTTGCTGCTGCTCATCCTCACTCCCGCGTAGTTGGTACGAAATCGCCCGACGGTTGCGCCGCCGCCGATCTCTTGCCGGCCATCCGTCGAACCACCGGCGTCCTTGGAGTGGCCAATTACCTCGCGCGGCCGCAAGACGGGGCTGCGGCGCCTGATACACGTGGTATGGCTATTGGAAGCGAGCGGTGTCCGTGAAGAAATCGATGCGGTCGGTGCGGCCGTTGCCTATGAATGCTGCGGCATGAAATAGAACATACAGAGCATTACTAGTCAATACGATTCATTTGTTTCAGACGGTGTTTCGAATGCCGGCGGCGAGGCGCGGGCCGGCCGTCCGCCCGCGGTTGCAAAAAACAATGGTGCTATTACAATCGAAAACGAAACAAGTGTTTCATGATGGACGCGCCGGGTTCTCCGGCCGCCGCCCCAGAGGATGGTTCGATGCCCGGATTCCAGTTGACGTACTCCACCATGTTCGCAGCTCCTCCCGAGCTGCATGAGCTGTTCGACCGCGCTCTGGTTCGGGTCAGCAAGGCGCAAGGCCGTGAGCATGGTCTGTTCATCGGCGGATGCGATGTGCTCACCGAGCGAAAGTTCCTCAAGCGCAGCCCCATCGATCAGCGCAGGATCCTCGGAGAGTTTCAAGTCGCCGGGGCCGCCGAGGTGGACCGGGCCATGCGGTCGGCATCCGATGCATTCAAAAGCTGGCGCTCGACTCCCTGGAGCGACCGCGCCGCGCTATTGCGCAAGGCGGCGCGCCTAATCGAAGAGCGCGTCTATGACATTGCCGCCGCGACCGCGCTGGAGGTGGGCAAGAACCGGATGGAAGCGCTCGGCGAAATCCAGGAGGCGGCCGACTTCTTCACGATCTATGCCGACCAAATGGAGCAGGGCGGCGGGTTCGTCCGGGCACTTCCGGACGATCCCATCGCCGGCAGCCCGAGTCACAATCGAAGCGTTCTCAAGCCTTACGGGGTATGGGTGGTCATCGCCCCTTTCAATTTTCCATTTGCCCTGGCGGCGGGACCGGTGGCAGCCGCCCTGGTGACGGGCAACACGGTCGTCCTGAAGGGGGCCGAAGAGACTCCCTGGGCAGGACGCATGCTCGCCGAATGCCTGCGGGATGCCGGCTTTCCCGAGGGAGTCTTCAACTATCTGAACGGTACCGGCGAAGAAGCCGGCGAACTCCTCATCCAGCATGCGCTGACCGGCGGCATCACGTTTACCGGCTCGCATGCGGTCGGATTGCGAATCGCGGCCGCGCAGAGTGCGAAGCGGCGCTTCCTACCCGTCATCGCCGAGATGGGCGGCAAGAACTCGGCCATCGTGACGCGTCGAGCCGATCTCGACGGCGCGGCAACCGGCATCGTTCGTTCCTCCTTCGGCCTGCAGGGACAGAAGTGTTCGGCCCTGTCCCGGCTCTATGTCGACGGGAGCGTGGCCGACGCGTTGATTGCGGCCGTCACCTCGATAATGAAGACGTTGACCATCGGCGATCCCACGGGGCAGAACACCTGGCTCGGACCCGTCGCAACGCAGGCGGCATACGAGCGGTATGCGGATTATTGCCATGCTCTCAAGGGCGGCGGCAGCCGTATCTTGATGGGCGGAGAGCACCTGCGCGCGGGTGAGCTCGAGCACGGGTTCTACTGCGCGCCGACCCTGGCTGAATCGCCGGGCGACCATCCGCTCTGGAACCAGGAGATGTTCTGTCCCATCGTGATGCTGCGGCGGGTTCCCGACAGAGACCAGGCCATGCTGCTCGCGAACCGGTCGGAATTCGGATTGACGGCCGGCTTCTACGGAGGAGCCGACGAGATCGGCTGGTTCTTCGAGAATATCGAGGCGGGAGTCACCTATGCCAACCGTTCGTTGGGAGCCACCACGGGAGCCTGGCCCGGCTATCAGGCCTTCGCCGGCTGGAAGGGATCCAGTTCGACGGGCAAGGCGATCGGTTCCTTCTATTACTTGCCGCAGTACATGCGCGAACAGTCGCAGACGCATATCGGATGACGCCGAACCGCGATGCACGCTATGACATCCTGTTCGAGCCTCTGGCGATCGGACCGGTCATGGCAAAGAATCGTTTCTTCCAAGTGCCTCACTGCAACGGCATGGGGTGGACACAGCCGCAGGCTTTGGCCGCGCTACGTCGCGTCAAGGCCGAGGGAGGCTGGGCGGTGGTCTCGACCGAAGAGGTGGAAATCCATCCGACCAGCGATTGCGAGCCATTCCACGAAGGCCGCTTGTGGTCTGATGCGGATATTCCCGCCCTGGCCGCCATGGCCGATGCCGTTCACGAGCATGGTGCCCTTGCCGCCATCGAGCTGATGCATCATGGGGCCTCCTGCGCCAATTGGGGTACGCGCGAGGTTCCGATCGGGCCCTCGCATCGACCCATCATCTATTACGCGCCCGTCCAGGCGCGGGCCATGGACAAGCAAGATATTCTCGATTTGCGCCGCTGGCACCGGGATGCTGCCATCCGCTCCAAGCGCGCCGGATTCGACATCGTCTATGTCTATGCCACTCATGATCTCAGCATCGCGACGCATTTCCTACAGCCGCGCATGAACAGCCGCAGCGATGAATATGGCGGCAGCCTGGAAAATCGTGCACGGCTTTTGCGCGAACTCATCGAAGATACCCGCGACGCCGTGGGCGACCGGTGCGCCGTCGCCGTGCGTTTCGGCGCGGACGAGCTGATGGGTCCGGCGGGGCTCACCCATGACGGCGAGGCGCGCGACGTGATCGCCATGCTCGCGGAATTGCCCGATCTGTGGGATGTCAATATTTCCGGCTGGAGCAACGACAGTCAGACCGCGCGCTTCGCGAAGGAGGGCTACCAAGAAGAATATACGCGCTTCGTGAAGTCTCTCACCACCAAGCCGGTGGTCGGCGTCGGACGATTCACCTCTCCCGACACCATGGTCAGCCAGATCAAGCGCGGCGTCATGGATTTCATCGGCGCCGCGCGGCCGTCGATCGCCGACCCCTTCTTGCCGAAGAAACTGCAGGAGGGCCGTATCGAGGACATCCGCGAATGCATCGGCTGCAACATCTGTGTGTCGAGCGACTACACCTCCAGCAACCTGCGCTGCACGCAGAACCCGACGATGGGAGAGGAATGGCGGCGGGGATGGCACCCGGAACGTATCGCCGCTAAAAAGTCCGACGGCGCGGTGCTGGTGATCGGCGCCGGCCCGGCGGGGCTCGAGGCCGCGCTTGCCGCCGCGAGGCGCGGTTATGAAGTCCATCTGGCGGAAGCCACCTCGATGCTCGGAGGCCGCGTCGCACGCGAGGCCTCCCTTCCGGGGCTCGCGGAATGGGCCCGCGTGCGCGATTGGCGGGTGGGGCAGCTCGAGCGGCTGGCGAACGTCTCGATCTATCGGGACAGCCCCATGGATGCCTCCAGCATCCTGGAATTCGCGCCTCGCCACATCGTGATTGCGACGGGTGCGGCTTGGCGGCGCGACGGCGTCGGCCGCGCCAACGGTTATCCGATAGAAGGCTTCGACGGGCCGCAAATATTCACGCCGGACGACCTCATGGCGCAACGCCTTCCGCAGTCCGGGCCGGTCGTGATTTTCGACGATGACCATTACTACATGGGCGGCGTGCTGGCCGAGCGTTGCCGGGCGGCGGGATTGCCCGTCACGCTGATCACGCCGGCCGCGACCATCTCGGCATGGACCACGAACACGATGGAGGCGATGCCCATCGCGCGGCGGCTGGTGCGCCTGGGCGTCGAACTGATGCCGTATACCGGCATCCGCAGCTTTCGTAACGGCATCGCGACGCTCGAAAACGAACTCAGCGGCAAGGTGTTCGAACTGGAAGCCGCCGCCGTCGTGAGCGTGACGGCTCGACTGCCGATCGACAGTCTCTATGTCGAGCTTGCGGGCATGCAGCCGCACTGGAGCGAGGCCGGTATCGTCACCGTGACCCGGATCGGCGATTGCCATGCGCCGGGCACCATTCAAGCCGCGGTCTACGCCGGCCACAAGCTAGCGCGAGGCATGGATGAGGCGCCGGAGGGCGAGCTACCGCGTGAGCTGCCCGGACTGCCGCATCGACCTCAATCGGTTGCGACAGCGGCCGCAGGACGATAACGGACGGCATAATAATACCCCGCGCTCACGACGAGGACCCCGACAATCCACGAAAAATCGATGCCGCCCATCGCCCGGGCAATCGGGCCGGTATAGACATTGCTGGCGATGAACGGGACTTGCACGATTATTCCGAGCACATAGCACGCCAGGGCCGCGACGTTGTACCTGCCGTAGATGCCGCCATCGGCCGCAAAAAACGAGGGCACGTCGTAGTCGCCGTGGCGGATCAGGTAGTAGTCCACCAGATTCACCGCGGTCCATGGCACCATGACATAGAGCAGAACCTCGTTGAAGCGTCCATACAGAGGCAGGAAATTCGTGGCGCCGACCAGACCGATGAGCAGTGCGGCGATGAAAATGACGGAGGCGATCAGCACCTGCGCCCGCGAACTCGCGCGCCAATCCGTCGCGAAGGTCTGAATGAACGTGATGACCGCCAGGGAGCCGCCATAAAGGCAGATGGCGCCCGCGACGGCGACGCCGGGTGCGAACAGCAGAACGATCGTCGTACCGGCGCGTCCCGTGAGCCGCGTAATCGCTTCGACCACATCGCCGCCGACGACGGCGGGCCCGATCAGCGCGCCCAGGATCATGGGCAGCACCGCGCCGATGACCGAGCCCCAGTAGCAGGACCAGAAGGCCTGGCGCGGACCGGTATCGGGCGGCAAATAGCGCGAATAGTCGGATACATAGGGGGCGTATCCGAGTTGCCAGAAGGCCCCTATGGAGATCATGCCGAAGAAGCCGACGGGCGAGAAGCCGCCCCGGGTGAAATAAGTCTCCGGCAACGGGTGGATGAACAGCACGCACACGAAGCACAGCAACACGGCGCCGCCGGCGACGAAGGCCATCAACCGCGTGCAGACATGGATCAGGTCATGCCCAAAGATCGCCGCCGCCAGACTAATGAGGCCGATCGCCCCGATGCACCACGGTAATCCGACGGCAGGCAGAATGGCATGCAACGACTGGCCTCCGGTCACCAAGGCGGTCGCGCCGTAGCCCGTGTACATGAACACGACGAGCGCGACCACGAACGCGGCTCCGCGTGCGCCGAACTGTCCGCGGCTTTGCACCATCTGCGGCACGCCCAGCCGCGGCCCCTGCGCGGCATGCAGCGCCATGAAAATGGTGCCGACGAGGTTCCCGATGACGATGGCGATGCTGCCCGCGAGGAAAGACTGCCCGAACAGCGTCGTCGCGAGTGCGCCCGTGACGACGGTCAGTACGTTGATATTGGCGCCCAGCCAGAGCGTGAACAGGTGGCGCGCCTTACCGTGCCGCTGGTCGAGCGGGATCTGGTAGATCGTGTGCTTTTCGATGTGTGCCGGGCGTTCCCGGTTGTGCGGTACCAGAGTATTCATGACTGGAAAGAATTGGCCTCGCTGATCGGCGAGCAGTATAGTCACAAAAAAAGATGCACCACCATTTTCCTGATTTCGGTTTGACTCCCGAGCAACGCCGCGAAGCCGTATTCGGGCATCGCTATGAACATGCCGGCATGCACGGCGCGCGGGGCGAGATTTGGTGCTACACGGACGCCTTTTCCTATGCGCCCGGCGTCACGGCGCGTCTGCACGTGAGTTCGACGGCCGACCGGTATCGGCTGGCGATACTGCGTGATGGGGCAAGCGCCTCGCCGGTGTTGGAGCGCGCAGTCGCCGGCGCGCGCTGGCAGGACACGCCCGAGCAGTGTTCGGTGCAAGGTTGCGGCTGGGAAACCTCCCTGGAGTTTCGCATCGCAGAGGACTGGCCCTCCGGCGCCTATCGCATCACGTTGACCGCGCAAGGCCGCGACGGCGCGCCGATTCATGCGCACCACCTCTTCATCGTGCGGCCGCTCGCCGGCCGGCACCCGAAGCGCCTCCTCCAAGTGGCGGCGACGGGATCGTGGACCGCCTACAACACCTGGGGCGGCTCGAATCATTACCAGGGAATCACGGGGCCGAACCGCAACCAATATGCGACGTCGGTCAGCACCCTGCGCCCTTGGTGCCGCGGTTTCGTGGTTCTGCCCCGGAGCGCGCCGCGCATTCCGTTGGAGATCTCCACCCCGCCCGCCACCTCACCGCGCTACCCTCACCTGGAATGGGCATTCGCCCACGGTTATTCCAACAAGTACGGCTCCTCGGGGTGGGCGAGCTACGACCGGCACTTCTTTCATTGGGCCGAACGAGAGGGCTTCGCCGTCGATTTGGCCACCCAGCATGAGCTGCAGTTCAGCCCGGAGATTCTCGAGGGCTACGACTGCATCGTCTTCGTCGGACACGACGAGTACTGGACATGGGAGATGCGCGATGCGGTCGATGATTACGTCGAGCGAGGCGGCCACGTCGCCCGATTTGCAGGCAATTTCATGTGGCAAACGCGCCTGGAAAACGGCGGAACATCACAGGTGTGTTACAAGTACCGCGCCCGCGCGGAGGATCCCGTCTACCGCTCCGCCGACCCTTCACGCACGTCCGGATCGTGGGAAGCCCGCGAGACGGGGCGGCCGGGCGCCATGACCTTCGGTTTGAACGCCACCCAAGGACTCTACGCGGGTTGGGGCGGCTGCGCACCGCGCGGTGTCCGGGGTTTCCCCGTCTATCGGCCGGAACATTGGGCGTTCGACGGCACGGGTTTGTACTACGGGGATCTGCTCGGCGCGGATGGGCATGCGTTCGGATACGAGGTCGACGGACTCGACTACCTCATCCGCGACGGCCTGCCGGAGCCCAGCGCGACGAGCGGAGCACCGCCCGGACTCAGTATCCTTGCGCTCGGCCTGTCGTCTCTGAAAGAGGAGCCCACCGACCTCGCCTTCGACGATCGCTTTCTCTCCGACGACGATGCCAAGTTCGTTGCGGAGATCAGGGTCGGCGACGACCGCGATGCGGCCGTCGAGAAGGTCAAACGCGGCGCGGGCATGATCGTCCACTTTCATCGCGGCCGGGGCGAGGTATTCCACGCCGGCAGCTGTGAATGGGTGGCTGCGCTCCTGCGGCGCGACGCGATGATTGAACGAGTCACCGCCAATGTGCTGCGTCGCTATCTTGGCCG
>Ga0134126_10006351_pt1 | contig 14795 bp, 12 predicted proteins | sample KB31752_FD_96881 | JGI IMG/M metagenome (GOLD analysis project Ga0134126, IMG submission 96881) | Terrestrial soil microbial communities with excess Nitrogen fertilizer from Kellogg Biological Station, Michigan, USA - KB3-175-2 | ecosystem: Environmental > Terrestrial > Soil > Unclassified ...
TGAACCGCGGCTACGACATGGTGGTCGGCGCCCGCGACTGGGGCAGCCAGGCCGGCGTCGGCCGCGGCGTGGCCAACACCTTGTACAACTGGCTGGCCACCCGCATGACCGGCCATCCGATCCTCGACCTTACCTCGGGCTTTCGCGCCGTGCGCGCGGACAAGTTCCGCGAATTCCTCCACCTGCTGCCGAACGGATTCAGTTACCCCACCACCAGCACCATGGCGTTCTTCCGCAGCGCCTATCCGGTCGCCTACATCCCGATCAAGGCCGCCCAGCGCGTCGGGAAAAGTCACATCAAGCCCCTGCGCGACGGCCTGCGCTTCCTGCTGATCATCTTCAAGATCGCCACGCTGTATTCGCCGTTGAAGCTGTTCGTGCCCGCCAGCGCGGTGTTCTTCCTGCTCGGGTGTGCGAACTACGCGTGGACGTATACCCACTACGGTCGGCTCACCAATGGCAGCATGCTGATGTGGAGCGCGTCCGTGATCGTGTTTCTGATCGGGCTGGTGTCCGAGCAGATCACCGGCCTGATGTATCGACGCGATGCCTGACAACAATCGTCCAAAGCCATGGGCCTTGCTGGTGACACGCAATTTTCCTCCGCTGCTTGGGGGCATGGAAAAGGTCAACCAGCATCTACTTGAGGCATTGCAGCCAGTCTGGCGTACTGCATTGTGCGGGCCTGCCGGAAGCGCCCGATACGCAGCCGCACAGACGGAAGTGAAGCAAAGCCGGGTGAAGCCGCTGCCGCTGTTCCTGCTGGCAACCGCGTGGCACGCGACATGTCTCGCGTGGCGGCGCAAGCCCGAGTGGGTCATTGCCGGAAGTGGTCTCACGGCGCCGATCGCCTGGTTGGCGGCGCGGTGTACGGGGGGCAGGGCAGCCGTATATCTGCACGGGCTCGATGTCATCGCACCCAGCCGCGTGTACCAGTGGCTCTGGCTATTCTTCATCCGGCGCTGCGACCTCGCCATCGTCAACAGTGCGAACACGGCCAGGCTGGCGCAGAGTAGAGGAGTGCCGCCGGCCAACATGCATGTGGTGCATCCGGGCACCGATCTGCCAACCTTGGATGCCGAGGCCGCTCGCGACTTTCGCCAGCGGAACAGTTTCGGACAACGCCCCTTGCTGCTGTCGGTGGGGCGCTTGACCCAGCGCAAGGGGCTGGCCGAATTTGTCGAGAAATCGCTGCCCGGCATCGCATTGCGCCATCCCGATGTACTTCTGCTAGTGATCGGTGACGAAGCCAGCGATGCGCTTCACGCAAGAGCGGGATCGGAACGCGAACGCATACTCGAAGCCGCTCGAATCCAGGGAGTCGAACGGAACCTGTGCTTCCTTGGCCGCTGCGACGAAGAAACACTCGGCGCCGCATATCAGGCTGCAAACCTGCACGTTTTCCCCGTGCTTGATTTGCCGGGTGACGTCGAGGGCTTCGGCATGGTGGCGTTGGAGTCCGCGGCACACGGGCTGCAAACCGTGGCGTTTGCCGTTGGAGGAGTGCCCGATGCCGTGATGGATGGCCAAACCGGAATCCTGATCGAGCCCGGCAACTATGTCGCGCTCGCAGATGCCGTGACCCGTCAACTTGCCCTGGCACGGGAAAGTGGCAATGTGGCAGCGTGTCGCGAATTTGCGGCCGGCAACGCCTGGCCGGTTTTCGGGGAGCGCCTGCGCAGCCTGCTGGATTCCCGCCGTGTCTGATGTGTCATCCCGCCATCCAGAGCATGAAATCGGCGATGCCAACGGTGCAGCGGCGCGCCAGCCGCATGCCGTGCTGGATCTGCCGTCGCGGCGTTTCAAGGGCCTGAAGATCGAGCGCCTGCTGGATCTCGCCAGTCGTCCCCAACCCATTCGCATCCTTGAAGTCGGTACGGGTTCGGGCGGCATCGCGCATTATTTCGGCACCCATCCGCAGCTGCGTTGCGATGTGGACGCAGTGGACGTCCACGACAACCGCCTGGTGACCGAAGGCTACCGCTATCATCAGGTGCGCGACACAGCGCTTCCTTTTGCCGATGACTCATTTGATGTCGTACTCACCAACCACGTCATTGAACACGTCGGTGATGCCGGTGCCCAGCACCGGCACTTGCTGGAGATCCACCGGGTCATGAAACCTGATGGCGTGGGTTATCTTGCCGTGCCCAATCGCTGGATGCTCACCGAACCTCACTACCAGTTGAAGTTCCTGAGCTGGTGGCCACACGCTTGGCGTACGCCCTACTTGCGGCTGATGCACAAGGGTGAGGTGTATGACTGCGAGCCGCTGCAGATGCGCCAATTGGAACGCATGCTGGATACCACCGGGTTTTGTCACCACAACCTGTGCATAGAAGCCATGCGGGAAACCTTCGAAATCGAACGCGGAGGCTCATTCGGTGCTCGACTGCTGCGTGCAACACCGGACGCGTGGCTGAAGCCGCTGCGGCGGGTCATTCCCACATTGATTTATCGCATTGGGCACCGTACCGCATGAGCGTGCTTTTCATTGGCAAGCGCTTTTACACGAATCGTGATGCCCTGAAGGATCGCTATGGCCGTATCTGGCAAATGCCGTGGCATTGGGCGCAGTCGGGGATCCCGACAAGATTGTGGTTGGTGGACTACCACACCAGGAGGTCGGTGCGGGAAATGTCCGGTGCACTCGATATTCTCTCTACACCAGTGCAAAACCTCTCCGTGTTTCGTCAGTGGGTCAAGGAATTGCGCCCCAGTGACCACAAAGTCGACGTGGTTGTTGCCAGTGGCGACTGTTACATCGGCCTGATGGGCCGTCAAATTGCTCGACGATTGCGCTCGCGGTTCGTGTTCGATGTCTACGATAAATACGACGAGTTTGCCGGATATAAGCGATTGCCCGGATTTGATCCATTTCGATTCCTGTTACGGCATGCGGATGCAAGGTTGTTCGCGAGTCGCGCACTCATGGAGCGGATTGGCGTGGGTGCCACGCATGATTTGTTCGTGCCCAACGGGATTGACCTGTCGCACTTTCATCCGCGAGACATGTATACAAGCCGCGCGTGCTTCGATATTCCGGCCGATAGCGTTTGCGTGGGTTATTTCGGGAGCATGACGCCTGATCGTGGCGTGGAGGACCTCGTCGCCGCGGTGGCGGTAATGCGTCAGAGTGGCCTGAATGTCGACTTGGTGCTTGCGGGGCAGCGCTACGGTCAAGCAAGTTGGAATGAACCATGGATCCGGTATCTTGGGAACCTTCCATATGATCAGGTGCCCACTGCGATGGCGTGCTGCGATGTGCTGACATTGCCATATCGCCATTCCGATTACCTTGACATGGCATCATCGTGCAAGATCGCCGAATACATCGCTATGCAGCGACCTCTTGCGGTGACGGATACGCCAAATTTCAGCATGAATTTCCCGGAACAGGCTGCGTCCCTGGGATCGTACATGGCGAGACCAGGAGCTCCGTATGACCTTGCCCGTGCAATCGCGTTACAGCTTGAGAACAGGCGCTCTGTCTCTATGCCCGAAGGTTTCTCTTGGGAATCCATAGCGGGCCGCCTTGTCGGGCAACTTGAGCTTCACGCCAGTGCCGCAGCTCACTGCCGACAAACTAACGTTTGAACAACGTAAGCAGCCGACTGGCCAGGAAACGCACGCTGTCGCTCCGTCCAGGAGATGACCGGATCACCGATGCGGCAATGCTTGCCTCATGAACATTTCTGATTGGTAGTCTTTCGACAACCACGGAATTCAGGGTCCTTCGCAATTTTCCGGCAATCGTGCGCGACTGCAAATAAATGCGCTTTGGTGCTGCGGCTCGATGGGCGTCTGCGTAGGCCAGCCCGTGCATTTCAGCAAAATTCTTTCCCCATGTCTCGATAGAGCTTCGATGCTTGCCGGATGTAGCCAGGATCACAGCGAGCTGTTGCGCGTGGTTGACGTCATCGACTGGACCGCCAAGCGCTTGGGACTGTAGATAAGCCTCGTAAACGCATGCCTGCAGTGACAGAGGAAATCCACCCTTTGCCGTAAGAGGGAGTTCATGATGGAAAGGAATATTCCCCTCATCGAGAAATTGCTTGTACGGCTGATGGCTGCGTTCTTTGCTTGTGGAAAAGGCGGAGTAGCCATTGCTGTGCTTGGATGTGCCACTGATGACGAGCGGTTCACGGGTGTAGAGGTAGTCATCCGTGATCCTGGCAATGGCAATGGCCGTGTAGACATCCGGGTTGGCCGATGAAAAAAACGAGCCCAGACGTTCCTTGATTTGTTTCAGGACGGATATGTGGATGAATCCGCCGTTGTAGATCATCGGTAGTTCGCTGTATCTGGCTCTTCCGTGCAGGGCATTGGCCAGCCAGTGGCTACTTCTCCGTGTTTCCATCCCCGAAGTCAGAGGAACGACGAGCTGGCCACGCTCGCGTCCTAGAATGCCCGGCCAGTCGTAGGTGCAAAAATTTGATCGAATGGCCTTGGCCTGCGTGGTTCGGATAATGTCGGCCACGGTGTGCAGGGATCCTGGCATCAGGCCGTCATCATCCCCCATGAATGTGACCCAGCCGTCATCGACGTGTGAGAGGGCGAATTCCCAGTTGTGCGACATGTTCAGGCGCTTGCCGGTATTCAGATAACGGATGCGGCTGTCATGGGCTCGGCGTACTGTGTCGCCAGTATCGTCTCCACTGAAGTTGTCGCTGACGATGATTTCCAGATTGTCGTAGTCCTGCGTCGTTGCTGTACGCAGGGAAGATTCCAGCACGCCGCAACGTTCTCTAGTCGGGATGATGACGGTGATCTTGGGGTTGGTCATGAATGGGCCAGATGACGGTCAAAAGGATGGTTGGAATTTGGCGCGTATCATCCTGCGTACGGCGCGGGATGCCAATGCACTTGCGGCCAAGACAACACCACTGGCGAACGCCAGCCATCCCAAACCTGCGACGGAACGTGAGATCGGGGGAAGCACGGCCTGAAGAACCAGTGCCGTCGACAGAGCTGCGAGCATCGACGGAAGATTGTCTCGCATATACCACTTCGCCATTTCGCCGCGCAGCAGCCGGCGGTGCATGAGCGGTATCCCTACCAGTACGGAAACCAGGTTGGCAAGCAGCCACAGCAGTGCCGCGCCCGCGGTGCCGTGCTGATGCACTGCCCATAGGCAAAACGGTATACCGAGCAAAAGGGATGCCGCGTTCAGGCCCATGGCCAGACGCGTCCAGCCGTGCGCCAGTTGCAGGGCGTAGGGAATGTTCATCAACCCGTTGAGTGCATAACCGGCCACCAGAATCGATAGGGGGAGCGCGACCTTGTTGGCCAGATTGACGTCGCCGGTCCACAAGAACAGCACCCCGTGCGAAAACGTGATCAGTACCATCGCCACGGCAGCAATCACGACCGCCAGATATTGGCTGCTGAGGTGATACAACTCGCGCAGCATTGCCCCGTCGCGGTGCACGACCAGGCGACTGAAGCGTGGATAGAGCGCATTGAACATCGGCTGCACCATTCGTCCCAGTCCTGATGCCACGCTCAGAGCCAGGGTGTAGTAGCCCAGCTCTTCCAGTGGACGCAGGCTCGCCAGGCTCAGGCGATCGAGTTGGCTGACGCTTAGCGCCAGTACGCCGATCGCGAACAGACCGGCAGCGAAGCGACGATTGCTGTGTAGCTCATCGGTCGCCCAGCGTGCGCGGCGATGGCCTGGCGGTAGCGCATGCCACACGGCTAGTGCCGTCGTCAGTGACTGCCCCGCGCCCACGATGGCGTACCAACAGAGGAATGCCTTGACGGACGGCGACACCCACAACAGTACGGGCAGCGCGCCGGCATAACGCAGTGTGGCAAATGTCGCATTGATGAGATTGAGTGTCGGCTGCCGCTCCAGGCCGGACAGGCAATTGGCGTAGAACGTACTCGGCCAAAGCAGGGCGATGGCGATTCCCATGATGGCGATGGCGCCGCTGGCCTCCTCCCGTCCCAGACTGCGCAGGTGCAGCCAGTGGTCGGCCATCAGCCCGCTGCAGGCCCAGACGAGCAGCGCCGCCGCCAGTGTCAGCAGCCAGATGACAATCTCCGATGTGCGCACCAGGTCGCGTGCGCCATTGGCCAACGCAGGGTCGTGTACACGTCGGGAAAGCTCGCGGTTGGTGGCGCCGCCGATGCCGAAGTCGAACAGTTGCAGGATCGACTGGAAACTGAGCATTAGCCCAACCAGACCGAACGCCTCCATGCCGAGGATGCGAATGTACAGTGGCAGAAATGCCACGCCCATCGCTGTCATCCAGAGTTGGCCGGCGTAATTGGCCAGGATATTGATACGTAATGCAGCCATGGGCAGGAATCAGCGGTGGCACAGATAGTCGCCGTGACGGGGCATGGTCAAAAACCTGGTTTCCATACCTTGACCTACCTTGTGACTGTCATATCCTTCGGATAAAAAGTAATGTCTGTTCACACATGTCCTTTGCGATGAATTTTCGCTGGATTACCGACGACGGTTTCCCCAGCCGCTACGTCCCGCGTCACGACAGACCCCGCGCCGACGATTGCGTTTTCGCCGATCCGTATTCGGGGAAGGACGATGGCACCGGTTCCAACAAAAGCGAATTCACCGACTGTCACTTCGCCAGCGAGCGTTGCTCCGGGTGCGATATGGGCCCCATCGCCTATGACACAGTCGTGATCAATGGATGCGTTGGTGTTGACAATGACGGCCTCGCCGAGCCTGGCGTCTGCGCAGACGGCACCCATGGCAAGAATCTGGCAACCATCACCGATCAATGCACTTTTGGCAACGAAGGCACGCGGGTGCACTATGGAGAAGCTGGCGTAACCACGATCTCTGAGCCAATTCTTGCGCGCCAGCCGATCCCGCCCGTGGGTTCCTCCAATGGCTACGCATGTGCGCACTTGATTCCGATCGTGGTATTGCCGCTCCCATTCGGAGAATCCCGCCTCACCGTGGAAAATGGGGACGCCGCTGAATGGCGATGTCAGGTCACGGATATCAAAAATAGCTACAAGTTCTGCATTGTGAAAAGGAAGTGCTTCCCTCAGCACCTTTGCTTGTCCGGTGGCCCCCCAGAAAATGACGGGGGTCATTGCTGGCTACCAATAGCAGCGATTACGTGCGAGGAGATTCGTGCCAACTCGATGTCGGAAAGATCATGATAGCTGGGGAGATTAAGCGCTCGCCGTGATAATGATTGGCTGACCTTGTGCAAGATAGGCGAACCGAACAATCCTAACGTGGACAGAGGCCAAAAGAATGCTCGTCCATCGATGTTGTCGGCTTTGAAGGTGGCTAGGAGGGCATCACGTTCGAACGGAACGTGTTCATCAATGACGATAGTTGGCATCCAGTAACCGTTTATGGTTCCTCGATGCTCAGGGTTCATTGTGAGAGGCTGGTCAACGAATGCGCCCCCGTAGTACTCGAAGACTCGGCGCTTGCCAGCGATCAGCTCGTCGATCCGTTCGATTTGGGCACAGCCGATCGCTGCCTGCACGTTCGACATTTTGTATTTGAAGCCGATGCGCTCGGGCCAGAATTGGCGAGACTCGCCGCGAGCACGGCCATGATTCGAGAGCGTCAAGACGCGGTCGTACAAGGCATCGTCATTGGTGACGAAGATGCCGCCTTCGCCGGTGGTAATGGTCTTGGTGCCGTGGAATGAGAACGCGCCAAAGGCACCTATCGAGCCGGCGCGCCGACCGTGCCAGACTGAACCGATGGCTTCGGCTGCATCCTCAATGAGATGCAACTTGTACTTCTGCGCGATAACAGTGAGCGCATCCATGTCGCAAAGATTGCCGTAGAGATGCACGGCAAGTATGGCCTTGGTGCGTGGCGTGATCGCAGCTTCGACTGCGGCCGGATCGAGACACCAGGTATCCCGCAGCACGTCCACCAACACAGGTTTTGCGCCAAGGTGGGCAATGGGTGCGGCGGAGGCGATCCAGTTGATATCGCCCAGGATGACCTCATCGCCGGGCACAATGCCCAGTCCGGCCATGCCCATGTGCAATGCACCGGTGCCGCTGGATGTGGCTATGGCGTGACGAACGCCAAGGTGTTGCCGGAACTTCTGTTCGAAGCGTTCGATGTATTTGTAGCAGTGTTCGCCCCAGCCGTTCGCGGCGGCGTCCGTAGCATATTGAACTTCCAGTTCCGTGATCGATGGCTTGGTGTAGTAGATGCGGCTCTTGCCGTTCTCATCGATCATGACATCACCAATTGCGGGATTGCAGTGACGAACTTCCCGCCCCATCCGGAGATGTAGGCAAGTTGTTCAGTGATTTCCTCGCGCAGGTTCCATGGCAGGATTACCACGAAATCGGGGTGCGATTCTCGGATATGTGATTCTGCGACCACAGGAATATGTGAGCCGGGTAGGTAGCGTCCTTGTTTGTGCGGTGAGGCATCCACGACGTAGTTGAGCAAATCGGGCCGGACGCCGGCGTAGTTGAGAAGGGTGTTGCCTTTTGCTGCAGCTCCGTAACCGATGACCTGCTTGCGGGCGTGCTTGCAGTCGAGCAGGAAAGCCAGGAATGCGTTCTTGATGCTGTCGGCCAGTGGTTGGAAGTCGTGATAGTAGTTCATGTCCATCATGCCGGCAGTGGATTCCTTCGCCAGCAACGCGGCAACGGCTGGTGTTTCGCGATGCGTGGCTTCGTTGCGGCAGGCCCACAGGCGAAGTGAGCCACCATGCGTCGGAAGCTCTTCGACATCCCATATGCGCATCCCGTGGCTGGCGAAAATCCGTTGCGCAGTGTGATACGAGAAGTACGAAAAGTGTTCGTGGTAGATGGTGTCGAATTGTCGTTGTGAGACTAATTGCAACAAGTGTGGGAATTCGACGGTGACTACCCCTTGCGGTGCGAGTACGGCGCCAAGGCCTGCCACGAAATCGTTGAGGTCAGGTACGTGCGCGAGTACGTTGTTGGCGATCACCAGATCGGCTGGGCGCCGTGTTGCCGCGAAATCCCGCGCGAAGCGTTCGCCAAAAAAGTGACCAAGCGTCTCGATGCCACGCTCGCGTGCGGCTGCCGCCGTGCCGGCGGTTGGTTCGATGCCGACACAGGGGATGCCGCATGCCTTGACGTACTGCAACAGATAGCCATCGTTGGAAGCGACCTCCATCACCAGACTGCGCGGACCCAGGCCCAGCCGCTCCACAGCTTGCACAACGTAGCTTTTGGCATGGGCAAGCCAGGTGCGCGAGTACGAAGAGAAATAGACATAGTCGCTTGAAAATAGCGCGTCGTGCTTCTGCACTTCATCCACCTGCACCAGATGGCAATTTGCACAAGTGTAGAGACGCAGCGGAAAGTACGATTCCGCGGCGTTCAAATCAGAAGCGTTGAGAAAGGCGTTTGATGGCGGTGCGCTGCCCAGATCCAGAAACACGTCACGCAGGGGCGCTTGGCAGTATCGGCACTTCATGTGCGTACCCCGATGAATGAATCGTCAGTAAGAGGATAGCTTTGATCCCGCTCGGAGATCGTGGTTACGTCGTGCGGCCACGCGATCGCAATGCGTGGATCGTCATGACGCAGGCCGGCTTCGCAAGTTGGTGTCCATGGTGCGGTGTGCATGTAGAGCAAGTGAGCCTCGTCGGTCAGCGCTTGGAATCCGTGGGCGAAACCTTCCGGAATGAATACCGCACGGTTGTTGTCCGCGGTGAGCTCCAACCCATGCCAGCGCAAGAATGTCGGTGAACCAGCGCGTAGATCAACCGCAACGTCGAATACGCGCCCACGCAGGCAGCGGATGAGCTTGGCTTCCGCTGCCGGTGGCATCTGGTAGTGAAGTCCGCGCAGAGTGCCAAGCCCACGGGTTTCGGAGAGATTGATCTGTGTGAAATGCAGGCCGGGACGTATCGGTGCGAACTCTTGCTCGCAAAACAGGCGTGTGAAGCGTCCACGAGCATCTCCAGCCGATGTGCTCTGGATCTCGTACAGCCCGTCGAGCGGAGTCGGTCGAAGCTTCACGCGGTCCATCCGAGACCAAGACAACGAGCGTCGTCGACATAGGCTGCAAGGTCGTCCGTACTGTCAACCTGGGAGGATTCATGGAAGGCGCGATACCACGCGGCGGTTCTGGCCAGCGTAGTGTCGATGTTCCAGACGGGCTGCCATGCGAGCTGTTGCCTTGCCTTGTCGCAATTCAGGCGCAGGATGGCCGCTTCGTGGGGATGCGTGGCCAGATCATGCTCAATGTGCAAAGCGGGCCAGTGTGTGCGCAGTTGTGTGGTGAGCGACTGGACACTGATTTCACCTGCAGTGCCAGGGCCAAAGTTCCACGAGCCGGCGAAACCCGCATCGTTCCAAAGCATCTGCCCGAGTCGCAGATACCCCGAAAGGGGCTCCAATACATGCTGCCAGGGGCGCACCGCAGAGGGGTTGCGAAGCACGAGCGCGCGACCTGAGGCGGCAGCCCGGATCAGATCCGGAACCAGCCGGTCTTCTGCCCAGTCGCCGCCGCCAACAACATTGCCGGCTCGCGCGGTAGCAACTCGCATCGACGGTTCGAGATTGTTGTCGGCGACAAAGAAACTTTTGCGATAGCAGTCCGAGACCAGCTCGGCGCAGGCCTTGGAACTGCTATACGGGTCATGGCCGCCGAGCGGATCGGTTTCGCGATAGCCGTCCGGCCTTGCGTGGTCGGCATAGACCTTGTCAGTGGTGGCGTTGACAAGCACACGAACCGATGCACAGCCACGGGCTGCCTCGAACAGGTTGATCAGGCCCATCACGTTGGTGTCGAACGTACCCACGGGGTCGCGGTAGCTACGTCGTACCAGCGGCTGCGCGGCAAGATGAAAAACGATCTCGGGGCGATGTACGTCGAAGACCTTGCGAACGGCTGCGGCGTCGCGCAAGTCCACCCGGTTATCGGTGATGTCCCCCAAGCCCAGTAATGACCAGTGCGATGGCTGGGTATCCGGATCTAGCGCCAATCCTGCGACCTGCGCATCCAGGGCGCGTAGCCACAATGCCAGCCAGGAACCCTTGAAACCGGTGTGGCCAGTGACCAGCACACGTCGGCCGGCGTAGACATTGCCGAACAGGTTCAACGCCATACCTTCCACGGTGCGTCGCCGGACTGCCAGAGTTCTTCCAGCTTGATCTTGTCACGCAGGGTGTCCATCGGCTGCCAGAAGCCACGATGCGTATATGCCGACAGTTGCTCGTCGCGGGCCAGGCATTCGAGCGGGTTACGCTCCCAGATCGTCGAGTCGTCTTCAATGTAGTCGAGCGCATCAGGTTCAAGCACGAAGAAACCACCATTGATCCAGGTGCCGTCTCCGGCAGGCTTTTCCTCGAAGCGCGTGATGCGGTGATCCTTGATGTCGATGGCACCGAAACGTCCGGGCGGTTGCGCGGCGCACATCGTCGCCAGTGTGCCCTTCTCGCGATGGAAGGCTAGTTCGGCGCGGATGTCGATGTCGGCAAGACCATCACCGTACGTGAAGAAGAACGTATCCCCATCAAGATAGTTGGCGACACGCTTGAGTCGCCCACCGGTTTGGGTTCCATCGCCGGTATCGACCAGGGTTACGCGCCACGGTTCGGCGTGCTTGTGGTGCACCTCAAGCTTGTTCGTGGACATGTCGAACGTGACGTCGGACATGTGCAGAAAATAGTTGGCGAAGTATTCCTTGATCATGTAGCCCTTGTAGCCCAGGCAGATGATGAAGTCGTTGACGCCGTGATGGGAGTAAATCTTGAGGATATGCCAGAGCACCGGCATTCCTCCGATCTCGATCATCGGCTTGGGGCGCACCACGGTTTCCTCGCTGAGGCGAGTACCGAGACCACCGGCAAGAATGATGGCTTTCATGAGTCTGTGTTTACCAAGCGATTTGATGTGAAAAATATCAGGTCAGTGGCTATTGAGTTAACCCGAATGAGTGGTGAAGCAACCATGCTTCATAAGTGTCGGCAAGCTCGCGGGCAACGACGAAAATCATGGGTTGCACAACTCCGATGGAGCATCTGTGGGCGGCAATTGAGCGTCGTATCAGCGGCCGTGAGCGCCCTGTGATGACGAAGCGGCAGTTGCCTTTTTTTCACTGATTTGGTTTTGCAAGCTGCGGATACTTGTATCCAAGCGTCCGCCGATGTTCAGTGTCTGCAGTTTCCGGGATGCTTCTTGAGCTTCGTCTGTATGATCGAGTGCAATCAGCATACGGACTTGGGTGATGCGATAGGCTGGTTCGTCAGGGGCGGTTTCGATGGCGGCCTCGGTCATGCGCAGGCCCAGTTCGCGGTCACCAAGTACATTCCATGCGTAGTCGCCATAGGTGGCCAGTAGACGAGCGCTGGGGTGATTATGCGATAAGGCAGTGAGGAAAGCTTCCGTCATGCGTGCGTGGGGCAGACTGCATCGGTGCTCGTTCATGCATTGCGTCAACGCACCCAGCGAGCTCTCGTCTTGCACCCCTGATTTGTGTGCCTTCAGTTTTACGATCATGCTGTCCCACCACACATCCTTGATCGGAAGATTCATGCGCGCATTCATGAAAATGAGTGCCTGCTCGGGCAGGATCGAGGCGTTTGGGAGGGCTGCGGCCTTTTCCAGTGGTGCGTACGCCAGCCTGGTGAATGGAGATGCCGGATCGTAGTGCGAATAGATGATGTAGGTGCGACCCAGCTCGTACTCGGCGCGTGGGGATTGCGGCGCGCGGCCGGCAAGGTCTTCGGCCAGGCGCAGCGGATTGCCCCAGGCATAGGCGGTGAGTGCGGTGAGCGCCGTCCAGCACAGCAGCAGCGCGCCCAGCAGTACGTGACGTGGAAGTGCAAAGGCTTCGCCGCGCGGCGCCGCCAGCAGCGGTACAACCGCCAGCAGCAGGCCGAAGCTGGCAAAGTAGTTGCGGTGTTCGTACACCAGCTCCAGCGGCAGGATGGTGCCGGTGAGCAACTGGCAGCCGAGGTACAGGCCGATACCCAGCGCCACCAGCGGCTGGCGTTTGCGCAACCAGATCAGCAGCGTGGTCAGGGCGGCCAGGAACACGATGCTCGCGAGCGTGGTCCATGGCTTCAGCAGGCCAGTCGAGATCGAGAAATCGTCGTGGTAGAACGACAACGCGTCCGGCGTGGGCAGCAAGGTCCAGCGGATGTACCCCGCCACGATGCGCGCCTCGCTGAGCAGCCGCGTCCGCAAACTGAAATCGCGGGTCGACCAGTAACCGGGGTTGAAGACCTGGGGCAGTAGCCAGGCCACGCCCAGGATCATCGGCAGCAGCAGCACCACGATGAACAGGCCGACCAGGCGCTTGTCGCGTCCACCGGTCGGCGCGTGGAATCCGAAGATCAGCCATTCGATGAGCATGGCATACAGCGGCAGCATCACGGCCGTTTCCTTGGCCAGCACACCCACGCCGGTGCACACCACGATGCTGACCACACACAGCAGGAGGCCGCGCGTACCAGACGACATCCATGAGCGATGCGGTTTCCCGGAATCCTCTGCATGGCGGGGCATCTCGCTCAGCATGCGTCGGCGCCCGGCGACGTAGCCGAGCAGGCCAAGCAGCACGAACAGGTTGGCCATGCTCTCCATGCGCTGCACCACGTAGAGCACGCCGGTGAGGTTGATCGGCAGCAGCATCCAGCCGGCGGCGATCAGTGCGGCGATGACGCCAGCGCGCCGGTCTGTTGAAACGGCGCGAGATATTGTCAGCAGTACTCTCGCCAGCAGGAACGCCAGCAAGCCGTTCAACAAGTGGATGACCAGATTGGTCAGCTTCATCCAGTACGGATCGAGGCCACTGACCAGATAGTTGGCGGCGAAACTCAGGGAGGCCAACGGTCGCTTGAATTCGGTCGCAGGCGACGAAAGGGCGGCGCCCACCAGCGATGCGAAGCTGGCGTCATGGGGTTGCACGCCGTGGTTGTCCACGATATTCGGATAGTCGTCGAACAGGAATCCGCCGGACAAACCGGGCCAGTACGCTGCAAGCGTGAGTGCGAACGCGGCGAGCAGGAGCCACCACGGCAGGGTCGGGCGTCGGGAAAGTTGGCGCATCAGTGGGTGCTGCTCGGCTCGGAGACTGGATGTGCAGTATTGGTCCTGGCGGCGCTGGCGTCGAGGCTCAGCTGGTGCCGCAACCGGGCCAGCTCGTGTGACCAGTAGTTCTGCCGCGTCAATATCCACTCATGGATTGTCGGCATGCCGAAGCCCGGCGATATTGCGCCGGCCTGCACCTGTTGGTAATGGTCAAGCAGTTTCAAGCCCTGCGCAGGATAGCCAGCCACACCCAGGGTGGCTGCCCCCTCCAGTGCCATGCCGGGGCGCACCTGCAGGTCGAGTGCGCGGGAAAAGTCGGTCAGCGCAACTTCCGGCCGATGCTGGGCAAGTGCGATGCGACCGCGCAAATAAATCAGATCCTGCTGTGGCCCGGCTTCGCCGAGCCAGGGATTTTTCAGGCCTGCGTCGACGAGGTCGCCCAATGCCGAAAGGGTCAGGCCAGGGCAACTGTCCGAGCTTGCCACGGGCAGCGTGCGATCGAACCAGTGCGCAATCAGGGCGCCAACGTTCTTCGTGGTGCGCATGGCGGTGCGTGCGGCTGCCAGGTCGTCGGGGCTGATGCCCCCAGTCATGCAGCGAGCGCCAATCAGGTTGAAGGTGAGCTGCACTTGATCGGGCTGCGTCGCAAGCAGACTTTCCAGTCGACGGATGGCCTGCCGCGGATGACCGTTCTGCATCTCGATCTGTGCGGCGTTGGTCTGCGCGCGGGCTGATTGGGGGTTGATCCCCGCCCAGATCAGCGCCTGCTGGTGCACATTGCCCCACACTTCAGCGCGGGCGTGGGTCA
>Ga0134126_10006352_pt1 | contig 14792 bp, 12 predicted proteins | sample KB31752_FD_96881 | JGI IMG/M metagenome (GOLD analysis project Ga0134126, IMG submission 96881) | Terrestrial soil microbial communities with excess Nitrogen fertilizer from Kellogg Biological Station, Michigan, USA - KB3-175-2 | ecosystem: Environmental > Terrestrial > Soil > Unclassified ...
AGTTGCGGCGGAGTTAGCGTTCCGGCAATTGCGAATTTGCGGCTAGGAGCCTCGAACCCGAGCAATTGCTGCAATTGATCGCTGCTCTGAACCAGGTTGACCTGTGCGTTTTCGTAATCGGACTCGAAGCTGGCCAACTGCAAATCGATGCGGTCGAAGTCGGTCTGGCTGATCGCGCCTGCCTGCAGACGAACAAGGCTCAAATCCACAACCTTGCGATAGCTGGTCAGATTATTAACCGCCAGTTGCAATGCCGCGTTGGCCAGCAGCATATTGGTGAACGCATTTTTCACCGCCAGAACCGTTTGCCGCTGCAGATCGTGGTACTGGCTAGCGGTCACCTGAGTGGAGGCGCGTGCACTCTCCAGCCGCCAGCGGCGCTTCTGTCCGCGCTCAAACAGCCTCGAGATATTGCCTGCGTACGAATACGGATTCGAAGGATTATCCGCCGGCAATGTCACGTCAGTACCGCTCAGACTGAAGATGGGATTCTGGCGCAGCCCAGCCGTGATTTCTTCCGCTCGCGTCGATTCCAGGTTCCGCTGCGTCGCCAGCAATGTAGGATTCTTGCGCAAAGCCAGCTCCACCGCCTGCTGCATGGTAAGCGGCGCGGCGATCGGCGCGGTCGTTTGCGCCGTGGCATGCAGCCAGCAGAGCAACAAAAATATGCAGATGCCTCCGCGCAATTTCCGGGAGAGCTTCATGGGATTCCTTGTCCTTCTCAAACAAGCGCTTGTCCCAGGCGGGTCACCCTGGGAAACGATGCCTACGCTCTGTCTGTCACGAACGCAGCCAAGACAACGATCTGAAACGTTACAGATAAGCAGGATAGGTAGGGAGTAGGTCAGTTACGCGACGGCCGGGGGAGCACGGCCTTGAGTCGTTTGCCGGTGGCAGCAATAGGAAGGATGGAATTCTGGAACGGATTCTAGCGGAAGATTCTCGAATACAGGTGCAAGCCACACGCTTCGCGCTAGCAGAAAAACGGTCCGGTGGAGATGTACCGGCGAGTGACCAGGTACGGCGGCTTCAATGCGGCGTACGATTTGTTCGCCATCCGTGGAGGTCGCCATGGCTTGCATGTCGTCCGTCATGGAGATGACGGGCAGCAACATCGCGATCAGAATTGCGTACGACACCCAGGCGGCAGAATGCGAGTGAATCCTGTCTCGCGACGCAACGCCGCGCCAGCCTCTGGAGTAGAGCAGGAGACAGCCCAGACTCGCTGAAGCCGCCAGCCACAAAAGATTGAACAGTAGCTCCACGGATGTAGTAATTATCGTATGGTAAAGGCGTGTTTTCCTAGTGAATCTCGGCAAAACTTTTCGGCGAGGCTAGCTGTGTTCTGGCCGCATAATAGGGACCAAAACCATTTTTCTGCATCCACTTGGAGTCTGTTTACAGGAATCTTAGGAGTTATGCGATGGCATGGGACGAGTCGTTTATTTGTAACATCTGCGGGACCGTCAAGCTCGAGTCCAACCACTGGTGGATGATTACGCTGGGGAATGTGCTTTGCTTTGATGAAGGCCAGCCGTCGCGACGCTTCACGCTACTGCCCTGGAATGAGGATCAGTCAAGAAATCCTGACGTCTATCATGTGTGCGGTGAGGGATGCGCTTCCAAAGCGCTGGAGCGCTTCATGTCTTCGGGAAATCTGGATGGTACCAAGGTCGGCTCACGCTCCTTTGCGGGGTGAAAGCGTCTACATCACCATGGCAATCCGTTCCAGCTCCGCCTGTATGCCGTCGACGGAATGGGAAATCATGTCGGCCCGCAGCAGCGCGTCTCGCGCGCTTTGCCGCGACACGCCATAGCCGCGCCCGGCCAGAAAGCTGCTGATCAAATCGGCTGCTTGCCAACTGTCCAACCCTTGCTGCAGTAAATTCTCTCGCAATTCCTGCAACTCCAATGTGGGAAATTTCTCAATGTCTCTGACAGCCGGCATTCGCGTCCGCCTTTTCCTGTTGCGCATCCTGTGGTGCTGCAACATAAATCCTTGAGTACTAAGACTCGAACTGCCCACTTTTTGTTGCTATGGCCCAGCAACTAAATTGGGTTCAATCAACGCACAACTCTTTTATCGACCGCCGCCGTGCCCACAAGAGCAAACTTTCGTTATTCTTTCCGCGGTTACCGGACGCCATTCTCTTCGCCCTGACCCGATACTGCAACGCTCATCCGGTGCGGTTCCAGTACCATAAGGAGAAGCTATGATAGCCAGCATGACGCCTCAATCGTTAGACGGAAATGCCATCTCCTCCGCAATCAAAACGGAGGTGGCTGCGGACATACAAAAATTGCATGCACAAGGTGTTCGACCCGGTCTGACTGTGGTGATGGTTGGCAACCACCCGGCGTCGGAAGTCTATGTCCGCAATAAAGTGAAAACCAGCGCCGAACTGGGCATGAACAGCGACCTGATCACGCCGCCCGCGTCCGTAACTACCGAAGAACTGCTCGCTCTGGTCGCACATCTGAACGCCAGGGAAGACGTGGATGGAATCCTGATCCAAACGCCGCTCCCCTCGCAAGTGGATAAGCGATTGCTTGACCAGGCCGTTTCTCCGGAAAAAGACGTCGACGGCTTTCATCCGGTAAATGTTGGCCTTCTGCAAAGCGGACAGCCGGCGCTGGCCCCCTGCACTCCGGCCGGCATTATTCAGATGCTGAAGCGTAGCGGAATCCCGATTGCCGGCCAGCATGCGGTCGTCGTGGGTCGAAGCGATATCGTGGGCAAACCCATGGCGCTGCTGCTGCTGCAGGAAAACGCGACGGTGACCATCTGCCACAGCAAGACCCGGGATCTGGCAGCGTTCTGCCGTTCAGCCGACATACTGGTCGCCGCCATCGGAAAAGCCGGCATCATCCGTCCCGATATGGTTCGCCCCGGTGCGGTCCTGGTCGATGTAGGCATGAACCGCATCACGTCACAGGAGGACTTCGATCGTTTTTTTGCCGGCAACGCGAAGCGAGAAAAGACCTTTAAGGAAAAGGGCTCCGTGTTGATGGGAGATATTGACCCGCACGCGTTCAACCTCGCCAGCCATTACACGCCCGTCCCCGGTGGCGTCGGCCCGCTGACGATTGCCATGCTGATGGCGAATACCGTTCGCGCAGCCCGCATGCGTCGCGGACTGGTAGCGTAGTTTTCTTCGGGAGAATACGTGATGCTTCGCGTCGGCCTTACCGGAGGACTTGCAAGCGGGAAAAGCACGGTCGCCAATCTCTTTGCGCGCCGTGGCGTCCATATCCTGAATGCCGATCAGATTGGCCGTGAATTGATGCAATCAGGACAACCGGTGTACAAAGCGATTCTCGCGCACTTCCAAGGCTACCCAGACGCACCCCGGTTCACGCTTCCCGATGGACAGCTCGACCGTTCCGCCTTGGCGCGCTACGTATTATCAACAGGCAAGCTCGACGAACTTAGCAGCATCGTCCACTCCCCTGTGGTCGCGGAGCAGGAGCGGCGCACCCAGCTCATCTTCGCCGCAGATCCAAACGCGATTGTTATGATCGAGTCCGCGCTGATTTTTGAAGCTGACCGGGCCGGAACTGCGCCCGGACTGAGCCGTAGATTTGATAAGTTAATTCTGGTAACCGCTCCGGAAGATCTCCGGCTGGATCGATACACAACGCGCGGCGGCAAAACACCTTCCGCGGAAGAATTGGCTGTACTCCAGGAAGATGGCCGAAACCGCATGGCCAAGCAGATGACGGATCAGGAGAAAGCCCCCCTATGCGATTTTGTCATTGAAAATTCAGGATCACTCCAACACCTGGAATCCGAGGTGGAGATTATCCTGAAGCAGTTGCAGCAAGAAAACGTACGACGGAGAAATGAGAGAGCAACACCTGCCACACGTTGAGCACGACACAACGGAAATGCCGGATCTGAATCCAACCAGACATGGTGGTATGGAGCACTGATTATCAATTCTGTTGCCGCGACCTGCGAGGCCCATGTTTTTCGGCAGCCGAAGATTGAGAGCTCTTGATCGATGAAAGCACGCTTGTTGATTTTGACCGTCGCCATTCTGGGCGGGTTCTATTTCGTCACCACTCACACATTCTCCAACGGCGCCGGCCACGGATGGTTTACCCGCACCGCCAGCACAACCCCTGCCCAGACCAGCGGACCGATACCGATCGGCATGGAAATCACCGACGCTCATGCGGCCCCGGCTCTTCTACCGACCGAGCAGAGCAACATCGCCGTCTACAAAAAAGCGCTGCCCTCGGTGGTAAATATCACCTCCAGCATGGTCACCTACGACTTCTTTTATGGCGCGGTTCCGGAGCAGGGCCAGGGTTCCGGATTCATCCTGAATAAGAACGGCGACATCCTCACCAACTTCCATGTTGTTTCGAATGCGCAGAACGTTGAAGTGACGCTCTCCAACAAGCACCAGTACAAAGCCAAGATTCTGATGACCGACAAGGCGCACGATCTGGCATTGCTCAAGATCGATGCGACAGATTTGCAGCCCGCAACCCTGGCAAGCTCCCGCAGTTTGCAGGTGGGTCAACTCGTCTATGCCATCGGTAATCCATTTGGCCTCAGCGGTACCATGACGCGCGGCATCATCAGTTCCATCCGCTCCATCCGCGGGCCTATGGGCAATTTAATTTCGGACGCGATCCAGACGGATGCGGCGATCAATCCCGGCAATTCCGGGGGACCGCTGCTCAACTCTCAGGGCGACGTCATCGGGATGAATACGATGATCGACACCGGCGGCGGCGCCGACCAGAATGCTGGTATCGGATTCGCCATCCCCATCGATGAAGCCAAGGCTGCGTTGAACGATTTTGCCCGGTACGGCAAGGTGCTCCGGCCGACTCTTGGCGCTCGCTATTTGTCGATTGGACCGGATATCGCCGGCCAGCTTGGATTGCCTAATGTTCCCGGAGTCCTAGTGGAGCGCACTCTACCCGGCGGACCCGCCGATCGCGCCGGCATTCACGGCGGCAAGCAGAAAGCCTATCTCGGCAATACCCCCATTTACATCGGCGGAGATCTGATTGTTGCCATTGATGGCGATCAAGTCACTAACGATCAGGACATCGCCGAGATTATGGACGGCCATCAAGCCGGACAGACTGTGACGGTCACGATCTATCGCGGCCAGAAACGGATGGACATCAAAGTGGTTCTCGGCAATGCGGGGGATACCGGCAACGTGCAAGTCTAGCCAACTGGATTTAGCTCCCATTCGCTTATCGAACCTGGGTGGCAATTTCTTGGAGTGATCCTTCTCGAATCGAGCTCCGCCTTTTCGCTCACGGAATAACTATGACTTTCTTACACATGTACCCACAACGGCAATTCCCAGTGCGGCTGATCGCCGGGCGGCCATGATTCGAACCAAGTCGCTATAGTAATAGGAAATCCTCCCCAGGAGCAGGAACATAGTGAGCCGTCGCGATTTGATGCTACCGAATGCTTCACCCCAAATTCCTTCCCGGCGCAAATTCATCCAGGGCGCCTCCGCTCTGGCGATTGCGTCTTCACCGATCAGCCACGCTTTGGACATCCAATCCCGCCCAGGAAAGGGCAAAGTGCTCGCCTACGTCGGCTCAGATACCGGCGCAATCGACGGAAGTGCCAACGGGAAGGGCATCTATCTGTTTGAGATGGATACGAATAGTGGACACTTATCGCTCGTCAAGCTTGCTGCGGAGGCCAGAAACCCCTCCTGGCTTTGTCTCGACCCGTCGCAAAAATATCTATACGCGGTCAACGAAATTTCAAATTTTGAAGGCAGGAGCGGTTCCGTCAGCGCGTATGCGGTAGATCGATCCAACGGCGACCTACGCCTGCTCAACACAGTCTCTTCGCAGGGTACCGGTCCGGCATACCTGAGCCTCGACGCTTCCGGGAAGTATGTTTTCGTAGCCAACTATGGAGGCGGGAGCATTGCCGTATTCCCTGTTTCGTCAGGTGGATCGCTGGGCGATCCCACCTACACGCATCGGGACGAGGGCAACGTTGGAAGCAAAAAAGCGACCAGCGGACCTCCGGGTAGCTTTGCCATTAGCGGACACGACAGACCTCATGCCCACATGATCGGCCCGAATCCTAACAACCGTTTCGTGTTGCAAACCGATCTCGGGCAGGATCGTATTTACGTGTATCAGTTTGGCGGACAGACCGGTAAGCTCGCCCCTGCCGCAACTCCGTTCGCATCGCTTCCTTCCGGAGACGGGCCGCGTCACTTTGCCTTTCATCCGAATGGGCGATGGCTCTACTCCATCCAGGAAGAAGCCTCGACGGTGGTGTTTTTCCACTTCGATGCCGCAACTGGATCGATGACCCCGCAGCAAACTATTTCAAGTCTTCCAAGCGGATTTGCGGGAACCAGTTTTGCCTCCGGAATCAGGGTGTCGCCGGATGGTCGCTTCCTTTACGCAGCCAACCGGCTACACAACGCCATCGCGGTGTTTTCGATTGGTAGCAACGGGAAGTTGAAACAACTTGGCGAGACCTGTACGTTGGGCGATTATCCGTGCCAGTTCAATTTCGATCCCAGCGGAAATTTTCTCTACGTGTGCAACCAGCGAAGCGACCAGATCACCTCGTTTCGAATCAGCAAGCGAACAGGCTTGCTCAGCTTTACGGGTCAGTACACACCGGTCGGCACTCCAACATGCATCGTCTTTAGCAGTTGATCCTTCCATGGAACAGACGGGCGCAATCCTCATAGCCCCGTCTGTTCGCCCGCTCCGCTGTTATGTTAGGAAGCCTTGCCTAGCATTCCATGAGGATCTATCACAAATTTCTTGGCCGCTCCCTTGTCAAAGTCTTGATAGCCCTTCGGCGCATCGTCCAGCTTGATGACCGTTGCGTTTACAATTTTGGCAATCGGAATGCGTCCGTGCAGAATCGCCTGCATCAGTTGCCGGTTGTACTTGAGCACCGGAGTTTGTCCAGTGAAGAACCGCTGCGACTTTGCCCAGCCCAGTCCAAAGCGCATGCGAAGATTTCCCTGCTGCGACGCTTCGTCCTTCGACCCCGGGTCTTCCGTTACGTAGAGCCCCGGAATCCCAATACTGCCTGCCGCGCGGGTAATGGTCATCAGCGAATTCAAAACTGTCGCCGGCGCTTCGGTGTCATGCTGGGAACCGTGCCCGTGCGCTTCGAAGCCAACACAGTCAATCGCCGCATCCACTTCCGGCACGCCCACCACCTGAGCGATTAGGTCTTCCAGCTTGTCGCTTTTGGTCAGGTCGATCGGTTCAAAACCAACCTTTTTTGCGTGCTGCAGCCGCTCCTGATTCATGTCGCCGATCATCACTACCGCGGCGCCAAGAATTTGCGCCGAGGCCGCGGCAGCCAGACCCACCGGACCCGCACCGGCCACGTACACGATCGATCCAACGCCAACGCCCGCGTTCACCGCGCCATGAAACCCGGTCGGCAGAATGTCGGAAAGCATCGTCAAATCGCGGATCTTCTCCATGGCCTGCGCTTTATCGGGAAACTTGATCAGGTTGAAGTCCGCATACGGAACCATCACATATTCGGCCTGACCGCCAACCCAGCCGCCCATATCGACATAGCCGTACGCTCCACCCGCGCGACCGGGATTCACATTGAGGCAAACTCCCGACTCGCCCGCACGACAGGTCCGGCATCGACCACATGCTACGTTAAACGGAACCGTAACCAGATCGCCGATGTTCAGATATTCGACGTCCTTTCCTTTTTCGATGATTTCTCCGGTGATTTCGTGTCCCAGCACCAGCCCTTTTGGCGCCGTGGTGCGACCACGCACCATGTGCTGGTCAGAACCGCAAATGTTTGTAGAAACAATTTTAAGAATCACCCCGTGGGTGATATCTTTCCCCGCCGGATTCTGCATTTTTGGATAATCGATGGACTTCACTTCGACCTTGCCTGGGCCGAGATAAACAACTCCGCGATTTGTAGCCATAAAATTATGTCCTCTCCAATTGGCGTAGGATTCACCATCACTGATCCCGACGGCAGCCTTGCCACGCAGGATTCTTGCACCAAGAATCCTACGGCAGAACCGCTGAGCCGAAAAACTACACGTGATTCGCTATTAATAAGCCGCGGCGCCAGCTTCGGCAACGGCGTGGTCCTGCTCACCCGATCCACCGCTCACTCCCACCGCGCCAACAACCTTACCATCGCGCTTCAACGGAATGCCACCAGCAAAGATCATGATCTTGCCATCGTTCGATGCATGGATGCCGAAAAATTGTCCGCCGGATTGGCTATGGGTTGCGAGGTCTTTCGTACTGATATCGAACGCCCTCGATGTGTAAGCCTTCTTGATAGAGATATCGATGCTTCCCAGCCATGCGCCATCCATGCGAACATGAGCGACCAGGTTGCCGCCCGCGTCCGCGACCGCGATGTTCATAGGTTGACCGATTTCTTTGGCTTTCTTTTCTGCCGCAGCAATAATCCTTCGCGCATCTTCCAGACGAATCATCTCTTTCTCCTTGTGCGTTAATTTCATAGTCATGAGTTGCAGCCGGACTTCGATGCGGCCCTAAAGCAAAACGGGCCACGGTGACTGTGCTGGTCGTTCCTTGGGGTGAAAAGATTTGGCCAGCCCGGAGAGCGAACCTGAAGTCAACGCCTCTTTTTTGACTTCGTTCTCGACTTCTTATTTTGCCTCTTTTTGCTTGGATGCGCACTGGGCTTTCCCGTCGACTTTGGGCCGGAGAGTTTTTTCACAGCATCGGTCGAGACCTGCTCCACCAGGGCAAATTGCAGCTTATTCTCCACCGCGTCGATACGATCCAGAATCACGCGCACCGCATCGCCCACAGAAATTCGATGTCCGCTCGATCCCCCCAGAATCTGGCGGCTGTTTTCATTAAAGCGATAACGATCTCCCTGCAGGGTAGCCAACGGAACCAGGCCCTCCACGAACAAGTCATCCAGTTCGACAAACAACCCATACTTTGTCACGTTCAGGATGATTCCGGAAAATTCTTCGCCGATCTTATCCTGCATGAAACGAATTTTCTTCCACTCGATCAGTTCTCGCTCTGCGTCAGCCGACCGACGTTCGCATTGGCTCACCTCTTGCGCAATGGCTGCCAGTTCCTGTTCCTCAACGGGAGGTTCAATCGCTGGCTCCTCTTGGCGACTGCGGTGGGGTCGTCCGCGTCTGGCCAAAGCGGCCTCGCTTCGCGGCAGTTCGCGGTGGCCGTCGACTCCGGCAGCCAGCAAGGATTTTACAATGCGATGCACGATCAAGTCGGCATAACGGCGAATGGGCGAGGTGAAATGTGTATAGCTCGTAGTTGCCAGCGCAAAGTGCCCCTCGTTCTTTTCGCTGTAGCGAGCCTGCTTTAACGAGCGCAGCATCAGGTACGTCAGAATGCGTTCCTCCGGCTTGCCCGCTAGCCGCTCCGTCAGCTTCTGATACATCTGCGGGGTTACCGGAATGTCTTCCGGAATCTCGCGCATTCGTCTGTCGCCGCCGCCACTGCGCATGCGGTCACGGCGATCGCCGCGCAGCTCGATTCGTTTGACTGGCAACGCGCCCACGCCGAGCGAATAACCGAAGTGCGCCGCGATCTCTTCGAAGTTTGCCACCCGCTTAGCGTCCGGTTTTTCATGGATACGATAAATACTCGGCACACCCAGAGATTCGATCCAACTGGCTACGCATTCGTTTGCCGCCAGCATAAATTCCTCAATCAATCGATTGGCCCAGGTACGCTCCGAGCGCACAATGCCGCGCATGCGACCCTGTTCGTCGAATTCAATCACGGGCTCCGGCAAGTCGAAGTCGATCGAGCCACGCTGCTCACGTCGCGCATTCATCTTCTGCGCCAGCGTAAACATGCGCTCAAATTCCGGGACCAGTGGAGAAAATTCTCTTCGTATCTCGGAATCGCCCTGCAGAATGTTGTGGACCTGGGTGTACGTCATGCGTCGCGCAGAGCGAATCACACCTTCGGACACCTCGGAGGAAAGGATCTCCCCGTCCGGTCCCAATTCCATCACGCAGGAGAGCACCAGTCGGTCTTCATTGGGGCGCAGACTGCAAACGTCGGTCGACAATTCCATCGGCAGCATGGGAATCGCGCGGTCCGGAAAGTACACCGAGTTGCCGCGTAGCCGCGCCTCCAGATCAAGCGCCGTGCCCGGGCGAACATAATGCGCCACATCGGCGATATGCACCTGCAACTCATACCCGCCATGTTCCAGATCGCGAACCAACACCGCATCGTCGAAATCTTTGGCCGTTTCTCCGTCGATGGTGACGATCGGCAGATCACGAAAATCGCGCCGCCCCCGGCCGAAGTGTTCCTGATTTTTCAGATCGGTTACCGGTGGTACTGCAACCTCGCGCGCTTCCTGCAGCGTCCGGTCGGGAAAAATGTGCGGCAAATAATGCTTGCGAATCAGGATTTCGACATCGACCCCAAACGCATCCCGATCTCCCAACACCTCAATGACTCGGCCGCGCGCAGGTCGAGTTGCGGTCGGCCAATCGGTGATCGCAACATCGACGACCAGGCCCTCCAGATCCTCGTAGTCGTCCCGCTGCTCGGCCGCCTCGGCCCCTAAAACTCGGTCCAGTGTTTTCGCATGTTCAGAAATTTCAGCGCCCAAGGGCACCACAATCGCCTCGCTGATGCGCGCGTTCAATGGCGTAACAAAATTGCCGGCCATGCGATCGCCGCGAGCCGTGCGCCTTCCATTGGCATAGTGGAAGATGCCCACCACCGTGGGATTGCGCCGCTCGAGCACCCGCAGAATCCGCCCTGCCCGCCGGCCATCGCTTTTAGGAGGCATCGGTTCCACCAGCACCAGATCACCTTGCATAGCGCTTTCCATGCTGTCCGGTGGAATAAAAATGTCCTCTTCCACGGTCTTTTCGTTGCTATCCGGGCGAACAAAGCCATAGCCGTCGCGATGCAGGTCTAAATGTCCGCTGATCCAGTTGTTGCGCTTCCGCGCAGCCGCGACTACCGCCCAGATGTCGCGGTCAATCTTGACCAATTGACCGCTCGCGGTCAGGCGATCCAGTTGTTCCAGCAGCAAACGCCGTTCCCAGCCACCGCCAAGACCCAGCTCTCGAACCAGTTGTTTGTACCCGGCGCGCTGACCTTGCGACCGGGAAACGCGCTCCAAAAGTTCCTTATCTGTCATCCGTCCAGCCTCAGGCTCGTACCCCCAAGGCCTCTGAACCAAAGGGGTAAGCATTGACCATGATGTTACCCTGCGTATGAAGTTTGTAAATTATCTGCGGATTGATTCCCCATTTTGCGGTAGAGTCAGTAAAATTTGAGTAACTCGACAGGACTGCGCGACTCGCCCGGGTACCCATTCCCCCGCGAGATTTCAAAATCAAACCGAAGACCCGCTCTGCAAAAAATGATGCCTGGGACGATCGATGGTGCGTTGGCAGACGGACGAATGGAACAATAGAAAGGATTTATGAACGCGATGTGGAAACCGAATCAGCCTGGCACCAATCCCACTTCCCCTTCGGACCCGATCCGTCCGCAAACGCCCGCCCCGCTTAGCCCAGAACCAGCGGCTCAGCGTCCCAGCCCAACCCCATCCAGTTCCACCAGCGAACAGGCGACGATTGGCAAATCACTCACCATCAAGGGCGAAATCACCGGCAGTGAGGGCCTCTACATCGACGGCCACGTGGAAGGTTCCGTCAACCTGCCGGGAAATCGCGTCGTGGTGGGCCGCAATGGCCAGGTGGCCGCAAATATCTCTGCCCGCGAAGTGGTTGTGCTTGGCAAAGTCAACGGCAATATCAATGCCAGCGATCGCGTCGACATCCGCAATGAGGGTTCGCTGACCGGCGATGTGATTGCGCAACGTATCAGCATTGAAGATGGAGCCTATTTTAAGGGCGGCATCGATATTCGCAAGCCAACCGCCTCGGAGTCCAAGACAAGCGAAGCGGCGAAACCTGCGGCAGCAACTCCAGTTCACGCTTAGTCCGAAATACCAGTTTCCGCCGGTTGCGGCAGATGGCGCAACGGCTTCGCTCCCCCGGCGAAACCGTTGCGTAAAAGCAGTTTGCACGTAGTCCTGTCTCCCTGTGCCCTCTTCTTAGCTCGAGCCGGATGAATCTTTTTCAGCCCTCCTCCATCTAAAGAAACGGAAATTTGGAGGTGGCTTCATGCTTAATATTCGTTTAAACGAGGATCGCGGCCACGCCAACCACGGTTGGCTCGACACTCACTTTACGTTTTCCTTTTCCAATTACTACGATCCGGAACACATGGGTTTCCGCGCCCTGCGTGTGATCAATGAAGACTTTATCGCGCCGGGTATGGGCTTCGGCACCCATCCGCACAAGGATATGGAGATCCTCTCTTACGTGCTCAACGGGAAGCTGGGCCATAAGGACTCGCTAGGATCGGGCGGCGTCATTCGCCACGGAGATGTGCAGTTCATGTCGGCCGGCACTGGTATTCGCCACAGCGAGGCCAATCCATCTGCAACCGAGACGACACACATGCTGCAAATCTGGCTGCTGCCGAATCGGAACGGGCTCGATCCGAAGTATGAACAGAAGGCGTTTCCCATCGAAAGCCAACCGAACCGGCTGCACCTGATCGCTTCCCGCGACGGCCGCGATGGATCGTTTCTCATCCGCAGCGACGCCGAGGTGTACGCGGGCAAGCTGGACACAGGGACGACGATGGATCAAACCTTGACCGGCAACCACGGCTGGGTGCAGGTGGCTGCCGGCTCAGTGACCGCGAATGGCAAGACGCTGAACCCTGGCGACGGTTTGGCGATCGACGGGGAAGGCTCCGTACAGATCGTCGCAACCGACAACGCGGAAATCCTGTTGTTTGACTTGGGATAAACCCGGGGTCGCGTGTGATCGGCTACAGAAATTTTTCCATAAAAACGGTCGCGCGCGCATAGGGCGAAGGCGGTGCATCTTCCGGGCGAAGATGCACGAAGCCTTCCGACTCGTACAGCCCAATGGCGTTTTTCAGCGAATGATGCGTCACCAGGTACAATCGCCGCGCTCCCAGGCTCCGAGCAGCAACTATTGTTGCCCGCAGCAACTGTTTTCCCAATCCCTGCCCACGGAGCGACTCAGCAACCGCCATCTTCGCGACTTCAAAGCAGCCGTCGTCCATTGCCAGCAAAGCACAGCAGCCCAGGACCTGGTTCGACTGCGGATCGACGGCAAAATAGACGTGGCCGCCCGCGTCCACAATGTGGCGCTGCGGATCGCCTAAGATTAAGGCGTCTTCTTCTTCCAGTTTGAAAGATGCAGTGATCCAGGCTTCATTCAACGCGCGGAAGTGGATCTCGTCTCCGGGTTGAAACTCGCGAATCTGGGCGTTCATACTTCAACAGCAGGTGCGGGCAGAATGGAATCCACATCGACCCACTGCGTTGGGTACACACCGGTATAACAAGCCGTGCAGTAGCGATTGCCGTCGGCCCCATCGCAGGCTTGCAGCAGTCCGTCAAGCGAAAGATAGGCCAGAGAATCTGCCTCGATGAATTCACAAATTTCTCGCACCGATTGATTGGCGGCAATGAGCTCTCGTTTGCTGGGAGTATCCACACCGTAAAAACACGGCGACGTCGTCGGCGGGCAACTGATGCGAAGATGCACTTCGGTCGCGCCCGCGCCGCGCACCATGCGAACGATTTTTCGACTTGTAGTGCCGCGAATAATCGAGTCGTCGATCAAAATTACTCGCTTGCGTTCCAGCAGATTGCGCACCGGGTTCAGTTTCAGCTTGACGCCGAAATCGCGCACTCTCTGCTCCGGCTCGATAAATGTGCGGCCCACATAATGATTGCGAATCAGCCCGAAGCGGAATGGAATGCCGCTTTCCGCCGCGTATCCAATCGCCGCCGTCACGCCGGAGTCCGGCACTGGAACCACCAGGTCAGCGTCAACGCCGGATTCGCGCGCCAGTTGACGCCCCATCTCCTCTCGGCTCTCCTGCACCCATCGCCCGAACACTTTGCTGTCAGGCCGCGAAAAGTAGACGTGCTCAAACACGCAACTTGCCTGCGGAAGTCCGCTGGAAAATTGGCGGCAGGTCACGCCCTCGCGCGAAACCATGACCAGCTCGCCCGGCTTCACCTCGCGATCGTAGGTAGCGCGCAGCAGGTCGAAGGCACAGGTTTCGGACGCGAACACAATCGTCTCGGTACCGTCGGGGTTCGCAATGCGTCCCATGGAAAGCGGTCGAAAGCCGCGTGGATCGCGGGCGGCAAAGATGCGATCCCGCGTCATCATCACGATGGAGAAAGCTCCCTCCACCTGTCGCAGGGAGTCGGCGATAGCGTCGATCAGCGTCGGCTCTTTCGAGTGCGCGATCAGTTGCACAATAATTTCCGAGTCGCTGGTCGTCTGAAAAATCGCGCCTTCACGTTCCAGTTGCGTCCGCAGGTTGCCGAGATGAACCAGATTCCCATTGTGGGCAATCGCAATCAGTCCCTTGGTGGAGTCCACCCGAATCGGCTGCGCATTCAGCAGCGCTGAATCTCCGGTGGTCGAATAGCGCGTGTGACCAATCGCTAAGGAACCCGGCAGCTTCGCCAAGACATCGTCGGTAAAGATTTCCGCGACCAGGCCCATGCCCTTGATGTTCCACAGATTCTCGTGGTCTGCCGTGGCAATGCCTGCAGATTCCTGCCCGCGATGTTGTAAGGAGTAGAGCGCCAGATACGCCTGCCGCGCTGCATCCGGGTGGTTGTAAATCGCCACGACACCGCACTCTTCGCGGAGCTTGTCGAATGGAAGAGGGTCATGCTCGGGTATGGGCATTGGATCCATCGA
>Ga0134126_10006353_pt1 | contig 14791 bp, 8 predicted proteins | sample KB31752_FD_96881 | JGI IMG/M metagenome (GOLD analysis project Ga0134126, IMG submission 96881) | Terrestrial soil microbial communities with excess Nitrogen fertilizer from Kellogg Biological Station, Michigan, USA - KB3-175-2 | ecosystem: Environmental > Terrestrial > Soil > Unclassified ...
CCGGTGCCGACCTGATCGGCAGGACTGCCAGCCTCCTGGTCGACATGCCGGTGCAGACCACCGCGCGCGGCTGGCGGCTCGCGGCCAAGCCGGGCCGCGACATCTCCCGTGCCGCCGGGCTGCTGTCCGCCGACCTCGACGCGATGGAAGAGGCCGCTCAGGGCTACCAGGGCCCGTTCAAGATCCAGGCGTGCGGGCCGTGGACGCTTGCCGCCAGCCTGGAGCTCAGCCGCAGCGTCGAGCCCGCGCTGGCGGACGCCGGCGCGGTCGCCGACCTAGTCACCTCGCTGGCCGAAGGGCTGGCGGCACACGTAGCGGCGGTACGCCGGCGGCTGCCGGCCGCGACCGTCATACTCCAACTCGACGAGCCCGCGCTGCACGGCGTGCTGGCAGGATCCGTGCCGACCGCGAGCGGCCTGTACCGGGTGGCGGCGGTGGACGGCTCAGACGCCGCCGACAGCTTGCGGACCGTGATCGACTGTGCGTCGGCGCCGACCGTGGTGCACAGCTGCGCGCCGGAAATACCATTCGGTTGCATAAAAAAGGCCGGCGCGACTGCCGCTTCCTTCGATCTCGGTCGGCTCCGGCGTGGTGACGAGGACGCGCTCGGTGAGGCGGTCGAGTCCGGCGTCGGCATGTTCATCGGCGCCGTGCCGACAACGCCAGCGGTGCTGGCTCGTGGTCAACGGCCGGACCTCGACGGCCGCGCGGCCGCGACCTCGGTGATCGACTTGTGGTTGCGGATCGGGTTGCCGGCCGGCTCGCTGACCGAGCAGGTCGTCGTCACTCCGGCGTGCGGCCTAGCCGGAGCGACCCCGCGCGATGCCCGTACCGTGCTAGAACGCTGCCGGGCGGCGGCAAGGTTGATACCTGAGCTGATCGAGGAAGGTGCCATATGAGCGACCCGGAGCTGGCCAGGGGCGAAGACCCCCCTAGCCCCCCCTCGGCCGACAGCGCGGCCAAGCATAGGCACGCCGACCTAGCCGAGCAGGTTGCCGACGCCAACCATCGATACCACGTGCTCGACTCACCGGTGATCTCTGATGCCGAGTACGACACGCTGGTCAGGGAGCTGCGCCAGCTCGAGGAAACCTACCCAGAGCTGCGCACGCCCGACTCGCCGACCCAGCAGGTCGGGGGTGACGTAATCGCGGTCGGCTTCGCGCCGGTCCGGCATCTTGAGCGATTGTTCAGCCTGGACAATGCTTTCTCCCCAGAAGAACTTGACAACTGGTTCGCGCGAGCCGAGCGGCTTGGCGGTGGCGGCCCGTTCCTGTGCGAACTGAAGATCGACGGGCTGGCGGTCGACCTCGTGTATGAGGAAGGCGTGCTCGTCAGGGCGGCGACCAGGGGTGACGGCGTTACCGGGGAAGACGTCACCGCGAACGTCCGCACGATCGCGGCGGCGCCGGTCAAGCTGGCAGGTACCGGCTGGCCAAGCACGCTTGAGGTCCGCGGCGAGGTGTTCTTGCCGGTAGCGGCTTTCCACGAGCTGAACGAGCGGCAGGCGCAGGCTGGCAAGCCGCCGTACGTGAATCCGAGGAACACGGCCGCGGGATCGCTGCGGCAGAAGGATCCGGCGGTCACGGCGACCAGGCCGCTCGGCTTGATCCTGCATGGTGTCGGAGCGATCGCGGGAGAGCGGGCGCAGCGACCGACCAGCCAGTCGGGCTGGTATGACCAGATGCGCGCGTGGGGGCTGCCGGTCAGCGAGTTGTACCGGGTGGTCGAGGATTTCGACGGCGTTCGTGGCTACATCGCGCACTATGCCGAGCACCGGCACGACCCGCCGTACGAGATCGACGGCGTGGTGGTCAAGCTCGACCAGGTCGCCGTGCAGGCGACGCTCGGCTTCACCAGCCGGGCGCCCAGGTGGGCGATCGCCTACAAGTACCCGCCTGAGGAGGTGACCACCAGGCTGCTCGATATCCGGGTCAACGTGGGCAGGACCGGCCGGGTGACGCCGTTCGCCGTGATGACGCCGGTCAAGGTCAGCGGCTCGGTCGTCGAGCGGGCGACGCTGCACAACCAGGATGAGGTTGCCCGCAAGGGCGTGCTGATCGGCGACATGGTCGTGCTGCGCAAGGCAGGCGACGTGATCCCCGAAGTGGTCGCGCCCGTGCTTGACCTGCGGGATGGGTCTGAGCGCGCGTTTGAGTTCCCGACCCGGTGTCCGAGTTGCGACACGACGCTCGCCCGCGAGGAGACCGAGGTTGACTGGCGATGCCCGAACACCAGGTCGTGTCCAGCACAGCTGGTCGAGCGGATTTACCACATCGCTAGTCGGGGTGCCTTTGATATCGAGGTGCTCGGCGGGAAGGCGGCGTTCGCGCTGCTCGACGACGGACTGGTGGCCGACGAGGGCGACGTGTTCGGGCTGACCGCCGACGATCTCGCGCGATCACCGTTCTTCGTGACGATCGGCGGAGTGCTTACCGCTAACGCGACGAGCCTGCTGCGCAATCTGGACGAGGCCCGCACCCGGCCGCTTTGGCGTGTGCTCGTCGCGCTGTCGATCAGGCACGTCGGCCCGACCGCGGCGCGGGCGCTGGCCACGGCATTCGGCTCGATCGACGCGATCTCTGCGGCATCGGCGCAGACGCTGATGCTGGTCGATGAGGTCGGGCCGACTATCGCTAACTCCATCATCGACTGGTTTAGCGTCGGCTGGCATCAGGAAATCGTGGCGAAATGGCGTGCGGCTGGCGTGCGGCTTGCCGATCCTGACTTCACGGGCCAGGGCCCGGGAGTCGAGCCAGCGGATGGCGGCGCGGGGCGGCCGCTGTCCGGAGTGACCGTCGTACTGACTGGCACGCTGGCCGAACTCACAAGGGACGAGGCTGCCGAGGCCATTCAGGGCCAGGGCGGCAAAGTATCAGGCTCGGTCTCTAAGAAAACCAGCTTCGTGGTCGCCGGCGACAACCCTGGCTCGAAGCTGGACAAGGCCGAGTCACTCGGGGTGCCAGTTCTCGACGAGGCAGGTTTGCGCGTCCTGCTCGACCAGGGCCCCGAGGCGGCGGTCGCATCGGCAACGTCAGCGTCGGCAGCGACCGGTCAGTAGCCGGCGTTCCTGCGGACGATAGACAGGGATGTCCGTGATGAAACCGGGAACCCATCGCGCCCCGCGCCCGACCGGGTGCGATGGATCTGGGGTTTCATCAGGGAATCCGGGTGTGAAAATGGCAATCCATCGCGGCACTCGGCCGGCCGGGAGCCGATGAAACCGCGAACCCATCGCGCTGCCGTGCTGATGCCGGCGGCAATTGCCGGCCACGGTCCGACGCTGCGGTTGGGGGTAGGCGCAACCGCGATAACGGCTCAGCGCTGCTGTTCCTTTAGCGGCGGGGGTCAGTTTTGCCGTTTGGGGACTGGGGGTTGGGGAAGCTGAGGACTCACATGGCAGACTTCTGGGCCGGTAGTGGTGGATGTGTCAGTTGTTCTGGATCGTGGCAAGTAGCCGGTTACCTACGACAACGCGGCTAGTAACAGATAGTATGCGTTTGGCTGCGTCAAGTGTGTTTCTCGGGGTAGCCTGACCGCAGTGAATCACGCACCGGCTCCCCCCGGTTTGTCCGGCGGGTACGTGAGGACACCATGAAAGACGCGAACGACACGCGGAACATTGCCCCGCGTATCGGCTCGCCGCTGTGGGTTTTTATGACAGCCGTATCGGTTGTCGGCAGCGGCCTGCTCGGCCTTGCGCTGTTGTATCTGTCCCGCCACTACCAGGTGCAGGGATTGTTCGGCGACCCGATGTTCTGGGTGGTCGGAGGGATGATCTTGGCCGGCGAGATCTGGCGGATCGACACCCCAGGACGGGGTTGGGGGTGGTCGCCTGCCGCGTCACGCTCCATCACCGTTGGTGTCATGCTTTTCTGGGGCTTTCCTGTCGCAGTTGTCCTCCGGGCGGTCGCCGTCGTAGTCGGCGGCGTCGCGCAGCGTCACACTCCGCTACGGGTGGCCTTCAACGCGGCGCAAATCAGCCTGAGCCTCGGCGCTACCGCGCTTGTCCTACTCACGCTCGGCGTTAACCCGAAGCAGCTTCATCCGTGGATGCCGACGGGCAGTCACCCCTACGTCTTGATTCCGGCGGCGCTCGCATACTTCATCGTCAATTTCGGGCTCGTGGCCGTCGCCGTCGCACTGCGTACTAGGACGCCCGTCAAGTCCGTGATCCGCGCTAACGTGCGCTATCAGGCCGGCGTGTCTGGCATCTTGTTCGCCACGGCGCCGCTCATGACGGTCGCGATGGAGAGCCATTCGACGCTGATCGTCGCGCTGTTCGCCGTCCCGCTCGCCACCATCTACGTCAGCGCCGCGATGTTGGTACAGCGAGAGCACCAGGCCAGCCACGACGAACTGACCGGACTGGTCAACCGCAAGCTGCTGGCCAAACGCGCCCACGAGGCACTTGCCAAGGCGGCGGCGTCGGACACCAAGGCCGGCTTCTTGCTAGTCGACCTGGACAGGTCGACCGGGCTCAAGCAGGTAAACGACACTCTCGGTCACGCGGTGGGGGACCGGCTGCTGCAGATCGTGGCGCATCGGCTGGCGGTGAGCGTGCGGCCGGGTGACATCGTGGCGAGGCTCGGTGGTGACGAGTTCGCCGTGCTGCTCCCTGCTGTCAAGGAGCCCGGCGTAGCGAGGGAGGTCGCATCGCGGCTGCGGGCGGCGCTCGCCGAGCCGGTGCGGCTTGAGACGATCATGTTCGACATCCAGGCCAGCGTGGGGCTGGCGATCTTTCCTGACGACGCCGGCTCATTCGATCAGCTGATGCAACGCTCAGATGTAGCGATGTACGTGGCGAAGGAGCGCGGCAGCGGCATCGAGCGTTACGACCCCGACTACGACCGCAACTCGGCCGACCGGCTCGCACTTCTTGGTGACCTGCGCGGCACCATCCAGCGCAAAGAGATCGAGCTGTACTTTCAGCCCAAGGTGCGGCTGTCAGACGGTCACGTGATCGGGATGGAGGCGCTGGCTCGGTGGCCGCATCCACGCCGAGGCGTGCTGGCCGCGGCTGACTTTGTTGGTCTCGCTGAGCAGTCTCATCTGATGAGCGAGCTGACCGAGCAGGTCATCGAGAAGGCGCTCGCTCAGGCGGCACGGTGGTGGAAGGACGGGCTGCCCATTCAGATCTGCGTCAACCTGCCTGCCAGGGATCTGCTGGGCGGCAGGCTGGTCGAGCTGATCGACCTCGCGCTGCGCAGGCATGGCCTGTCGGCTGAAGCGCTCAGGCTTGACATCAATGAGCAACTGCTCGCGGGCAAGGCGGCGCAGGCAGCGGTCACCATGAAGGCGCTGGCCGATTTGGGCGTTGGGGTTAGCCTCGATGACTTCGGTACCGGCTATTCGTCGCTTGCGCAGCTCACCGGGCTTGGCGTCAGCGAGGTCAAGCTTGATCCGGCCCTCATCCGCGCGCTGCCTGACTCCATAGACCACGGCGTCACAGTCAAGTCCCTGGTTCGGCTGGCTGCCTCACTCGGCATCCGCTCCATAGGTGAGGGCGTGGAAACCGATGCGACGGCGTCGGCGCTGCGGTTGCTTGGCTGCGATGGAGCCCAAGGCTGGTTCTTCGCCAGGCCGCTGAACGCACTGATGGCCACCGAGTGGCTGGCTGAGCACTACACGCCCGACCAGAGCGGAAGCCAGTGTCTTGACCCGATCAGGCTGGCTGAGCAGCGCCGCCGGGGAGCTGGAACGAGCGGAGACCCAGCCCCGCGGCCAAGCGACGCCGGGGCCGCGGCAGCCAGCCCGCTCGCCGGTGCGATGCGAGCAGGCAGGACAGCGCCGGCTAAGCGCCAGGCAGCGGGCCGTCCGGCTTCGGCAGGCCATCCGGTAACCGCAAGCTAGCATCCGGTTCATCGGGCGGCGTGTCCTGGCGGTCTGCCGCGGCGGCTGCGATGGGTTGCCTGTTGCATCGCGCCGGGCGGTGGCGAGCGATACGAATTCGGCTGGGTTGCTGCCTGGCCTCTAGGATGGCCGCTGTGTCCATTACCCGCGACGAGGTCGCGCACCTCGCTCAGTTGTCCAGGCTGGCTCTCACCGAAGATGAGCTTGATCATTTTTCCGGTCAGCTTGACGTGATTATCGCCGCCGTGGCCAGGGTTCAGGAAGTCGCGGCCGCGGGGATTCCGCCTACGACGCACGCTGCCGAGCTTGTCAACGTGTTCCGCGACGACGTCGTCGTCCAGCCGTTGCCCGCGCAGGCGGTTCTCGCCGAGGCGCCCGCAGCCGAACTCGACCGATTCCGGGTACCCCGCATCCTGGCGGAGGACTGACTCATGACTGCCAGCAACGAGCTCACCGCGATGACTGCCGCCCAGATGGCTCGGGCTGTCGCCGACGGCGATGTATCCGCGGTGGAGCTGACCACGGCGCATCTCGACCTGATCGCGCGCACCGATGTGCATGTACACGCGTTCTTGCACGTCGCGGCTGACTCGGCGCTGCGAGCCGCGCGCGAGGTCGACGACCAGCGCGCCGCCGGGCAGCGGCTTGGACCGCTCGCGGGCGTTCCGCTCGCGCTCAAGGACGTCTTCACGACGTCGGACATGCCGACCACCTGCGGGTCGAAGATCCTGGCCGGTTGGCAGCCGCCGTACGACGCCACCGTGACCAAGCGACTCAGGGCCGCCGGTGCCGTGATTCTCGGCAAGACGAACATGGACGAGTTCGCGATGGGCTCGTCGACGGAGAACTCCGCGTTCGGGCCATCACACAACCCATGGGACTTGAGCCTGGTACCTGGCGGTTCTTCCGGCGGCTCGGCGGCGGCCGTCGCCGCCTATCAGGCGCCACTTGGCATCGGCACGGACACCGGGGGGTCGATCCGCCAGCCAGCCGCGGTATGCGGGCTGGTAGGGGTCAAGCCGACCTACGGCGGCTCGTCCAGATACGGCCTGGTCGCCTTTGCCTCGTCGCTAGATACGCCAGGCCCCCTGGCGAGGACGGTGCTCGACGCCGCGCTGCTGCACGAGGCGATGTCCGGTCATGACCCGTGCGACTCCACCTCGCTCGATGCGCAGGTACCGCCTGTGGTCGCGGCGGCGAGAAACGCCGACGTCGCGGGCTTGAGAGTCGGTGTGGTGGCCGAGCTTAGCGGTGAGGGATATGCCAGCGGCGTGCTGTCCAGGTTCAACGAGACCGTGGAGCTACTGGAAACGCTGGGCGCCAAGATCACCGAGATCTCCTGCCCGCACTTCACTTACGCGTTGCCCGCTTACTACCTGATCGCGCCCAGCGAGTGCTCGTCTAACCTGGCCAGATTCGACGCGATGCGGTACGGGCTGCGAGTTGGCGACGAGGGCGACGCGAACGCGGAAGAGGTGATGAGCTTGACCAGGGCGGCTGGCTTCGGCGCCGAGGTCAAGCGGCGGATCATGCTGGGCACCTACGCGCTGTCGAGCGGCTATTACGACGCCTACTACGGGAAGGCACAGCAGGTTCGTACGCTGATCATCCGCGACTTCGCCGCAGCGTTCGAGCAGGTGGACGTGCTGGTGTCGCCGACCACCCCGACGACCGCTTTCGCGATCGGTGAGCGAGTCGACGACCCGATGGCGATGTACCTGGCCGACCTGTGCACGATCCCAAGCGACCTGGCAGGCAACGCGGCGTTGTCGGTACCGTGCGGGCTCGCGCCCGAAGACGGGCTGCCGGTCGGATTTCAGGTGATGGCGCCTGTCCTTGCTGATGACCGGATGTACCGAGTAGGAGCGGCCGTCGAGGCCGCGCTTGACCAGCGGCGGGGCCACCCGCTGCTCACCGAGGCGCGAGGGCTGGCGAATGCCGCTGATGCGGAGGCTGGACGATGAGCGAGAAGGCGAGCCGCGGAAGCTCTGCATCGGCCGCGATCAGGCCGGTGCCGTTCGACGAGGCTGTCGGCAGGTACGAGCCGGTGATCGGGCTCGAGACTCACGTCGAGCTCGGCACGGCCACGAAAATGTTCTGCGGCAGTCCGGCAGTGTTCGGTGCTGAGCCAAACTCGGCTGTCTGCCCGGTCTGCCTGGGGCTGCCTGGCTCGCTGCCAGTGATCAACAAGAGCGCGATCGAGTACACGATCAAAATCGGCTTGGCTCTGAACTGCTCGATCGCATCGTGGTGCCGGTTTGCCAGGAAGAATTATTTCTACCCTGACATGCCGAAGAATTTTCAAATATCGCAGTATGACGAACCGCTGTGCACCGACGGCTGGCTGGCTGTCGAGGTCGCGGGACAGGAGTTCACCGTCGGAATCGAGCGGGTGCACCTCGAAGAGGACACCGGCAAGTCGCTGCATGTCGGCGGGGCTACTGGTCGCATTCACGGCGCTGACTACTCGCTGGTGGACTACAACAGGGCAGGCATCCCGCTTGTCGAGGTCGTGACCAAGCCAATCCCCGGAACCGGCGTGCTGGCACCGGCCGTGGCGAGAGCCTACGTCACAGAGCTGCGTGACCTGCTGCGAGCGCTCGACGTGTCCGATGTGCGGATGGAGCAAGGCTCGCTGCGATGCGACGTCAACACCTCGATCGCCGCCGCGGGATCGGCGCGGTGGGGCACAAGAACCGAGACCAAGAACGTCAACTCGCTGCGCTCGGTCGAGCGAGCGGTCAGGTCGGAGATCGAAAGGCAGGCGGGCGTTCTCGACGCTGGTGGCCGGGTTGTCCAGGAAACCAGGCATTTCCATGAGGACACCGGCACGACCACCGCCGGCCGCAGCAAGGAGGAAGCGCAGGATTACAGGTACTTCCCCGAACCTGACCTGGTGCCGGTCGCGCCAGCGCCGGAGTGGGTGGCACAAATCAAGGCCGCGCTGCCGGAACTGCCCGCGGCGCGCCGGGTCAGGTTGCAGGCGCAATGGGGGCTTTCCGACCTCGACATGGCCGCCCTGCGTAACGCTGGCGCGCTTGATGTGGTAGCCGAGACGGTCGCCGCCGGCGCGTCGCCCGAGCAGGCACGCAACTGGTGGCTCGAGGATCTGTCGCGGCGCGCGAACAATCGCGGCGTCGAACTCGCCGAACTCCCGATCAGCCCCGCGCAGGTGGCAAGGATTAGCGACCTAGTCAACACCGGCGCGCTGAACAACAAGCTGGCCAGGCAGGTTGTCGATGGGGTGCTCGCCGGTGAAGGCACGCCGGACGAGATAGTCGCCGCTCGCCGGCTCGCCGTGGTCACTGACACCAGCGTGCTCTCCGCCGCCGTCGACGAGGCGATCGCGGCCAATCCTGATATCGCGGCCAAGATCGCGGCTGGGAAAACGGCAGCGGCCGGTGCGCTGGTAGGAGCGGTGATGAAGGCGACCGCCGGTCAGGCCGACGCGGCCCGCGTGCGCGAGCTGATCTTGCAGCGATGCGGTACCGGCTTGGGGGAGTGACAACCGAATACTTAGCTGATACTCAGCAGTTTGTGGTCGCACGTACGTCTTTCCTCAATCGAAGCGTGACCTGCGCAAAGTAGAGTCGTCACCGGTCGCTCAGAGCCCAGCAGTCTCGCGGTCAGCGCAGTCGCTGGCTTTCGGCGCAGGCCGACTGAGCAGGCCACCAGCCGGGCACATCGTCGAGGCGAGAACCCCAACGGCGGGGGGCAGTCCACCGCTGGCCACGCGCGCTCCGGCGCGACGATGCGCCATGGCGTGGCCCGGGAAGCAACGAGATCGTTCGGGGAACAAGCAGGAGGCACGGTGCGGGCGAGTGAGTGCGGGAGCCGGCGATGACTTCGGTCGCGCTTGGGTGGTCAGCGGCCTGGATTCTCGTGGCCGCTGCCGCCGGCACCCGGCTATGGTACGCGTCGACCGGCCGTGAGCTTTTCGTTAAAAATGGGTATCGCTGGCTCGCCGCCGCGGCAGTCTGCCTCGGCGTCGGGGGTGCCGTGCAGCAGACGTTCGGCGGGCTGCTTGGCGGAGCGTCGCCGTTGCGGGTCGCGGACCTTATCAGCCTGGGCGCGCTGCTCGCGATCGTGATCGGGCTGGCGACGGTCACGGCGGATCGCTGCGACCGCGATCACGGTCATGGCGAGCCGAGTCGCTGGCGGCTGTACCCGGCTGGAGCCGACGAGGGCGGTCAAGTCGGGCCGGGCAACGGTGCGGTGCTCGACAGCGCCCTGCTCGTCGTATCGCTGTTCGCGATCGCCTTGGTGACCATGTTCGGCGCCGACTACATCAAGGCTGGGGCGGGACCTGGCGCCTTCGCGCTCGACCTGCTCAGGCCGGTGGCTGACCTCGCGGCGCTTGGGCTTGCGCTCGTCGTCCTGCCGCGCAACCCGAGGCTCGCCGTCAGCGGCGTGTTCGCGCTGGTCGCCATCGCGATCGCTGACTCACTCGCCGTTGCCGCCCGCTCGGCCGGGAGCAACGCCGGCGTCGGCGCCCATCTCGCGCTTGTGGCTGGTATCGCGCTGCTTGCCGCGACCCCCACAGTCGAATCCGCAGGCGGGCGACTGGCGAAGGCTGGACCGTGGGCGCGCGGGCTGGCGGGCATGTGGTCGGCCGAGTCTCGGGTGGCCGCTCCCGCCGCGACCGTCGCCGCCGCGCTTGTGATCGCTGGTGCCGCCGTGCTTGGCCATCCGGTCGCGATATCCGCCGTGGCCGTCACCGCGGCGATCGGGGTGATCCTGCTCGTGATCAGGCTTGGCTGGTTCGCCAGGCGAGCGGGGGCGGTCACCGCCTCAGCGCAGGCATTCGACGGGGTGTTCCGCGCTCTGGCCGATTCGACCAGCGACGCGGTGCTGATCTGCGACCGGACAGGCATCATCGAGTACGTCAGCCACGGTAGCGGCGAATTCGGCTATGGCCAGGACGGGCAGACTGGGGATGGGCTAATCGGCACCGCGCTCGCCGACATCGTGCACCCTGAGGACCGGGGAGCCGGGGTGCGAGCCGCGATGATCGCGCTGCGCTCGGCCGCGGGCACGGCCACGTTTACCGGCCGGGCCAGAAGCGCTGACGGGTCGTGGCGCCAAGTTAAGGCCATGCTCTCGCGCTATGACCAGCCTGGCGAGCCTGCGAGACTGCTGATCACCTGCCACGACGACAGCGAGGTCGTCGCGCTGCGCAGGCAGCTAGCTCAGCTCACTTTCCACGACGGGCTGACCGGCCTGCCAAACCGGGCGTACCTGGAGGACAGGGTCAAGGACTTGCGGCAGGGTGCCAGCGAGCGCACGACGGTGGCCGCGATCATGGTGGGCCTCGACGGCCTCGATGGCCACGCTGCCATGGCCGACCTGGACGGGCAGCACGGCGAGAACCTTGTGCTCGCGCAGGCTGGCCGTCGGCTGCGCGCGGCGGCACCGCCTGAGGCCATGGTGGCGCGGTGGGGCAGCGAGCAGTTCGCCGTGCTGATCGGCGACATCGGCTCGGCGGGGCAGCAGGCGGCAGAACTCGCCGAGCGGCTTGCCGACGCGATCAGCGCGGTGCCTTTTGTCATCGACACCAAGGAAGTCTGGATTACCGCGAGCGTCGGCGTGGCGACGAGCCCGGCGACCAGCGCCTACCAGGTGCTCGGCAACTCGCATGTGGCCATGACGAAGGCGGCCGCTGCGGGCGGCGGCAGAGTCAAGGTCTTCGGCACCGCGATGGCCGCGATGGCGCGGCGCAGGGTAGAGCTAGCCGCGGCTCTCGGTGAGGCGGTAGTCGATCACCAGGTGCAGGTGGAATATCAGCCGGTTGTCGAGCTCGCCACATCGCTGGTGACCAGCGTCGAGGCAGTGTTCAGCTGGCGCCAGGCTGGCGAGCGGATTCACGCCGAAGAACTGCTCGCGGTGGCGGAAGAGTCGGGCCAGATCGTTGAAATGGGAGACTGGCTGCTGCGCGAGGCCATCAGGCAGGTGGCCAGGTGGCGGGCCAGCGGACCGGCAATCGGTCTCGTCGTCCACGTCAGCGCCAGGCAGCTCAGTGCGCCGGGTTTCGCCGCGTCGGTGCTCTCCGCGCTCGACGCGGCCGGGCTGCCGACGCAGGTGCTGACGCTCGCCGTCGACGAGCGGGTGCTCATCGACGCGGGGGCGATGCTCAAGTCGGAGCTAGCGGGTTTGCGCGGCACAGGGGTCAGGATCGCGATCGACGACTTTGGCACTGGCCACGCCTCACTTAGCTACCTTCGCCAGCTCAGCGTAGACGTGATCAAGATCGGCAGCTCGCTGACCGCCGGGCTCGGGACCGACCCGACGCTCACCTTGCTGACCTCTGCGATCTCTGGCCTCAGCCGCGACCTGGGCATTGAGACGATCGCCACCGGTGTTGACCGGCCTGAACAGGTCGAGCTGCTGAAGGCGATGGGCTGCGGCCTCGGCCAGGGCGGCTGGCTCGCCGGTCAGCTGCCGGCCAGCGCGGTCGATCCGATGGCGGCCGGACTTGCCGCCGGATGGGCTGAGTGCCGCGGCGGCCCGGCTGCTGACGTGGCCGATGGCCGGTCGCAGGACCAGGCCGGAGACCCAGCCTGCAGCCCGGCGGGCGGCTAGGCTGCAGGCTGAATCTGCTTACCGGATTAGCCAGCCGCGCCGCTCACCGGTCAAGATGGTAATGCGCGCCGTCAGCAGGGGCGGAGCCGCTGTGGGCACCAGGCAACGGAGCTTTGCCCGCACAAGGGAGGATCTGCAATGAATGGGCTGACCCCTGAGATCACGTTCGATCTGCAACCGTCCGGGCAGCGTGTCCCCCACGATGTGCGGGCCAAGATGCTCGAGTCCCCGGGATTCGGTCAGATATTTACCGACCACATGATGTCGCTGACCTGGTCGGAGGATCAGGGCTGGCATGACGGCAAGCTGATGCCATACGGTCCGCTGTCATTCGACCCGTCGACGGCGGTGTTCCACTACGGGCAGGAGATCTTCGAGGGTCTCAAGGCCTACCGGCAGGAGTCCGGGTCGATCGTGGCGTTCAGGCCCTATATGAACGCGGCCCGGTTCCGCGGGTCAGCCGTCCGGATGGCGATGCCGGAGCTGCCGGAAGAGACGTTCGTGCAGGCCATCGAGCTGCTCGTGGCGCAAGACAAGGACTGGGTGTCGGCCAACCCTGACCACAGCCTCTACCTGAGGCCGATGATGATCGCGACGACACCGGCGCTTGGCGTGCGCCGCCCGGCGTCGGACTTCATGTTCCTGCTCATCGCGTCTCCGTCGGGGATGTTCTTCGGTGCCGGAGTTAACCCGGTCAAGGTCTGGATCGCCGATGACTACGTCAGGGCCGCTCCGGGCGGCACCGGCGCGGCCAAGACCGGCGGCAATTACGCCGGTGGGTTCGCCGGGCAGCTCGAAGCGCTCGACCACGACTGCGACCAGGTCGTCTGGCTTGACGCGATCGAGCGCCGCTGGGTCGAGGAGATGGGCGGGATGAACCTCTGCTTTGTCTTCGGCTCTGGATCTTCCGCTCGCCTCGTGACACCAGCGCTCACGGGGACGCTGTTGCCGGGCATCACCAGGGACTCGATCCTGACGATGGCGCCCGATCTTGGCATTCCGGCCTCGCAGGAGCGGATTTCGGTCGAGGACTGGCGGTCCGGCTGCGCCAGCGGTGAGATCACCGAGGCGTTCGCCTGCGGAACGGCCGCTGTGGTCACGCCGATCGGCGAAGTGCGCGACAAGAACGGCGGCTGGACCATCGGCGACGGCAAGCCAGGTCCGGTCACCATGCGGCTGCGGGACGAGTTGCTCGGCATGCAGTTCGGGCGGCTGCCTGACCCATACGGCTGGATACACAAGATTGTCTAGCCGCATCGTCTGACCCGCATCGTCTGACCCGCATCGTCCGGCCCGCATGGTCTGACGCGCATGACCTGACGCGCATGGTCTGACGCTGCTGGCTGCCGTCGGCCTCTAGATGAGTGATTCCTTATGGGTTCAGTTGTCATAAGCGATCAGCGACCGCTTGGCGGGCGTGCTTGTGGCCCAGTTGTGCCAGATGGCGGCGGCCATGGCGAGCAGTCGCTGGGTGATGCGGGTGTAGACGCCGCTGGTGGTGCGGCCGCCGTGGCGTTCCAGGTCGAGCTGGCCTTTGAGGGTGTCGTTGACCGACTCGATCCACTGGCGGATCCAGCCGATGGGCCCGTGGCGGGGTGCCTCGTCGCGGCGGTCGGGGCGGACCAGGTGCAGCCCGAGGCCGCTGGTGACCAGGTCCTCGAACTCCCGTCCGGCGAATCCCTTGTCGCCGATCAGGGTCAGCCCCGGTCGCAGGGCCGCGGTGCGGGAGGCGCGGGCCAGCAGAGCGGCGGCGGCTTCGCGTTCCCCGATCTTGGGGTCGGCCAGGCACCAGGCCACCGGCATGCCGTCGGGGGTGGTGATCAGGTAGAGCCTCAGCCCCCAGTAGTAGCGGGAATGCGCGGCGCAGTACCCGTAGTTCGCCCAGCCGGCCAGCTCCGAGCGCTTGACGGTCTCCCGCGAGGTGCCGCACGGCACCGGGGTGGCATCGATCAGCCGCACCTTGTCGTGCCAGGACGGGCACTGGCGGGCCAGGTGATCGATCGCCGCAGCCAGCAGCGGCGCGGCCGCCTTGAGCCGCTTGTGGTAGCCGGGCTGGTGCGGCAGGTACGGGAACAGGTGCCCCAGCCGCGCGTAGCACATCCGCAGCCAGTGGTGTTCCGACCGCGCGCCCAGCAGCACCTGGGCAACGGCAAGGCAGACCAGCTCGGCGTCGGACAGCCTTTTCGGCTGGCCACGGCCACGCCGGCCAGAAGGGATCACATGATCGTCGATCTCCACGTACAGTGCGGTCAAGAGGGTATCCAGGTCTGGCGTCACAACCGACCATGGATGCCCTCCACTCGTTTCAAGATCAATCCGACACGCCGCACTCGCCGGAATCAGGAATCACTCATCTAGG
>Ga0134126_10006354_pt1 | contig 14791 bp, 11 predicted proteins | sample KB31752_FD_96881 | JGI IMG/M metagenome (GOLD analysis project Ga0134126, IMG submission 96881) | Terrestrial soil microbial communities with excess Nitrogen fertilizer from Kellogg Biological Station, Michigan, USA - KB3-175-2 | ecosystem: Environmental > Terrestrial > Soil > Unclassified ...
ATCTGAATCTGGAGGCGTTCACCCTGGCTCCCGGCACACTCAGCGTGAACGTCAACGCCGGACAAAGCAGTACGCCGATGCCGCTACAGTTGACCTCGGTGAACGGGCTGAGCGGAGGGGTGGCGCTGACGGTGGCGAGCCTGCCCGCCGGCCTGACGCCGGTTTTCCAACCTTCGTCGGCGAGTCTGGAGGCTTCCGGGGTCCCTGCCACGGTGCAATTTTCGCTGCTCGCCGCGCAGAGCAGTCAAGGCCCGGCGGGCGGATTGGGGCTGCTGGCGGTGGCCGGTGCCTGGCTGCTGGCGGAGATGAAGTGCCGTGGCAAGCGATGGCGCTGGGTGATGGCGGTGTGCCTGCTGGCGGCGGGGTGCGGCGGCGGGGGCGGCCCCGCCCCGCCGCCGGCCCGGGCGCCGGTGGTCAGCACTTATAACCTGCAGGTGACAGCCGTGGTGAGCGGACTGAGCGCCACCGTGCCACTGACGGTAAATGTAATCTCGCAGTAGGGTAGATGGGCAAGCCCTCCAGTAACTCGCCACCACGATTGGATAAGGCCGGCGGAATCAGGTACACTAATCGGCCAGCTACGATGTGGTCGGCAGGCGAAGCAACGGCGCGGGGTTTGGGTTGGGCCTTGCGCCGCATGAAGCGGCGCTGGGCGGTCATGCTGATGGCCGTGGTGACGCTGGGGTTGGCGATGGGCGCCAGCACCGCCATGTTCAGCGTCTTCAACCAGTTGGTGGTGAATCCGCTGCCCTTTGACCAGTCGCGGCAGTTGGTCTGGTTGCAACCTTCCAGCCTGCGCACCGGCGCCGTCCAGGGCAGTGGCTTTTCCATCCCCGATTTTCTCGATCTGCGGGCGCAGGCGCACAGCCTGCAGCCCATGGCGGCCTATTTCTCCAATGTGGCCACGCTGGTCGGCCAGGGCGCTCCGCAACACGTGGATTACGCCATTGTGTCGGGCGATTTTTTTGCCGCGCTGCGCGTGCCGGCCGCGCTGGGGCGGACCTTCAGTCGCGCCGACGAAGGGCCCAGCATCCCCCAAACCGCAATTCTCAGCCAGGGACTGTGGCGAACGCGCTTCGGCGGTGATGCCAGCGTGTTGGGGCGCAACCTGGACCTGGACAATCGCCTGCTCACCATCGTGGGCGTGATGCCGGCCGGCTTCGATTTTCCCCGGGGCACGCAGTTGTGGCTGCCCAAGCCCCTGGCCAGCGACCCGGTCCAGGTGCGAAGCTGGCGCTTCTTGAGCGCGTTTGCCCGTCTGGGGCCGGGGCAGTCACTGGGCGGCGCGCAAAAGGAGATGGATGCCATCTCCCGTCGCCTGGCGCAGACCTACCCGCAGTCCAACAGCGATCAGGGCATTCACTTGGAGCCGCTGGACCAGTGGGTGGCGGGACCGATCGCCGCAACGCTGGGCATCATGATGGCCGCGGTTTTGCTGTTGCTGTGCCTGGCGTGCGTGAACGTGGGCAATCTGCTGCTGAGCGAATCGGTGGGCCGGCGGCGGGAGATGGCGCTGCAGGCGAGTCTGGGCGCCGGCCGGCGGCACCTGCTGGGACAATTGTTGCTGGAAGGGCTGGTGCTGGCCGGACTGGCGGCGGCGGTGGGATGGGGGCTGGCGGGCCTCGTGGCGCCGCTGGTGCGGAGTGTGCACCCGGCCAGTTTGCCGCAGTTGGCCCAGGTGAGTTTGAACGGTTGGGTGTTGGGCTTCAGCGCCCTGGTCACCCTGCTGACGGCGGTGTGGTTCGGGCTGGCGCCGGCGTGGGAGCTGCTGCGGCCGTCCTCGATGCAGAGCCTGCACCGCTCCTCGGGACCGCAGTCGCCGCGCTCGCGCATGCCCAATGGTCTGGTGATGGCGGAGGTGGCCAGCACCGTGGTGCTGATGATCGCCTCCGGGCTGTTCTGGCAAAGTCTGCGCCAACTGCAGCACACCAACCCGGGATACCGCACCGACCATGTGCTCACCTTCCGCGTGTCGCTGCTGTTCAACAGCACGGCGGAATTGGAGGCCGGCTTTCCCTACTTCGCGCGCCTCAATCAGCGGCTGCAACAACTGCCGGGCGTGCGGGCGGCGGGGCTGGTTTCCGAGTTGCCTTACATGCCGGCCCAGGCTCACGATGCCGTGAGCGCGGCGGACAACGCCGCCCAGCTCGCACTTCCCCAGGATGAACGGCCGCAGGCGGACCTGCTCGCCGTGCTGCCGGGTTACTTTGCCGCCGCCGGCATTCAACTGCAAGGGCGGGGATTTGTGGCGGCGGACAACCAGGCCGACGGGCCGCGGGTGGCCATTGTCAGCGCGCATCTGGCGCAGCGGCTCTTTCCCGGCCGGCCGGCGCTGGAGCAGGGCATTGTAGTCGAAGGAAGGAAGGCGCCCTACCAGATTGTCGGCATCGCCGCGGATATCGGACAACGGGGACCCGGGACAACGGCGGCCGACGACCTGTACCTGCCGCTGGAGCAGTCGCACCGCGGCGAGATGAGCGCGGCGGTGTGGACGCAGGGCGATCCGGAGAGCTTGGTGCCCGCCATCCGGCGGATCTCCGGGGAGATCAACCCGCAGGTGCCGGTGTATGAAGTGAGCACCCTGGGCCAGCGCTGGAGCGACGTGACCCTGCCGGAGCGCTACCGCACCCGCCTGCTGCTGGCCATGGCGGTGTTGGCGCTGTTGCTGGCCACCGCCGGGTTATACGGCGTGCTGGCCCACAGCGTGGCCCAGCGGCGGCAGGAGATCGGCATCCGCATGGCCCTGGGCGCCAGCGCGGCGCAGGTCTGGGGCCGGGTGGTCGGGCAGTCGCTGCGCATGATCCTGACCGGCACCGCCGTGGGCTTGCTGGCCGCCTGGTGGTTGCGCAGCAGCCTGCATCATCTTCTGCATGCGGCGGCGCTGGGCGAGTTCTGGATGTGGATCGGCGTGCCGCTGCTGGTGATCGGCGTGGGCATGGCGGCGGCGGTGATTCCGGCGCGGCGGGCGGCACGGGTGGACCCGGTCACCACGTTACGCTGCGATTGAAGTCGCCGCGGACGGGCCTCAATTATTATTGTTGGCGCGCGGCATCTGGGTAATCTTGCCGTTCTCGGCATCGAGCACGGAGATGCGGTTGGCGTCCAGGGTGCGTCCGGTCAGGCGCTCAACATTCACCTTGTTCTGGATATAGGTGCTCTGCGCGGTGACCAGCGCGCTTTCGGCGTTGGTGAGATTGCTCTGATCCGTGAGCACCTGGGTGATCGTGGTGGCGCCGAGGTCCAGTTTCTTCTGATCGGCTTCCAGGGTCTCACGATTGAGGGTGACGGCGTCCTGGGCGGCGAGAATCTGCGCGCGGCTGGACTGCAGCGCGAACTGCGCCTGTTGCACGCTGATGATGATGTTGTTGATCTGCTGCTGCTGCTGCAGATAGGACTGCTGCAGTTGCAGTTGGGCGCGGGCCACGTCGGCCTGGGCGGTGCGGTTGCGCAGGGGAATCTGCAGATTGATGCCGGCCGAATAGCTGGGGTAGTTGCCGGCGAAGACATCGCCGAAGGTGCCGCCGTAGCTGCCTTGCAGCGAATTGGAGTTGTACCCGACCACCAGATTCAACTGCGGCAGCAACTCGTTCTTGGTGGCCTTGAGGCTCATCTCCGAGATGGCCAGGTTGATGCGGGTTTCCGCCAGCTCGGGGCGATACTGCAGCGCCAGCTTGACCAGCTCGCTGGCGGGCTGGATGGGTTCGTTGGCGGGCAGCGTGATCTTGTCGGTGGTGACCACATCGGCGCCGGCCAGTGTGGGGTCGGCGAGATTGCGGGTGATGGCGTTTTTGAGCAGCAGCCCGTTGTATTCCAGGCTGGTCTGGTCGGCGATGAGGGTCTGCTGCTGGGTGGCGAGGTTGGCGCGCGCCTGGGTGACCTGGAGCGGAGCCATGGTGCCGATCTCCACCTGACGCTGCGTGTCACTGAGGATCTTCTGCGCCAGGTCCACCGCTTCCTGGGCGACCTTGACCGCCTCATTGGCGGTGACCACGTTCCAGTAAATGTCTTCCACCTGGGCGACGGTGGCCATCACCTGCTGGGAGAAGGCGATGTCGGCGATCTCGCGGTTGTCCTTGGCCTGGATCAGGTTGCGGCTGTTGAGTTCGATGCCGAACCCCTGCAACAGCGGTTGCGAGAAGGAGAACGCCAGACCGGAGGAGAACTGCGGGTTGAACAGGTTGCGGGTGCTGGTGCTGCTGCTGCGCACGTTGTTGTAGCCGAGGCTCATGGTGCCGCCGGTGAGGAAGCCCTGGTTGTAACTGAAATCGGCGACGCCGGAGTGCGACTGAATGGTGGGCAGGCCGGTGAGCACCGTGCTGCCCTGGGGCGTGACCTGGTCGGCGAGGCTGAAGTTGGCGTTCAGCGTGGGGTCGAGGCTGGGGACGGCGGGGCCGCCGCCCAGGGTGGAGGTGACGATGCCGCCCGCGCCGGCGCCGGCGCCGCCGGCTCCGGTGCTGGTCCCGCCGGCGCTGGCGCCGCCCGCGCCGGCCACGCCGGTGGTGGGGCCGCCGCCGCCCGGGGTGCCGCTGACGATGCCGGTGGAGACACCGCGCGGGGTCGAACCCGCCTTGGCGCGCAGTATGTCGGTGTCGGCGATGGGCAGGTTGTAGCGCTGGATGGCGATGTCGAGGTTGTTTTCGAGCGCCAGGGCGATGGCGTCGTCGAGGGAGACGTAGAGCTTGCCGCCGCGCAGCAGGCTCATCACCCGCTGGCTGTTGGACAACTGCAGCGGAGCCACGGCGATCGGCTTCTGGCCGAACAGCGTCTGGGTCCAGGGACGGCCGGTGGAGAAGTTGATGCCTTCGGGATTGACGTCAATGCTGCGGCTCTGGCCCAGGGCCGGCAAGGCGGCGAGGACCAGCGCGGAGACGGGGAGCAGAAGCCTGCGCAGGATCATGGATTTCTCGGCGGTGAAGCTATGCTTGAGCAAGGGCAATGGTCACTGGGATACGAGCGAGTCGGGAGCGAAGTTCCCGTCCAGTGAGCCGCGGAGGGCGGTGGCCGCCCTGCTGCCACAGGGGCCGGGTAAGTAAAATCATAGCAGTATTCCGCCGCGCATCCGGCCCTGCGGGCGACATGTCGTTATGACCGAAACTCGAACTATTCGCCTGACGCTGAGTTATGACGGAACCGGATTTCACGGCTGGCAGGTGCAGCCCGGGCGGGCGACGGTGCAGCAGGCGATCACCGGCGCCATCGTTGCGGTGACCGGCGAGTCGGTCGTGGTGCATGGATCGGGACGCACCGACGCGGGCGTGCACGCGCTGGGGCAGGTGGCGCATTTTCATCTCACCGGAGGGATTCCGGTGCCCGCGCTGCAGCGGGCGCTCAATGCCCGACTGCCGGGGGACATTCGCGTGCTCGAGGCGGCCGAGGCGAGGGCGGAATTTCACGCGCGCCGCGATGCGCGCGGCAAACTGTACCGCTACCGCCTGTGGAGGGAGGAAGTATGTCCGCCGTTTCTGCGGCAGTATGTTACGCACCATCCCTACCGGCTGGATGAAGCGGCGATGAGCGCGGCCGCGCCCGGGTTCGTGGGCCGGCATGACTTTCGCTCCTTTGCCGCCACCCCGGACGGAGGCCACTCCGCCGCCGGCAACACCGAGCGCCGGGTCACCCGGTCGGAGTTGTGGCGCGCCGGGCCGGAGCTGGTTTACGAGGTGGAGGGCGAGGGGTTTCTGCGCCATATGGTGCGCAACCTCATGGGTTTTCTGCTCGAGGTCGGGCGGGGAGCGCGCCGTGGGGAGGAGATTCCGGCGGTACTGGCGGCGCGGGCACGCTCCGCCGCCGGCCCCACCGCGCCGCCCCAGGGACTGTACCTGGTGCGCGTGGACTATGATGAAGCCTCATGAAGGGTCCACGTCAGCCAACTCTCGACGCCGAGGAGTGGGCGGGCATCGGGAGCGCGGGCGCCTACCGGTCAGCCTGTACACGTCTGGCCGCGTGGGAACGATGGATCCAGCAGCAGCAGTTGGCGGTTACCGGAGTGGCCGCGCCCACCGGCTATGAGGCGCTGCGGGCGGAGTGGATGAGCGAGGCCTGGCGGGCGCTGGGGCTCGAGACGCACCTGGACGAGGCGGGCAATGTCCTCGGCTACCACGCGGGCGAGGCCGGGGCGCGCGGTGTGGTGGCGATTACCGCCCATTTGGATACCGCGTTTCCGGCCGGCACCCAGGTGCGGCCGGAGCGGCGCAACGGCCGGCTGTGGGGGCCGGGCATCTGCGACAACGGCGCCGGGCTGGCGGCCCTGCTGGCGCTGGCGCGCTTGCTGCACGAAAAGAAATGGCGGCCGCGTTCACCGGTTTTACTGGTCGCCAACGTGGGAGAAGAGGGCGAGGGCGATCTGAAGGGTATGCGGCACCTGTTCAGCCGCCAGAGCCGTTGGGCCAAAGAGATTGCCTGGACACTGGTGCTGGACGGGCCGGGCGTGCACCAGATTACCTCGGCGGCTCTGCCCAGCGTGCGCTTGCGGGTGGGGTTCGATGGCCAGGGCGGGCACAGTTGGTCGGATGTGGGGCGCGCCAGCGCCAACAGCGCGGCGGTGCGCGTCGGGGCGGCGCTGCTGGCGCAAGTCGAGCCGAAGGCGGGACAGTGGGGGTGCAATATCGGACTGCTGCAAGGCGGTAGCGCGGTCAATGCCATTGCGGCGCGGGCGGAGATGAAGCTGGACCTGCGCGCGCGCGAGCCGCGGCGGCTGGTGGAACTGGAACAAGCGGTGCGGCGAGCGGTGGCGCAGGGGGTGGAGCAGGAGAACGCCGCCGCGCTCAGCGGACGGGTGCGGGCGCGTCTTGAAACCATCGGCGAGCGGCCGGGAGGAAGTCTGCCGGAGGATGCCCAGATCCTGCGCCTGGTGCGCCAGGTGGATGCGGCGCTGGGCATTGTTTCCCAGGCGCAGTGCGCCTCGACCGACGCCAATATTCCCATCGCCCAGGGGCGGCAGGCCCTGCGCTTGGGAGCGGGAGGAAAAGCGGGCGGCATCCACACGCTGCAGGAATGGTATGACCCGGGCGGACGGACGCTGGCCTTGCGGCGCATTCTGTGGGTGGCGTGGGCGCTGAGCCGTACCGGCATCGAGGACGAGGGCCGGGTGCGGCGCCGCTCGGCATGAGTATTCGTGGCAGCGCCGGGCGGCGAATTCTGGCAGCGGATGCGGCGCTGCTGGCGGTCACCTTCGTCTGGGGCGTCACCTTTCCGCTGGTGAAAGCGGCGCTGGCCGATGCCCAGCCGCTGCTCTTTGTCGCCGTGCGCCTGAGCCTGGCGGCCGCTCTGCTGGCCCTCATATACCGGCCGCGATGGTCGGCCATTCCGCGCCCGCTGTGGGCGGCGGGCGCCGGCCTGGGAATGTTTCTGGCGGCCGGATATGCCCTGCAGACCGCCGGGCTGGCGCTGACCTCGCCCTCCGCGGCCGCGTTCCTGACCAGTTTTTCCGTCATTCTCGTGCCCCTGCTGCTGGCCCTGTTCTGGCGCCGGGCATTGCCGGCGATGGCCTGGGTCAGCACCGCGTTGGCCTTGCTCGGCCTCTATCTTCTGCTGGCCGCTCCCGGCGGCGCGGCGCCGGCCGCCATGGCGAGCTGGCGCGGCAACCTGCTGGAGACGCTGTGCGCGCTGGCCTTTGCCCTGCACATCGTCAACCTGGGGGAGTGGTCCCCGAAGTTTGGCTTTCGCGATCTGGCGGTGCTGCAGATTGGATTCGCGGCGCTGTTCAGTTGGGCTCTGTTCCCGCTGGGCGGCCCGGTGCACTGGCAGAACACGCCGCGCTTGTGGGTGGCCGTGGCGGTGACCGCGGTGCTGGCCACCGCGGTGGCGTTCACCGTTCAAAGCTGGTCGCAGCAGTTCACCCCCGCCAGCCACTGCGCGGTGATCTTCGCCGCCGAACCGGTGTTCGCCTGGCTGGCGAGCGCCTGGGGATGGCACGAACCGCTGCAAGCCGTGCAGGCGGTGGGGGCGATGCTGATCGTGGGAGCGATGCTGCTGCTGGAATGGCGGCCCGGCCGGAGCGCGACCTAGTCGTCGGCGTGGCGTTCGGCGTCCATGAGGTTTTCCCACAGGCTGCCGTAGCCGGTCCAGCGGCGGACGCGGCTGCTCGAGAGATGCACCTCGGGGACGAAGAGCTTGCCGTGGCCGTAGGTGCAGATGTATTCGGTGTAGGGCGCGCCGCCCAGCATGACGTGGCCGTAGTCGCCGGCGGTGCGCGGCATGCGTAGACGGCGGGCACAGCGGCGGCAGCGATAGAGCTGATCGGCGGCGCAGAGCCAGCCCAGGCCGAAGCCCACCAGCACCGAAAAGAAGACGGCAAACGTGTAGGGGAGATCGCTGCCCAACCGCGGCCATCCGGCCAGCAGACCGGTGGGGGGAGGCGGCACTATCCAGCCCGCGACGGTCCAAAAGCCGCCCACCAGCAGGGTGGCGACCGCCAGCTTGAGAGCAAGCAGGCTCCAGAACTTCATGACCCCTCCTCTACCAGTCTAGACGCGCGGCACGCTCCGCGCGTCACGCTATACTACCGGGCGCATGAAGACACACAGGCTGTTGGGGCTCGCTGGCGCTGTGCTGCTGATGCTGGCGCGCTTGGCGGCCCAGGGCGTGGGAGTGGATGCCGTGCAAGTGGGTCCGGTCGCCACCCATGACCACTTCCGCTACGACCTGCATATCGGGATCAAGGATGATCCCTATCCCCATGAAGTGCGTGAGGAGTATGCCTACGATGGCGTGGACGTGGGCGTGGGGATACGGTGGCACTGGGGAAGAGCGAAGCTGGCCACCGATGTGCAAGTGACGCCGGTGGCGCGCAGCCACTATGCCTTCGATCAGGACACCGACTTCGAGCCCGATACCGCCGCCACCCACGGCGACGCCGGCACCGCGCGCAGCCGCAGCGTGAGCGTGCGGCAGTGGATGCCGCTGCATGACTTCGGCCGCCGGGGACACCTGCGGTACGAGGTCGGGTTGGAACGACAGTGGAGCGGCTACGGATGGGTGACGACCTACGATCTGAACTCGAACCCGGCGCTGCCTTCGACCTCCTATCAGCGGCAGTTGAACGAGCGGGCGATTCTCTACGAGCTGGAGTACGGCGTCCAGTGGGGGCTGGAGCGTGGCAGTGGCGCTTGGCGCTGGGGTCTGGATCTGACCCCGGAGCCGCTGGAGGCGGTGTTCATGCGCAATCACATTCCGGTACTGGCGCCCACGTCGGCGCTGGGCTACGGCGGCAGCGTGGGGCTGCGGGTGGCGCGCCGGCTGGGCGGATGGGACTTCGAACTGGCGGGAACGGCGGGTGAGCAGCGCGGCTATCGCTGGGTGGAGGGGTTCGAGCGGCAACGGTTCACGCTCAGCCTCGAGGTGCAACCCGCTCATTGGTTCTAAGCCGAACGCGCCGGCGGCAGGCTACCATCAACAGGGAAGCGCGTGTGGCCGGGTGGCTGCCCTGGTCTTCAAAACCAGTGTGACGTCCGCTGGACGCCGGATCGGTTCGACTCCGATGCGCTTCCGCCAAGCTCCGGCCGGGCTGGGGCTCAAGGGGCCCCCAGCCCGGTCGAGCGTCAAGCGGGTCGAGTGGCGAAGCCACTCGGGGTCCCGCGCCAATGAAAGCCTAAGATGGGGGACATGGAATCCGCAGCAGGGGTGCCGGGGGTGCGGCTGGATCTGAGTTCCGATCCGGCGGCGGCGGCGGCCGGTATGGAACGGTACTGGGCGGCGGCGCCGGAGGCGGCGCGGGCGGCGCTGCGCCACGATCCCGGGCTGGCGCGGGCGCTGGCGAGCTTGATGGCCGGCAGCGAGTTCCTGGGCGAGGCGCTGGTGCAGAACCCGGAGTGGCTGGCATGGCTGGACCAGGAAAGGCGGCGCACCGGGGCGCGGGCGGCGGAGGAGTGGAGCGCGCAGTTGGGGGCGTTCACCGCCAATCTGGCGGCGGAGCAACGCACCCGCGGCCTGATTCGCTTCAAACGGCGGGAGTATCTGCGCATCGCGCTGCGCGACCTCGAAGGGCGGGCGGGGCTGGCCGAGACGACGCGCGAGTTGTCGGATCTGGCCGATGCCGAACTGCAGCAGGCCTATGCCTGGGCGTGGAACGATCTGGCGGGGGAGTTCGGCACGCCGCAGGGACAGACCGGGGCGGCGGAGATGGTGGTGATCGGGCTGGGGAAGCTGGGCGGCGGTGAGCTCAACTACAGCTCCGACATTGACCTGATGTTCGTCTACAGCGAGGACGGCGCCACCCGCGGGGGAGCGCGGAGCATCAGCAACCACGAGTTTTTCACCCGGCTGGCGCAGGCGGTGGTGCGCACCGTCTCGGCGATCACCGGCGAAGGGCCGGCCTACCGCGTGGATCTGCGCTTGCGCCCCGGCGGCAGGGAAGGGGAGATGGCCCAGCCCTGGGCGCACATGGCGGACTACTACCAGCGCCGGGCGCGGGAGTGGGAGTTGCAGATGCTCCTGCGGGCGCGTGGCTGCGCCGGATCGCGCCGCCTGGCGACGCGGCTGCTGGCAACCGTGGCGGAGCGCATCTATCCGCCGCATCCCGAGGCGGCGGTGCTGGCGGCGGGGGTGCGCAGCGCGCGGGCGGCCATTCGTGAGCAACTGCAGCGGCACCGCGCCACCGGGCGGCGGCGGGGTGAGGTGGACGTCAAGCTCGACGCCGGGGGCATTCGCGAGATCGAGTTTCTCACCCAGTACCTGCAGCGCCTCTACGGTGGCGCGGAGGCGTGGGTGCGCAGCGGACACACGCAGCAGGCGTTGCAGCGGCTGCACGACAAGGGGCGCATCGCCGGCAGCGAATTTCAGCAGTTGTCCTCCGCCTATACGCTGCTGCGCCACGTGGAGCACCGGCTGCAGCTGCGCGTGGGGCAGCAGACCCACACCCTCCCCGGGGCGGCGGGGCAGCGGCAGGCGTTGGCGCGCAGCCTGCGCGCCGTGGTGCCGGGATGGGAGGCCGAGGGCGAGGCGGCGATGGCCGCCATCAAGGCGCGCATGGCCGAGGCGCACGGCATCTATCAGCGGTATCTCGGCGAGAAGCGGGAGAGCGATGCCGCCGGCGAGGAAGAGGCCGGGCATCCGGCCTGGCTCTCCGGCGAGCTCAGCGCCCATGGCCGCCGCCAGGCCACGCGGCTGCGGCGCAGCCTGGCGAGCTGGCCGGAGGCTGGGGACGCGCTGCGCGCCCTCCCGCCAATGGCGGCGATGCGGGTGGTGTCGGCGCTCGAGCGCAGTGACTGGATGGCGGAGGCGCTGATTCGACGCCCGATGCTGGCCCAGGCGCTGGCGCAGGAGCCGCCGCCCGAGATGCCGCGCGACATGACCGAGCTGAGCATCTGGCAGCAGGGGCAACTGTTGCGCCTGCTGGCCGGGGAATGGGAGCAACGCCGGCCGGTGGCGGAGGGGCTGCGCGCGTATACAGATTTGGCGGAAGCGATCCTGACCCAGGGATTGGAAATCGCCCGCGAAGGCCGGGCGGAGGCGCCGCGTCTGGCGGTATTGGGCCTGGGGCGTCTGGGACTGGGCGAGCTGGACCTGCTCTCCGATGTGGATGTGGTGTTCGTGGCGCAGGAGAGCGAACGCGAAGCGGCGACGCGGCTCGCGGCAGGGTGGATTCAGGTGCTGACCGCCTATACCCGGGCCGGAACGCTCTACGCCGTGGATACACGCCTGCGTCCCGGGGGCGGGGAAGGGGAACTGGTGCAGACACCGGCGAGCCTGGAGCGCTACTTCCGCGACCATGCCGGCTGGTGGGAGGGGGTGAGCTATCTCAAGGCGCGACTGGTGGCGGGCGACAGGGAAGTGGGCGAGCAGGCGATACAGGCGTTGCAGGCGGGCCTGCGGGAGCGCTTCGGGGGACGACAGGGCGGGGGAGAATTGCAAAACCTGCGCAATCGCATGGAGCGCGAAGGCAAGCCGGGGAAGTGGGGGTTGAAGACGGTGGCGGGCGGATACTACGACGTGGACTTCACCATCTCGCGGCGGCTGCTCGAAGCCGGCGCGGCCGGGTTCGGCGCGATCGGGCTGGCGGGCTGGGCGCAGGCGGCCGGCCAGGGGCTGGTGTCGTCGTCCGCCGCCGCAACCCTCGCGCAGGAGGTGTCGCTGCTGCGGGCGGCGGATCACGCGCTGCGCGTGGGCACGGGGAAGGCGGGCTCGTCGGTGCCGGCCGCTGGAGTCACGGTGGACAATGGCTGGCAGTGGCTGGAGCGATTGCAGCCGTCGGCGCCGGCGGATCAGGCGCCGGAGCGGGTGGAAGAGGCCAAGGCCCGCATCCGCGCAATCTATCAAGAGTTGCTATAAACCCGGTCGGGACGAAAGGAGGAGGGGGTGAAGCTGGTTTTTCCGCTACTATATTGGTTTGGGCTCATTCTGGCGCTGATCGGCGTAGGGCTGCGCTTTTGGATGGGCGCCTGGGGTCTGGGCCTGGCGCTGGCGGTGGTGGGGGTGGCTCTGCTGCTGACCGCGCGACTGACTCAGCGGCTGAGGCGATAGCAAGGAGAAACATGCGCACATACAACGGAACCGAAGTCCCCCGCGGCGAAGCCATCCAGGTTGCGCAAGGACGGGTGACGGTGCCCGACCATCCCATCGTGCCGTACATCGAGGGCGACGGCACCGGGCCGGATATTTGGAAGGGCAGCCGGCCGGTGTGGGACGCGGCGGTGGAACTGGCCTTCGGCGGCAGGAAGCGGATCGTCTGGTATGAAGTCTTCGCCGGGGAGAAGGCGTTTCAGCGCTTTGGCGAGTGGCTGCCGGCGGACACGGTGCAGGCGGCGCGGGATTTTCGGGTGGCCATCAAGGGGCCGCTGACCACGCCGGTGGGGGGCGGCATCCGCAGCCTCAACGTCAGCCTGCGGCAGCAGATGGATCTGTACGCCTGTGTGCGGCCGGTGAAATATTACGCCGGTGTGCCTTCGCCGGTGAAGGAGCCGGAGGCGGTGGATGTGATCATCTTCCGCGAGAACACCGAGGACGTGTATGCCGGCATCGAGTTTCAGCAGGGGACGCCGGAGGCGACGGAGCTGATTCGCTTGCTGGGAGAAAAGTTTGGCAAGAAGGTGCGCCCCGACTCGGGTATCGGGATCAAGCCCATCTCCGTCACCGGATCAAAACGGCTGGTGCGCTCCGCCCTGCAGCACGCCATCGAGCAGAAGCGGACGGTGGTGACGCTGGTGCACAAGGGCAACATCCAGAAGTTCACCGAAGGGGCGTTCCGCGACTGGGGCTACGAGGTGGCGAAGCAGGAGTTCCGCGAGCACTGCGTCACCGAAGAGGAGTTGTACGCCGCGCCCTACAACGGCAAGCTGCCGGCCGGCAAGATTCTGGTGAACGACCGCATCGCCGACTCCATGTTCCAGCAGATTCTGCTGCGGCCGCGTGACTACCAGGTGATCTGCACCACCAACCTCAACGGCGATTACCTCTCCGATGCCTGCGCGGCGCAGGTGGGCGGATTGGGCATGGCGCCGGGGGCCAACGTGAGCGAAGAGTATGCCTTCTTCGAGGCCACCCACGGCACCGCGCCCAAGTACGCCAACCAGGACGTGATCAATCCCAGCTCGCTGATCCTGAGCGGGGTGATGATGCTGCACTGGATGGGATGGCACGAGGCGGCGGACCTGGTGGAAGCGGGCCTGGGCGCGACCATCGGCCAGAAGCGCGTGACCTACGACCTGGCGCGGCAGTTGCCCGGCGCCACCCAACTGAAGACCAGCGAATTTTCGGCCGCCATCGTGGCCAATATGCGGAAACAGGGATAACCCCGGTTTTACTTTCATTCATCAGGGAGAACCATGCGGAAGAAAATCACAGTTGTCGGCGCGGGCAATGTCGGCGCCACCACCGCCCACTGGCTGGCCACGCGCGAGATCGCGGATGTGGTGCTGGTGGACATCGCCGAAGGCATTCCCCAGGGGAAGGCGCTCGATCTGCGCCAGGCCACCCCCATCATCGGCGCCAATGTGGCGGTCACCGGCACCAATGACTACGCCGATACCGCCAACTCGGACCTGGTGATCATCACCGCCGGGCTGGCGCGCAAGCCCGGCATGAGCCGCGACGACTTATTGAAGAAGAACTACGACGTCATCGCCAGTTGCGTTAAGCCGGTGGTCGAGTTGTCGCCCAACGCCATTTTGATTCTGGTCACCAACCCGCTCGATGCCATGGCCCAGGCGGCCTACAAGCTCAGCAAGTTCACCCGCAACCGGGTGATCGGCATGGCCGGGGTGCTGGACTCGGCCCGCTTCGCCACCTTTATCGCCATGGAGTTGAATGTATCGGTGGAAAACGTGCAGGCGTTTGTGCTGGGCGGCCACGGCGACACCATGGTGCCGCTGCCGCGCTACACCACCGTGGCGGGCATCCCCATCACCGAACTGATGGACGCGGCGACGGTGGAAAAGCTGGTGCAGCGCACCCGCAACGGGGGCGCCGAAATCGTCGCCCATCTGAAGACGGGCAGCGCCTACTATGCCCCTTCGGCGGCGGCGGTGCAGATGGCTGAGGCGATCCTCAAGGACAAAAAGCAGATTCTGCCCTGCGCCGCGTATCTGGAAGGCGAATACGGCATCCAGGGGCTCTTCGTGGGTGTGCCCTGCAAGCTGGGTGCGCGCGGCATCGAAGAAGTGATCCAGGTGAAGCTGACCGCCGAGGAGAACGCCGCGCTGCAGAAGTCGGCGGAGGCGGTGCGGCAACTGGTGCAGGTGATCGGGGTCTAAAGAAGGAGAACAACCATGAGCACAATCGAACGTCCCAATGCCACGTCCATGAGCGACAAGCAGCTCACGCTGCTCGGTCCGGCGCTGAAGCCCGGCGACGCCAT
>Ga0134126_10006356_pt1 | contig 14790 bp, 18 predicted proteins | sample KB31752_FD_96881 | JGI IMG/M metagenome (GOLD analysis project Ga0134126, IMG submission 96881) | Terrestrial soil microbial communities with excess Nitrogen fertilizer from Kellogg Biological Station, Michigan, USA - KB3-175-2 | ecosystem: Environmental > Terrestrial > Soil > Unclassified ...
CCCCTCCTCGGTTTTGAGATTGAGGGTGAGGCTCCGCTTGTTCGCGTTGAACAGAAGGAAAAAGAGGCTGTCGGAGCCTTTCACGTCGGCATGGACCGTGCGCGCGACATCGCCCCCTCTCGGCTCCTCAAGCTTGATCACGTCGGCGCCGAGAAACGCCATGATCTGCGCGCAGGCGGGTCCCGCCTGGTTGTGTGTCATGTCGATGACACGGATTCCCGATAGCGCCTTATCCATCTGGTCTGCTCCCCGCAGAAATCCTGGCAGTTCCGAGAGTCTATGCCACTGGGGCAGCCCTTGGAACTCGCTATCGCGAGTCGGCGATTTTTGGTCCCCTGGCAAGGGTAGGCTGTCGCCGAGAGCACGCCGCGAACAGCGTTTCGTCGTCGACTTGACGAAATATCCCATGGGACATAACGATAGGCCGTCCGAGACGGAGGGTCATCTATTGCCGAAACCGACAACCTCCGAGTACGTCCGTGGCTCGCTTTACGCCATTGCCGCTGTGAGCATGTGGACGGCATGGATATTGACTGTGCGGTTTGGGATCAGGACAAGCCTCACGCCATTGGACATCACGGCAATTCGCTTTGGCGTCGCTGGCTTGATCTTGCTGCCGTATCTGCTGAAGAAAGGTTTTGCCATCGACCGCCTCGGATGGAAAGGCCTGGCGGCAATTCTGCTGGGCGGCGCGCCAACCGTATTGGTTTCCTACGGTGGTTTGGAATTCGCATCGTCCGCTCACGCCGCATCTCTGTTTACGGCCCTCATACCTCTTTATGTGGCGATCCTAGCCGCGGTTGTGCTCGGCGAGCGTTTCACCGTTGCCAAGTGGATCGGGCTGGCCCTGGTCGTTATGGGCGTTCTTGGCATCGTCTGGGGCGCTGGCGGCGCAATCGGAGCGCGGCAGAACATCGGCCACGCCATGTTTATCTGCGCGGGGCTGTTATTCGCTGGATATACCGTAGTCATGCGGAAAGCACGGTTGGACGGACTTCACGCTGCCGCTATTGCGGCAGTCGGATCGTTGTTCGCTTTCGTGCCGATATACGCGGTCATGTCCGGGACCAGGCTATTCGACGCGCCCTGGCCCGATCTTCTTTTGCAGGCATTTGTGCATGGAATCCTGTGCGCCGTGATTTCGCTTGTGCTTTGGGGATGGGCGATCAGCCTGCTCGGAGCATCGAACGGCTCGGCTTTCGCGGCGCTGGCCCCCGCGATAACCGCGATCTTGGCCATTCCGCTTCTCGGCGAATGGCCGGCGGCGACCGACTGGATCGCAATGCTTCTGATTTCATGTGGCGTCTACATTGCAAGTGGCGGCTCGCTCGCTGTCCGCCGGATCGGACACGGACTTTCAGTATCGGCACACGGCGGGCCTTAGGCATATTTGCTGTCGTGATCGCCCACCTCCGTCTCGCCCGAGAAAACGACACCGCGCTCTTGTCTGTCGTCGAGCGTTCGGCTGCCCGGCGCTTCCAGACCGTACCCGGTCTTGAGTGGGTCGCGGAGGGCAGCTTGCTTGGCGATGCCATACATCTCCGTTGCATTCGTGGTGGAACCTGCTGGGTGACGGTCAATGACCACGACAACCCCGTTGGATTTTTAAGCGCGGAAGCGGTAGCGGAGCGGGAACTCCACATCCACGAGATGTCGGTGAGCGAGCCATTCCAAGGGCGCGGTCTCGGTCGCGCACTACTCGAAGCGGCAATCGAATGGGCGACGACCCATCATTTGGCGGCTTTGACGTTGACGACGTTTCACGCCATTGCGTGGAATGCGCCGTTCTACAGCCGGATGGGTTTCAAGATGCTGAGCGTATCCGGCCTCGACGAGCGCCTGTCCACGCTATTGCGGCAGGAAATCGAGGAAGGCTTTGCCGAGGGCACACGATGCGCGATGCGCTTGTCTCTCGGTGACCACTTGGTCGTGAAGTCCCACCGGGGGTTGACGTGAATGACCCAAAGGGGTTCGTAGCCAGAGGGGTATAGTTGTCAAACGACCGGGTCTTGTCGATGACGCGAATGCCGTTGAGGGCCTGGCTCATGGTCGCTCCTTCGCCGGATTGCACCCCGAGCCTAGCATCAACTAGGCTCCCCGAAACCCCCACTCGAAACCCCCGACGGAGGCAGAGACGATGGCCGCAGACCCCAATCACGTGATCCTGACCGGCGAGAACCCATTCATTCGGCTCAGCGCGACCGATGGCGGGCCGATCACGACCAATGCCAGCTTCTGGCGCATCGTCACCTGCCCCGCCGGCCCCGGCCACGTGCTCTATCTCAAAAGCGAGCTGACCGAGAGCCGCTGGGCGATCTATTCCGACAACATCGCGATGGCGCGCTGGCTGCAAAATACCGTGCAGGGGATGCTCAACCCCGAGACGGCGGACACGTCCATCCCGGTCACCGAGGCCGAGTTCGAGAAGTCGGGCGACCCCAAATATTTTTGGACCGAGCACGTGATGTCGCGGGAGCTGGATCTGGCGCTGACCTGGTACGACATCGGCGACCCGCTCTTGATCCACACGAACCCCGGCGAGGGCGGCCGCAAATACGGCGTCTGCACGCTCCTGATCCCGGCGCTCGGCGCCCGCCTGACCGGCAACGGCACCGAAGCCGCCGGCCGCCCGTGGCCGCTGCAGCGCGAAGGCCGTCCGTTCAGCACCTGCGCGCTGGCGTTTTCGGAGAGCTGGACAGAGGCGCGCTGACCGGCCGCGAAACCCACGCTGTCATTGCGAGGAGCCGCAGGCGACGCGGCAATCTCGTGCGGGGGAATCCCCTACGGCTCGAGATTGCTTCGCTCCGCTCGCAATGACAGCGGGTTGGGGAGCGGCGTTTGCTACTCGGCCGGGCGCTGATAGGTCACGCGCCCATCCTTGATCGTCACCTGGTTGATCAGCCGGCGCTTGGCGACAATCGTGCTGCCTTCGCTGTCGGTCAGGTCGAAATTGCCGTCGCGCAATTCGAAGACCGAGATGTCGGCGTTGACGCCCGGCTTCAGCGTGCCGACCGTGCCCTCGTAGCCGAGGATCTTGGCTGGCGCCGAGGTCGCGCGGCGGATGATGTCGGAGAGCGACATGCCGAAATGGAGAAGCTTCGACATCGTCGTCGGCAAATCCCATACCGGCCCCTTGGTCGCCGTCGTCATCGTCAAATCGGTCGAGATCGTGTCGGGGAGGAACCCCTGGTCGAGTGCCTTTTCGATCATGCGGAAGCTGAAATGGTTCCGGCCGTGGGCGCAGTCGAAGACGATGCCGTGGCGCTGTGCCTCGACGACCTCCTTGAGCACAAACTCTTTCTCCTGCCCCATGATGCCGTTGGCGCGGCCGTGATAGCAGTGGGTGACGATATCGCCCGGCTTCATCGGCTCGATCAGTTCGGGAAGCGGGATCGGCGAGTCGGTGATGTGCATCATCATCGGCACGCCGCCCGCCATGTCCGCCGCCTTGCGCGCGAGCTTGACCGGTTCATTCGAGTACTCCCACACGAGCCCCGGCCCGAACCGCAGCTTGACCCCGATCGCAAGGTCCGGGTTTTCGGTGATCGTGCGGGCGCAGCCTTCCGGGTCGGCATAGGGGAAATGGTGCAGTTCGCCGGTGCCGCGCGCGCCGCCGATGATCCCGATCGCCGACAGATTGACAAAGGCGCGCACCCGCGTCCGCACCGACTGGTCGAGCACCTGGCGCAGCCCGGCGAACCCGGCCGATCCGGTGCTGCCCGCGTCGCACAACGTCGTGACGCCGCTGCGCTGGCAGAAATGGTCGGTGTGCCCGCCCATGTCATGCGCGTTGACAAAGACATGGGCATGGATGTCGACAAGCCCCGGCGTCACCAGCCTCCCCTTGGCGCTGAGGGTCTGGCGCGCCTCGCTCGCCAGCAGATTAGCCCCGACCTCGACGATCTTGCCGCCGGCGACGCCGACATCCATGACCCCCGACAGCCCCGCCGACGGATCGATCACCTCGCCGCCCTGCACCAAGAGATCGTATTTCATCGGGTCGCACCCCTATCTGTCATTGCGAGCGCAGCGAAGCAATCTCGTGCCGAGGGAGTCTCGGCCCCATCGAGATTGCTTCGTCGCATCCGCTACTCGCAATGACAATCGAGTGCTGGCTTGCGTTTTTGACGATAGCCCCTCGCCTGGAAATTAGGCACCTTCGCCCGCTCGTTTTTGGGAGCCGTGCGTGGATCAAGCGGCCGCACCGCAGGCACTGCAAACGGCAAGGCCACGCCGGCCGCTGATCCTGGCGGCCTCGCTGATGGCGACGTTCATGGCCGCGGTCGAAAGCACGATCGTGGCGACGGCGATGCCCACCATCGTCGCCGACCTCGGCGGCTTCAGCTATTTCAGCTGGGTGTTCGCTGCCTATCTGCTGGCGATGGCGGTGACGATCCCGCTCTACGGCCGGTTTGCCGACATCTATGGTCGCAAGCGCGTGTTCTTTTTCGGCACCGGGGTCTTTTTGCTCGGGACCACGCTGTGCGGGCTCGCGCATTCGATGCTCATGCTGGTGCTGTTCCGCGCGCTGCAGGGCATGGGCGCCGGGGCGATCCAGCCGATCGCGATGACGGTTCTCGGCGACATCTACACCCCAGCCGAGCGCGCGAAGGTGCAGGGCTTCAGCTCGAGCGTCTTCGGCATCTCGGCGATCCTCGGCCCGGCGCTCGGCGCCTTTATCGTCGAGCACATGCATTGGTCGCTGGTGTTCTGGGTCAACCTGCCGATCGGTGCCGCCAGCATCGCGATGTACGCGCTGTTTCTGCCCGAGCAGGTCGTGCCGCGGAAACACCAGATCGATTACGCCGGCGCCGCGCTGCTGACGATCGGGGTTGGCGCCGTCTTGCTGACGCTGGTGCAGGCGGCGACGCTCGGTGCGCGCGGCATCGCCGTCATGGCGGCTGTGGCGGTCGTCGCGTTCGTGCTTCTGGTCTTGCAAGAGCGGCGGGCGCCGGAGCCGATCGTGCCGTACAAGCTGTGGCGCAACCGGGTCATCGCGCTGGCCAATCTCGGCATTTTCGGCACCGGCTCGGCGATGATGGGGGTCAGTGCGTTTCTGCCCGCCTATGTGCAAGGGGTGATGGGCCGCAGCCCCGGGGTCGCCGGGTTTGCCCTCGGCTGCCAGTCGGTGAGTTGGATGCTCGCGACGTTTGTCGCCGGCCGACTGATGATCCGCACCTCCTACCGGCTGTCGGCGGCGATCGGCGGGGTCGCGCTTTTGACCGGCGGGTCCCTCTTCTTGATGATGACGCCGGAGAGTGGGGTCGGGTTCGCGGCCACGGCGTCGCTTGTGATGGGGGTCGGGATGGGGTTCTGCAACCCCGCCTTTCTGGTATCGATCCAGGCCAGCGTCGATTGGAGCCAGCGCGGCGTCGCCACCGGCGCCAACATGTTCATGCGCATCCTCGGCCAATCGACCGGTGCGTCGCTGTTCGGCGCCGTCGTCAATTTCGGCGTCGCCCGCCGCCTGCCCGGCGCCGGCGACGCGGTCAACCGGCTGCTCGAGCCCAATCTGCGGCAGACGCTCGGCGCCGACGAGATACACCGCCTCACGACTGCCGTCGCCGCCTCGGTGCACGAGGTCTATGTGATCGTCGTCGTCATCGCCGCGGCGACGCTGGCGATCGCGCTGGCGTTTCCGGCGGGCCTCCGGCCAACGCATACGCAACGCACATGAGACGGCTCGCCATCGGTGCCGGCGCCGCACTGGTGCTGGCGATCTTCGGCGTCTGGGCCGATCTTGCCTTTGTTCCGGCTGCCGAAAGCCCGGTCCGGCCGGTCGCCGGGGCCCCACCCGCCTATGGACCAAAGACCGTCACCGCCGTGCCGAATGCCGCGGCGGTCGGGCAGCGCATCTGGCTGCCCGGCCTCGATGACGGGTTCGACCCGCAAGGGCTCGCGGTCACCCCCGGCGCCGTCTTGGTCTCCGGGTATCTCAGCACCGAGAACGGTGCGCATCGCGGACCGTGCCGGGTAGTTCGCATCGACCCCGCGACCGGCGCGGAGGTCGGCCGCCTCGACGTACCGAGCCCCTGCGGCCATGCCGGCGGCCTCGGGACCGGCGGCGACGGCAACCTCTACATTGCCGATACGCATACGCTGTTCGTGACGCCGCTCGCCCCCGGGGGCGTCGGCGGCGCGTTCCGCCGCATCGCGCTCGGCCCCGGCGTCGTGGGTGGGCTGGCGGTGTCGACGCCCGACGGGATTTGGCTCGGCACCTACAATGAGGACGGCCCCGGCCACCTCTACCGGTTTGCCGCGGCGACGCTGGCGGCGCTCAAGGATGGCGACACCCTCACCGCCGGCGACGCGGCACGGGTGCTCGCGATCCCGGATTATGCCCAGGGCGCGGCGATCGGCGGCGGCGCGCTGTGGATCACGCGCAGCGACGCGCGCTGGGGCACGCTCGACCGGCTCGACCTGGCGACCGGCGCGGCGCAGCACCGCTATGACATCGCGCCCGGCACCGAGGGCATCGCCTTCGACCCCGCGGGGCGGCTCTGGGCCGTCTCCGAGGCCGGGACGCGGCATTTCTTCGATTTCCCCTTCGCCGGCCTGATCGTGCCGTTCTATCCGCTGGTGTTCACGCTCGACCCCGCACGGCTCCAGTGATCTATACTCGGCGCGGCTGAGACAGGGAGGGCGTCATGGCGGTCGTGCTTGGGGCTGACGGGTATCGCTACGAGGTGCAGGACAGCTGGGCGAAACTGCCGCCGGGGATGGAGTTCAACGCCGATGTCGCCGCGGTCGGCGTCGACAAGAACGACAACGTCTACGCCTTCAACCGCGGCAAGCACCCGATGTGCGTGTTCGACCGCGACGGCAACCTGCTGCGCACCTGGGGCGAAGGCGTCTTTCTGCGCCCGCACGGCGTCTTCATGGCGCCGGACGGCACGATCTGGCTGACCGACGACGGCGACCACACGGTTCGCCAGTGCACGCTCGACGGCAAGGTGCTGTTGACGATCGGCGTGCCCGGCAAGGCCGCGCCCTACATGAGCGGCGACCCGTTCCACCGCTGCACCCACACCGCGATGTCGCCCGACGGCGACAGCATCTATGTGTCCGACGGGTACGGGAACTCGCGTGTCCACAAATACACGCCGGACGGCAAATTGCAGATGTCGTGGGGCACCCCGGGCACCGACCCCGGCCAGTTCAACATCGCCCACAACGTCTGCTGCGACCACGACGGCTGGGTTTTCGTCGCCGACCGCGAAAACCATCGCGTCCAGGTGTTCGACGGCAACGGCAAGTACGAAAGCCAGTGGAACAACATGCACCGCCCCTCCGGCCTCTATCTCGAACCCGGCAAGGACGGCCGCATGTATATCGGCGAGATCGGCCCCGACATGGCGGTCAACATCGACCTGCCCGGCTGCGGCCCTCGGGTCAGCATCTACAGCCATGACGGCAAGCTGCTAGCGCGGCTCGGCAAAGAGCATGCCGGGCTCGAAACCGGCCAGTTCATCTCGCCGCACGGCATCAGCGTCGACTCGCGCGGCGACATCTATGTCGGCGAGGTCAGCTACACCAACTGGGGCCGCCGCGTCCGCGCCAAGGGCGAACAGATCCCGCCCGGTCTCCGGAGCCTGCAAAAGCTGGTCAAAGTCTCCTAGTTGTCACTGCGAGGAGCCGAAGCGAAGGAGCAGACCATGCCCGACAACCCGCGCTGGAAAAATCGCCCGGTCGGCTCGACCTGGGGCGATTGGGGACCGGAAGACCAACTCGGCCGGCTCAATCTGCTAACCCCGGCCAAGGTGAAACAAGGGGTTGCCGAGGTCAAAGAGGGACTAACCTTCTGCCTTAGTCTTCCCCTCGACTATCCTGGCGGGACGGTTGTCAACGCCCGCCGCCACCCGCCGCGGCTGATCGCCAACAAGCGCGAGGGGATGCCCTACATGGCCTATCCGCTGGCGCGCGAGAACCCGCAATTCGTCGATGTGATCTGCGACGACGTGGTCGAGATGACGCTGCAATACTCGACCCAGTGGGACAGCCTTGCCCATGTCGGTCAGCTTTTCGATGCCGACGGCGACGGCAAGCCCGAGATCGTCTTCTATAACGGCTATCGCGCCGGCATCGACATCATCGGTCCGGTGGACTATCGCGATGGCCAGGCGATCGAGCGGGGCGAGCATGTCGGCGCGCTGAAATTGTCGATCGACCACATGGCCGCGAAGGGCATGCAAGGCCGCGGGGTGATGATCGACCTCGAACACCATTTCGGCCGCGGCGAGAGCTTTGTCGGGTTTGACGAGCTGATGAACGTGATGAAGGCCGACAACATAACGGTCGAGGAGGGCGACCTCGTCTGTTTCCGCACCGGCTACGACCGCGTCATCCTCGATATGAACAAAGAGCCGGACGCCAAGGTGCTCGCCGCCAGTCCCGGCGCCGGGCTCGACGGGCGCGACGAGCGGCTGCTCAACTGGATCACCAAATCCGGCGTCGTCGCCCTCATCTCCGACAACCGCGCCGTCGAGCAGATGCCGTCGCGCCCGTGCGAGGGCGAGGATCATTGCGCATCGCTGCCGCTGCACGCGCATTGCCTCTTCAAGCTCGGCGTCTATCTCGGCGAGATCTGGTGGCTGTCGGACCTGGCCGACTGGCTGCGCGCCCACAAGCGCTCGCGCTTTCTGTTGACCGCCCCGCCGCTCCGCTTGCCCGGCGCGGTCGGCTCACCCGCCAACGCCGTCGCAACCGTTTAGGAGCGGAAGCATGTTCGACCTCGACCGGTTCGTCGCCGATTGCCGTTCCGCGGCCGCCGAGGACGCGAGCCACAAGGCCGTGCGCGAGATCGTCGCGCGGGCGGTCGCCGACCCGGGAGACGTCTTGAAGGGACTCGGCGCGCCGGCAAAGGCCGGCGTGTCCTCGCTTTACCGCGACGAGGATTTGACCATCCTCAATGTCGTCTGGGCGCCGCTGATGACGATCATGCCGCATGACCACCGCACCTGGGCCGTGATCGGCGTCTACACCGGTGCCGAAGACAATACATATTGGCGCCGCGTCGGCGAAAACCGCGTCGAGGCGGCCGGCGCCCGCTCGCTCCGCGTCGGCGACGCCGAGCCGCTCGGCCGCGACATCATCCATTCGGTGACCAACCCGATCCCGCGCTTGACCGCCGCGATCCATGTCTATCGCGGCGACTTCCTGGCGATCGAGCGCAGCGAATGGGATCCTGAAACACTGCTCGAACGGCCATATGACAGCGACAAGAACTACCGGTCCTTCGCCGAGGCCGAGGCGCGGTTCGCTCGGTAGAGTCTCTGTCAAGCCTGGTGAGGTGGTTTTAGGCCCATTATGTCGGCCGGCGCCGGCCGGTCGTCGCGGCTACTTGACTTCGGCCGGCGTCGCCGTTCCCGGCCCCTCGCCGACGATCTCAAGCACGCAATCGTCGCCTTTGGCGCCGTCGTAATGCACCTGCTGGCCGAAATGGGTGACAAAGCTGCCCGCTTGCATCGGCACCGTCGCGTCGGGATCGAATTTGGTCCCGGTGCCGACCCACCAGGTGCCCGACAGCACCGTAATGAACCGGTCGTGCGGGTGGAAATGCGGATGGCTCATATGCCCGGCATGCCAGCGGACGAGTTGGATATAGAGCCCTTCCTTGGACGGGTCGCCGTAGAGCGCGGCGCTGTCCGCGCCGTTCGGGTTGAGCTTCCACGGGATCTGGTCGGGAAGCTTTGAGATGACGGCGGCCGGGCTGAGCTCGGCCGCCGTCACTCCGCTGCCCATAAGCGGCGCGACGGCCAACGCCGCCGCGACCGCGCATTGCTAACCCATCGTCGAGTTGAACGCGCCGCCGTCGAGCAACAGGTTCTGGCCGACGATAAAGCCCGACGAGGCGGCGCAGAGAAAGGCGCAGGCGTCGCCGAATTCCGCCGGGTCGCCGACCCGTCCCGCCGGGGTTGACGAGCCGCGCTTTGCCAGGATCTCCTCGAAGGACACGTTCTGCCGCTGCGCCTCGTACACCATGCCGCTTTTCAGCCGGTCGGTGAGAAACGGACCCGGCAGGAGGCCGTTGATCGTCACGTTGTACTTGGCCACTTGGCGGGCGAGCCCGGCGGAAAACGCGGTGAGCCCGGCACGGGCACCGTTGGACATGCCGAGATTGGGGATCGGCGACTTTACCGACCCCGAAGTGATGTTGACGATGCGGCCAAAGCGGCGCTCGCACATGCCGTCGACCACCGCCTTCATCAGCATGATCGGGGTCAGCATGTTGTTGTTGACCGCCTTCTGCCAGTCCTCGATCGACCAGTCGCGGAAATCGCCATGCGGCGGGCCGCCACAATTGTTGACGAGGATGTCGGGGTTCGGACAGGCACCGAGCGTGGCCTGCCGGCCCTCCTCGGTGCCGATGTCGCCGGCGACCGCGGTGACCTTGGCGCCGGTCTCCTTGCGGATCTCCTCGGCGGTCGCTTCCAGCGTCTCCTTGGTGCGCGCGGTGATGACGAGGTCGACCCCGGCGCGGCCCAGCGACATCGCGCAAGCCCGGCCCAGCCCCTTGCTCGCCGCGCAGACGATTGCCTTCTTGCCCTTGATCTTCAGGTCCAGCATGTCGCTCTCCTCCCCGACGGATTTGCTGCCGCCGTTATAGCGGAGAAGGCCGGCAAAGGGGCACGCACAAAAAGGATGCTCCCCCGCGGTCGCAGGCCCGCGGGGGAGCACGACGCGATCGCGGGGAGAGCGTATCGGGGGCAGGCAAGGCTCCCCGATGAGAAAGGCTCAGCTCCGGACCGCGTCTGTATCGCGATAGATCTGCATCCGGGTAACCCTGAGGCCCGGAACGCCGTGCGCCTCGAGCGCACGCTGCCACGACAGAAACTCTTCTAGGGTCAGCTGATACCGGTTCAGCGCCTCCTGTACCGTCAGCGTACCCTTGTGCACGGCGGCGACGATCTCGGCCTTATGACGCACGACCCAGCGACCCGAATTAGGCGGGAGTGGCTCGTCGGTGGCGGGCGAAGCGGCGTCGAAGGTATCTTGCGTGCTCATGGCTGACCGCCTCTGACAAGTTTTTCCAACCGGCGGGGTGCCGGTGGCGACCCAGTCTCAAGCCGCGTGCCAACAGGGAAATCGCCCGAAAGCGGCGGAAAGCCTTGGAGGCTGAGGTCCGCGACGCGAGCTGCGGGATGCCGTTTATTGCAAATTGCAAAGCGGTCTGCGACGCGCCCGGCGGTTCGCCAGAGGGCCGGTGCCTTGAGCTCGCAAATTTTTTACTTGCCGCTGCGGCCGTCGCCCCATAGCGTGAGAACGAGTTGCAATTGCATTCTGATATATCCGATGCGTGGATTCGTCCTTGCTTCCGTCCTGTTTCTCGCCTTCGCCGCTCCGGCGTTCGCGGCCGATCCCCAGGTGACCATTGTCCTCAAGGATCATGATTTCACCCCACACGATGTCCCGGTGCCCACCGGGGTCAAGGTCGAGTTGCTCGTGCAGAACCAGCAGTCGGCGGCCGCGGAATTCGAGAGCCGGAGCCTGCACCGGGAAAAGATCGTGCAGCCGGGCGGCCAGATCAGCGTGTTCGTGGGCCCGCTCGATCCCGGGCGGTACGAGTTTTTCGACGATTTCCACAACGCCACCCGCGGCTTCCTCGTCGCCAAATAAGGACGCCGCGCGATGCTGCCGACCGCCATCATCGTGTTCCGCGAGGTGCTCGAGGCCGCGCTGATCGTCGGCGTCGTGCTCGCCGCGAGCCGCGGCGTGCCGGCACGCGGGCGCTGGGTATGCTGCGGCATCGCCGGCGGCATCCTTGGCGCGATGGCCGTTGCCGCCGGTACGGGCGAGATCAGCGTGGCGATCGACGGCATGGGCCAGGAATTGTTCGACGCCGCGATCCTGTTTGCCGCGGTTGGGATGCTGGGCTGGCACAACGTCTGGATGAGCCGCCACGGGCGCGACATGGCCGCAGAGGCGCTCAAGCTGGGCGGCGACGTGCGCTCGGGGGCGCGGCCGCTCTGGGCGCTGGCGATCGTGGTCGGGCTCGCGGTGTTGCGCGAAGGCTCGGAGATCGTGTTGTTCCTGTACGGCATCACGCTGGCCGGGGCCGGCGGCGGATCGGTCGCGATGGTGATCGGCGGCGCGCTCGGCCTCGCGGCCGGGGCGGCGGCCGGGACGACGATCTATCTCGGCCTTGTCAGCATTCCGCTGCGCTACCTGTTTACCGTGACGAGTTGGCTGGTGCTACTGCTGGCCGCGGGCATGGCGTCGCAAGGCGCGGCGTTTCTGATGCAGGCGGATCTCGTGCCCCCGCTCGGCAGCAACCTGTGGGACACCTCGTCCCTGTTGAGCGAAACCAGTCTCGCCGGCCGGATTCTGCACACGCTGATCGGCTACTCGGCGCAGCCGGCCGGGATACAAGTCGTGTTCTACCTGACGACGCTTGTCGTCATCGGCGGGCTGATGCGCCTTATCGGCGGCAATCGCCCGGCGCGGACTTCCCGCCACGCCGCGAGCCCGGCCGAATAACGTCGCGACGCCCTGCGGCTCGTAAATTCCGAGGGGCGAACCACGAATGCGGCTCACCCGCACATTCGGCCTTTAGCCACAACAGTGGCCGGCCTTCTCGCCCGCGCTCCTGCACACGCCGAGTAGGGCGAATAGGAAATCGAGCCGATCGGCTCGTACGGTGCCAGTTCGGCCCCGGAACGCTGGAATGGAATGGCGGGTTGCTCTTCGGCCTGACCCTGGCGGCGCCGCGCGAGACTTTGCGGTGGCAGGCTGAGTACGAAATCCGCTGCTGATTCACACATTCCCGAGAGACGTCGGATTAACGATATTTTTGCGCGTTATCGCCATGAATTAACCATGAATGCGCGCCGTATTTACTTAGTATTCTAATTAATCTTCCTCTCAGCCGGCAGAACAAACAAGCCGGGGGAGGATGACCACTTGCCGCACCTATCGAACACCCTGTTACCGTTCACGGCCTTTGCGTTAACCATCACACCGATCGGAAACCTCGCGCTGGGGCTTGTGTTGTTGCTGGTCGCCGATCTGGCCATCGCGCTGGCGATCGCCCGCCTGATCGCGGCGCGGCGCAAGAAAGCGGAAAGTACCGGCTCGGTCGTCGTGATCAACAGCGACATGCCGATGCATCTGCTCCGCCGCACCGAGCCTGCGCTTCGCTCGCGCCGTCCGACGGGGGTGGTGGAGATGCAGGTCCGCTGGCGGCAGGCCGCGGAGGCCCACCGCCGCACCCGCGAAAAGGCCTGACAGGGTATTAACAAGCGTTCTAATCGCCCTGATAATATTGGACCACGCTCCAGACCCCGATCACGATAAAGCCGATCCCGGCGACAAGCTTGAGCGGAATATTGTGGAGCCAGCGCCCGCCCCACGCCCCGAGCGTCACGGAAATGGCGGTGCCGAGCACCAGCGCCGAGGCGGCCGCGATAAACACGGAGAGCGCGGCGCCTTTGCGCTCGGAGGCGAACAGAACCGTCGCGATCTGCGTCTTGTCGCCAAGCTCGGCCACAAAGATCGTGAAAAACATCGTAATGAGCTGGCCCATCCGCGGCGCCTCTTTCCCTGGTAGCGGGAGACAATACAAGAAGCCCGCGCGACCCCAAGCCTAGAACCGCGTGGTCGACATCGTGTCGCGCCATAGTCAACCCTGGGCGGCAAGCGCCAGATCGAAAAGCGGGATGAGCGTCGGGAAAGTCGGATACTTCCCGGCCAGGATGTCGTCGCGGCTCGCCCAGGCGACCGCCGCCGCATCGTCGCCGGCGATCCCGTCGCCCGCCCGCCAGATGCCGCGCACCGCGATCAGCACGTAGTGGAACTGCACCCGCCCCTCGTCTTCACGGCTGATCGCGTCGTTGACATTGAGGACGCCGGCCGCGTCGGCGGTGATCGCGGTCTCCTCCATGAGCTCACGCATCGCCCCCTCGGCGACGGTCTCGCCGAGCTCAAGCACCCCGCCCGGAAATCCCCACCGGCCCGCATTGGGCTGTTGCGCCCGCTGGACGATCAGCACTTTGTCACCGCGCAAGACCACGGCCAGCACGGCGACCAGCGGGCGATCGGGGTAGCGGCGTGCGGCTCGGCGAGCTTCTAGTTCTTCGGCTGATGGAGCGGTCATGGAAGCGCCAGGAGAGGAACCCCCACAGCATAGTCCCGTCGCCCGCATTGCGGGAGAGGGACCGTTCGCGCAGCGAACAGGGTGAGGGCAGCAGCGATGCGGCGCCGCGCGCCCCTCACCCGCCGATCCCCGGCGATGCCGGGGTCGGCAACCTCTCCCGCAATGCAGGCGAGGGGAAGGGGCGGCTAATCCGCCGCCTCGCGTGGTCGGCCTTGCTCGTCGGTGTAGATCGCCCCGCCCTGCGCGAGAAACGCCTCCGACTTCTCGGCCATGCCCGACGCCGCGTAGTCGCGGATTTCCTGGGTGATTTGCATCGAGCAGAATTTCGGGCCGCACATCGAGCAGAAATGCGCGAGCTTGGCGCCGTCGGCGGGCAGGGTCTGGTCGTGGAATTTCTCGGCCGTCTCCGGGTCGAGCGACAGGTTGAACTGGTCGCGCCAGCGGAACTCGAACCGTGCCCGCGACAGTGCGTCGTCACGCTCGCGCGCCGCCGGGTGGCCCTTGGCGAGATCGGCGGCGTGGGCGGCGATCTTGTAGGTGATGACGCCGGTCTTGACGTCGTCGCGGTCGGGGAGGCCGAGATGCTCTTTCGGCGTCACGTAGCAGAGGAGCGCGGTCCCGAACCAGCCGATCATCGCCGCGCCGATGCCGCTGGTGATGTGGTCGTAGCCCGGCGCGACATCGGTGACGAGCGGCCC
>Ga0134126_10006357_pt1 | contig 14789 bp, 16 predicted proteins | sample KB31752_FD_96881 | JGI IMG/M metagenome (GOLD analysis project Ga0134126, IMG submission 96881) | Terrestrial soil microbial communities with excess Nitrogen fertilizer from Kellogg Biological Station, Michigan, USA - KB3-175-2 | ecosystem: Environmental > Terrestrial > Soil > Unclassified ...
AAAATTCACTTGACACTTCTTTAATTACTAAAAGGAATAAAGATATTTTTTTTTTAAAAGGCATTTAAAAGTTAATGAGTATTTATAAAGTTACAACAAACGAATTATAACAAAATGAAACAACAAAAACCAGATTTCTGAAAAAAAAAGTTATACTGTTGCTCATTTCGTGGAGCCAATTCCCCAAGCATAAGCCTCTTATCTTATTTATAAACCTATTATTTTTTAGTACATTATAAGGTATAATTTAGAAATTCTCTTAAAAAAAAGAATTTGGCAAAGTTTTATATAATGTTAATATTGGAAAAATTATTTTTTAAAAATTAAAACAAATTAAAATGAGAAGCCTTTTATACATCATCGCGGTAATTTTAATAATAATCTGGGTGATATCTTTTTTGGTATACCATGTAACCGGAGGATTAATTCACATTTTGCTCGTTATTGCCGTAATCTCAATTATACTTGGAGTTATCCGGAGAGCTTAGTCTTTTTCCTGAAAAATGAAAATAAGAAATCGAACTATTTCTTTGTTTACTGTTTTAAAATCAATTATAAATCATAAAAAATCAAAACAATGGGAAATTTACTTTACCTCATAGCTGTAGTTCTTATTATTATCTGGGCTATTAGCTTTTTAGGCGGTTATTATACGGGAGGCTTAATTCACATTTTACTGGTAATTGCGGTTATCGCAATATTATTAAGAGTGATTAGATCGGCTTAATCTATTATTCCGAAGATCAGGTAAAAAGCAAAAACCTTATTCATACTATGAGGTTTTTGTTTTTTTTTGTTTATTAAATGATTAAAATTGTAAAATTTAATAACCAAAAGTTATTATAAAGGAAGTCCCTTCTCCATATTTACTTTGGGCAATTATACTTCCTTTGTGGCTTATAATTATATTGTGTGAATTAGCAAGGCCTAGGCCATTGCCCTTTTCTTTGGTAGTAAAATAAGGTTCAAATAATCTGTCGGATTCTTCTTTTTTCATTCCTTTTCCATTATCAGAAATTATTACTACACATTTTCCGTTTTCGTTTTTGGTAGTAATTTCTAATATTCCATTTTCGCCCATTGCTTCAACTGCATTTACAATTATATTTAAAAAAGCAATTTTGACTTTTTCAATATCTAAGGAAATCGGGCATATTTTTTCATCATAATTCTTAACTACTTTTATTTGATTTAATTTAATCCTGTCATTAGCAAGTTCGAGTGTTTCATCAATTATTTTATTAATAGAACTTTCCGTAAAACTAAGTTCCGATACTTTTGTGGTAGCTAATAAATCTGTTACAAGTTGATTAATCCGGTCAGAATTGCGGTTAATCATTGAAAAAAGTAATTCTGAGTTTTCATTTTCAACTTCTGATTTTAATTGTTCGCAAGCAAGGTTAATATTAGTTAATGGGTTTCTTACTTCATGCGCTATTACACGTGCGATTCTCCCTGTTGCTACATATTTTTCCAGGCTTCTTAATTCAATTAATTCTGTGTTCAGCTTAGCCAGCTGATTCACTCTTTCCTGCAGTTCTTCTTTATATTTTTCTGCTTTATACGATGCAATATTCTTTTCTTTATTTTCTTTATTATAAATTATGAGAGAATAAATAGTAAGTAAAATAGCAATAGCAAATGATATAATATCAAAAATCTGAATAAGGTTTGAATATTTTGAAACATTTTCTGAGCGTTTATTTCGAAGTGAAATTTCTTCTTCCTTCATTATATTAATTCGATTGTCAATATTTTTTGAATTGGCAATCCCTTCCTCGTTACCTTCTAATTCAGAAGACAAGAATTTATTTCCTGAAGTTGTGGATTTCACATTTTTAATAAAAAGGAATTTCTTACTTATTAAGTAATCAAGTTGCCGAAGATTCTCTTGTTGAACCTCATTATCAATTGTTGATAATTTCAATTTGCCTAATGTGCTGTCTGTCTTTTTTATGCTGGCGTTATATGAATTGATGTATTTTTTATCCTCGGTCAGAATGTAGCCCCTGAACGAAGCTTCGGCTTCAGTCATGAAGCCTATAATATTATCAAGATCGTGAATAATGCTATTAGTATGAATGACCCAATAACCTTGTTGGGAGACTTGTTTTGAGGAAATAAATGTAAGAATAAAAGAAATAAACAACAAAAATATAGCTGCAAAGAAACCCATTCTGGTACGGGTAGTAATTTTTCCTAGATATTTTTTAACCATTTTCTTTGAGTTTCCGGTTAAATATACGGCTGCATATTATCATTTTGAAAATTTTCTGATCAGCCAAAAGATTATTATAATTACAATAACAATTATGACAATGCCCACCCAAACACCGGCTTTAAAAATGGCTCCGATAGCCTGACAACTATTTAATGAAATAATCAGAAGAAATAATAACGTGATGAGGTTTAATTTGAATTTTTTCATTTGAATTTTTTAATGATTTTATTTAACAATTATCTTTTTAAATGTTTTGGCACAACGTAATTCGGTATAATTAATTGAATTGTGTTTTTTATATAGAAACATTATGCCAATTACTTGTTTTTATAAATTGGTAAATAGAAAATAATTCAGACAATTTTCTAAATCAAAAATCATTCTCCAATTTAAAAATTTCTTTCTCAGTATGGGAAAAAATTTACTCATAAATTATTTATTTTATTTTTGAAAAGTGATAGTGTAAATTTGCTGAAACCATTTGCTGTGCAGAGTTATAGAAGATAATAAAGAATCTGGATTTTATTGGCAAAATATTTATCATTACTATTAAAAGTTTATATTAATTAACCATTAAAAATTTAAAATTATGAGTGCAGGAAAAATATTAACAGGCGTATTAGCTGGTGCAGCAGTAGGTGCAGTAATCGGTATTTTGTTCGCACCGGATAAAGGAACAGAAACCAGGCGTAAAATTGCAGAGAAAGGATCTGATTTTGCCGGAACTGTAAGAGATAAATATAGCGATATATCTGATACAGTTTCTGAAAAATATGATTCAGCAAAACAAAAACTTTCCGGCCTTGTTTCTGAGGGTAAAAATCTTGGAAAAGATATGGTAACCCAGGCGAAAGAAAAGGCGAACGAGATGAGAAATGATGTTAGGAATCATAATCCGGCTAATTCCTAAATTTGTATTTTTTGAAAACAAATTTGCCAGGTGATAATGATTATAAAGACCCAACATGGAAAATGAAAATACCAAAATAGAAGAGTTATTTTATAAATTCAAGGATTACGGAGAAACCACTTTAACTTTATTAAAGCTAAAAGCAATCAATAAAATACTTAAGTTTTCTTCGACAATAATCGTTTCTATTTTTTCAATGATTCTTCTTTTTTTAATTCTGATATGTGCAAGCATCGGTTTTTCATTGTTGATAGGGCAATGGCTTGGGCATACTTATTGGGGTTTTTTCATAATGGCTTTGGTTTACATTATCACCTGGCTTTTTTTATTTTTAGGTAAAAAGAAAATTTTGAATGACCCTATAAAAAATAAATTGATAAAAGAACTTTTAGATTAAAATTTCAACAAATGAATTTAGGGGAAATGGCCAATGAAAGACTTGAGAGTATCGCAAACACTACAGATTTGGATACTGCAATAAAAAGATTGGAAAGAAAAAGGTCTGTCATGGAAGAAAACCTTAAAGATGAATTTCATATTCTTGCCCAGGACCTCAAGCCTACTAATATCCTTAAAAATACTATACATGAGGTGCAGGAATCTACAACCCTGAAGGGTAACCTTTTAAAGATAGCCCTCGGATTGGGCGCAGGTTATTTTTCACGTAAATTAATTGTAAATAAATCTGCTGGCTTTGTCAAAAAAGCACTAGGAACAGCTATCCAGTATGGAATAACTAATTTTATTGCAAAAAAGAATGACGACGATGTCCATGGTGAAAATAACGAAAGCCATCATAAGAAAAATCTTTTTAGAAGGATTTTATCTATTTAAATCCTATCCCTCCTTAATAAGTTAAACCCTTGAACTTATCTACCTGGAAAGCCTAATTAAAAAGAACAGACTTCGAAGACGAACCCTTTTTATCTCGGTTCAACTATCGGCAAATAATTAAAAGAATTTCGTGAAAAAAAATCATAGGATTTATATTTGGTAATAATTTTCAAATTTATTTCCATGAAGAAAGCATTTTTTTCTTTATTTTTTTTCGCCTGTTTTCAAAATATTTTTTCTCAGAAAATAATTATAAACGCTAATAGTATTCACTCATCTCTTAGAGGCCTAAGTGTGGTAAATAATAATTTGCTTTGGGTAAGTGGAAGCAATGGTATGGTTGGAAGAAGCCTTGACGCCGGTAAAACTTGGAAATGGATGAAGGTAAAAGGTTATGAAAAAACTGAATTCAGGGACATAGAAGCTTTTGATGAAAACACTGCAGTTATCATGGGAGTTGCAGAGCCGGCATATATTTTAAGAACGGCTGATGGTGGCAAAACGTGGAATTTAGTTTATGAAAATTATACGAAAGGGATTTTCTTAGATGCAATGGAATTTTGGAATCAGCAAAGTGGAATTATTATAGGCGATCCTATAAATGGGCGCTTTGTAATAATAAGGACTTTTGACGGAGGAAAAACCTGGAAAAATATTCCTGAACATAATAATCCCGTAGCTGATAGCGGGGAAGCTTGTTTTGCCTCAAGCGGAACCAACATAAGAAAATTAAATAAATCAGAATCAGTTTTTGTCTCAGGCGGTTTAACTTCACATTTTTTTATAAGAGATAAAAAAATTTTGCTGCCTCTTTTACAAGGAAAAGAATCTACCGGCGCAAATTCAATTGCAATAAAAAATGAAAAGACAATGGTAGTTGTGGGCGGAGATTTTTTACAAAAAGATTCAGTAAAAGGAAATTGCGCTTTCACAAATGATGGTGGAAATACCTGGCATCTTCCGGCCACATCACCTTCTGGTTACCGTAGTTGTGTTGAATATTTATCAAAAAGAAAATGGATAACCTGTGGATTAAACGGAGTTGATATTACAAGTGACGACGGTATGAATTGGCAAAAAATCAGCGATGAAAGTTTTAATGTTTGCCGCAAGGCAAAAAAAGGAAATGCGGTTTATTTTGCTGGTAATGGACAAATAGGAAGATTGGAATAGTAAACAAACAAATAAGTAGGATTTTTATTTTTGAAAATACCATTAACCAGTAATAAGATTGGTAACCTTACGAATATCAAAAATCAGTTTCCGGATAAAATTAAGTTGGGAATCACCAATCTTTTTTTCTTCAATGTAAACAAATTCTTCAGAGTTGGTATTAAAGGAATTCTCTTGTGGCCGATAATTTTTGTCTAATTTTTCCAGGCTTTTTTCCAAGCTTGAAATTGAAGATTTTAAAGGATTTATTAATTTGCTGAAAGAAGGATCGTGCTTTTGCATTACATCTGCTGTAAGGCTTGCGACATTTGAGGTTAACAGGTTATTCAAAACTACAAATTCGTAAATTTCATTTTTATGTTTTTGTTTATTTTTAGGTTCGCTTTGCATCCTGTGGAGCGCCGCAGCAAGATTAGCTGTACTAACAAACAATTCTTTTCTTACCATTTTATAATCGAGTGAAGAAATTTTTTTTCCGGAAAGAAGTTCATTTAATTTTTCGAGATATTTAATATTGGCTTTTAAGGCCTTTGCCATATAGGTTTGTAATTGCGTTGATTCCCATAATGGGAATAAAAAATAGCTGGCTAAGCCGGCCAGTAGTGAGCCAATAGCAGTATCTAATAGCCTTTCGCCAGCAACATTTAACGGCGCCAGGCCAAGAAAATGAAAAAGGATTAAAACGTAAGGCGTAAGGAAGATCACCATTACGATATAATTCAACGTTTTGAAAGTATATGTTCCAAGCATAAAAAAAACAATGCAGCCAAATAATACATAATTATCGTGGACGAACTGGAGTAATAACAATCCAATTATTCCACCGCCTATCGTGCCCAATAGCCTGTCTGAATTCTTTTGCCTGGTAAGGCTATAAGCCGGTTTTAGGATAATAATAATCGTCATTACTATCCAATAACTATGGTGCCCATGCAACAAAAGTTTAGAAAGAAGAAATCCAACTCCGCATGTGATCATTACACGCAATGAATGCCTGAATATACCAGATTCCATTGTGAGGTTATTCCTGAAAACTTTCCAACTAATATTTTGTTGTGACACAAAACGTGAATATTCTTTTGAGGTTCTGAGTTTTCTTTTTGCCCGTATTTCTTCAGAAAAATATCCTGAAATATTATCAATCTCCTCTCCTAAATTTCGGAGGTTTGCCAATACTTTATAAAGCATTAAAGTATCACTGCTTTTAGAAAGTATATCCATTCTTTTTTTTAAAGAATTTAATTCTTTTTCCAGGCCGTATTCATTTTTATAAAGTTTGTTTGACTGAATTGCTTCGCCCATATTATTTAATTCAGCAGCAAGGCTTTTTATGATCAATGAAATCGTGGCCAAAATTCCAGTATCACCATATTCCCTTCTTAATTCTTCATAATCATACCCAGTGGCAATTATATTTTCAAAAAGGTCAATAATATCAATGAAAGTAAGGACAAGTAAGCGGCCCTGTAGAGTAGATTCTTTTAGCAAGGCCCTGTTTTTAAATAGCAATTCCCTTGTTGCATCTTGCCTTTCATTAACTAAAACTTGTTGGTTAAGTAAATTAATATATTGTTTCTGCAGATCAGAATCAGTGTTATACATTTCTGATTTAATCAATAAATATTTTGCTGTTTCTCTCAAGCAATCGCCAATCGATCTCTGAGCGGGCCTGTATGGCGTTATCCGGAAGAATAAAAGCGCAATCACCATGTACCATATTCCTCCGGCCAGGATTAATAAACTTTCTTTAAAAACCAAACCTGGCGGAATTGCCTCCGTCATTTGCAAAATCAGAATTAGTAATGCTGCAAAACCTACCGAATTTGCTCGGTTTCCATATACCGAAAACATAGTGAAGAGGAAAGATGCAGCTAAAATAAATATGCCTAACGTAAATGGATTGTGATTTAAAAATCCAGTTAATAATGCACTGATAAAAACGAAAAGATTGCAAAAAAGCATTCCATTTCTTTTGTATATTACGGGCCCCGGCCCGTCACTAATACTTACGCATAAGGCTCCTAAAGACAATGCCAGGCCGGTTTTCAAATCGCCTAAATAGGAAAAAATAACACTCGGAATTATTATTTCTAAGGTGATCCTGACACCGTCAGAAAAATATTGGCTAAAAAGAAAATATCGTATTTGCTGGGATCTTTCCATGACTTAAGGTTACAAAGAAAGATAAAATTTGATTGGGCTTATTGGTAATGGAAAAAGATAAAAAATTTCAAAAATTTACTACATTCAAATTTAAGATGCAAAACAAAAAAGCACCTTATTTGTTCGTTTACTATAGTTAGGTTGGAAAAATGAAAACAAATCAGGATCAATTCAGCACGTTCGCCTCTTTTTCAGTTTTAATACTATTTTGTTCTTTTATTTTATTCCAGCCACCTAAAACGTTCCGGAGATTATGATAACCTTGTCGTTTTAATAAAGATGCAGCAATAACGCTTCTGTAGCCGCTTCTGCAATGAATATAGATATTTTGATTTTCTTCCAGTTGGGCAATTTGTGCAACATCGACCATTTCAGCCAGAGGAATATTAATCGCATCCTTAACGTGCCCATCAGCAAATTCGTTGAATCTTCGTACATCCAACACCGTTAGGTTATCGTCAAATGGAATATCCATCGACAGTTCATCCACATCTACGTTAATGATGAGATCTATATTTTCTTGTCCTTTTCTCCATGTATTAAATCCTCCTTTTAAATATCCTTCTACATTTTCAAAGCCAACACGCGCCAACCTTACCAAGGCCTCTTCTTCTTTTCCTTTGTCAGTAACTAACACAATGGGGTTTTTAAAAGAAAGTAAACTACCAGCCCATTCGGCAAACCTTCCGTCTAATCCTATAAAAATAGAACCAGGAATAAATCCGTTTGTAAATTCTTCGGATTCCCTCGTATCCAGAATAATCGCATCGTTGGAGACTTTATTTTTAAATTCTTTTAAAGAAAGTGCCTGTAACCCTTTCAATTTTATTGCATCAAGATCGCCATAACCTTCTTTGTTGATTTTCGCATTAATAGGAAAATACGGTGGAGGGTCTGCCAAATCGCTTGTAACTGCATTGATAAACTCTTCCCTTGTTTGAGGCAACATGGCATAATTAGAAACTTTCTGGGCACCAATAGTAGTCTGGGTTTCGGTTCCGATATTTTTGCCACAACTGCTTCCTGGCCCATGTGCCGGGTAAACAATTAAATCATCTGGCAACGCCATTAATTTATCATGGATTGAATCATACATTATAGAAGCCAATTCTTCTTTGGAAAGGTTGCCACTGCTTAAATCAGGCCTGCCTACATCCCCTACAAATAATGTGTCGCCGGTAAAAATACAGTTGGGTTTCCCAGCCTCATCTATTAAAAGGTAACACGTAGATTCTAAAGTATGCCCTGGCGTATGAATCGCTTTAATTGTAATTTTTCCTATTTTAAATTCTTCGCCATCTTTTGCCAAATGAAAGGGAAAATTGGTTTTCGTTTTCGGCCCGTAAACAATTGTAGCCCTGGTTTGTTTGCTTAAATCGAGATGGCCACTAATAAAATCTGCATGAAAATGAGTTTCAAAAATATATTTTATAGAAGCATTCCGGCTCTGCGCCATTTTTAAATAAGATTCTGTATCCCTTATTGGATCCACAACTGCAGCTTCTCCATTGCTTTCAATAAAATAAGACGCCTCACTTAAACAACCTGTATAAATTTGTTCTATATACATCAAAAATTATTTTAAATAAAAAGCCATATTTATCAAAGTTCATAAATATGGCTCAATTTTTTAAGAAGATTCGATATTTCTTATCAAAATAAATTATCCAACAAGTTCCTTAACAAACTTATTGATATCGGCAATCCGTTCTTCATTAATCGTATAAAAAATGAATTTCCCCTCCCGAACTGTGTTTACAATTTCAGCTTTACGTAAAATTGCAAGATGCTGTGATGCAACAGATTGCTCAAGCCTTAATTTTACATAAAGTTCAGTAACGGTAATTCTTTTATGCTCATCAATTGTCTGCAGAATTTGTTGCCTTAATTTATGATTTAATGCTCTTAATACAAGAGCAGCTTTTTTAATTTTTAGATGGTCCATGTTTTTTAAAGCATCACTTTCATTAGTATGCTCCAAACGATTGGTTTCGTGGCTTTGAGCTGTGAGTGTCATGTTAATTAGATTTTAAATGATAATAATGTAGTTTTCAAAAAGTATTCAAATTCTTTACTATGCAAAGGTACGTGATGTGGATAGATATAGTTTGTAACGAAATATTAAAATATATATTTCTACTAATTTATTTTTGAAGATGTATAGAACTCTTTAACATAAAAGGGATGGGAATTTACTAAATTCTCAAAACTTTTTTCTTCAAATTTATTCCATGAAAAAGCTGCCAGGGAATCTGTCGAAACTTCTGATAACGAATAAATTAGATTTTCAGAAGAATGAACTATTTTTTCAAATTTTTGGGCTCCGCTTCCGAAGAAAAAAAACGGATGTTTTTCTACATAGCTCTTAAAAGAATTTTCCTCTAACACCATTGCTTTAGGTTCGATTATTTCATGTAAATCTTTGTTATATAATGCAGTAAAAACTTCCATACGGCGGGCGTCAATCATTGGGCAAAATAGAGAATCTTTTCCCGTATTTGAAATATTTTGTATTGCTGAAAATGCCATCAATTCCAAAGAATTAAACATCATCATCGGGATATTCAATCCAAAGCATAAACCTTTCGCTGTTGCCAATCCAACTCTGATGCCTGTATAAGAACCCGGGCCACCGGAAACTCCAATGGCTTTTAAATCCCTAAATTTGATATTATTATCCTGTAAAATTTTTTTAATAGCTACGTGCAAAAAAGCCGCATGTTGGTTTTGTTCAGTATTCATCGCAGTAGACAATACTTTATTGCCATCACAAATATTTAAGATCGCGTTTTCCAAAGAAGTATGAATATTTAAAATGTAATCCATTTTTATAAATCTGGTGTTTTTATTTCTAAATATAATTTTTTTAATGCAGGAGCAGGAATATAGCGGCCGTCTTTATCAGATAATTTTTTTAATAAAAGATATACCTTATCAAGTCCAATCTTTTCTGCCCATTCAAATGGGCCGTTTGGATAATTGGTTCCCAGTTTCATGGCCATGTCAATTTCTTCTATGGTACTTATCTTTTCACCAAAAGCAAAGAAAGCTTCATTAATAATCATACAAATAACTCTTGCTGAAACAAAACCTGGCTCATCTTTTACTAAAATTCCTTTTCGGTTAAATAAATTAAAAATCTCCGGATTTTCATGTTCCTGATTGGTTGCTATTTCCCAGATTGATCGTTCCAGAAACCCTGGCCAGCCGTTGATTCGGTAAAAATTACCCGGAAAATTAAGTTCAGGTAAAGTTTTAATTACTTCGTTAATATAAACTGGTTTCCCTTTAAATTTTAGCGGATTTATTTCTTCATAACCTGCAAGGATAAAAAATGCATCATAATTTTTTATGCTGCCATCTTCGGGCATAGTTGAATCAAAAGTAATTGAAACGTTTTCATCATGAGTTAGCGATAATATTTCTTTTTTCTGATGTTCATCGGCGAGTATAAAAATTTTCATACTGTATTTTTTGCAAAAATAGGTTTGTTAGTTGAAGGAAACTTTTGCAACTTTAGGCTCCTTAAAAAAACGATATGGAGAAATCAATTGTAAATACATCTAAAGCGCCGGAACCAATCGGACCGTATAGCCAGGCAGTTAAAGCTGGCGGTTTTTTATTTTTATCAGGGCAGGTAGCTTTAATTCCCGGAACTTCTGAATTAAATACGTCAAATATTACTGAAGAAACAAGGCAGGTAATGAGGAATTTAAAAGCAGTTCTGGCTGAAGTTGGTTTGAACTTTAGCCATATAGTAAAAACAACTATTTTTTTAAAAGAAATGAGTTCATTTGCTGAAGTAAATGCGGAATACGGAAAATATTTTGAAAAAGATTTTCCTGCTAGGGAAACGGTAGCTGTCAAAACTTTACCAAAAGATGTAAATGTAGAAATCAGCATGATTGCTTATGAAGGCTGATAGTAAACCAACAAATATCTTGTAAAATCATTTTACCAAAAAGGAATGTATCCAAAGGTTTTTTAAACGAATTAAAATTGAACAGGCAGGTAATTATAACATCAAAAGCTCATAAATATTTAACTGAAACCCTTCAAAATAAAGGGTATTCAGTTCTTATTTCAGAAAAAGTTACTTACGAAGAACTGAGTAGCATTATAAGCCAGGCTGAAGGGCTCGTAGTTACCACCAGGATGCCCATCGACAAGCCAATCATTGATAAAGCGCAAAAGCTAAAATGGATTGGCCGCCTGGGAAGCGGGATGGAATTGATAGATGTGGAATATGCTGAATCGAAAGGCATAAAATGCGTAAGCAGCCCTGAAGGAAACCGCAATGCGGTAGCGGAACACGCATTGGGGTTATTACTAAACCTTACCAATAAAATATCTTCAAGTTTTGAGGAAATTAAAGACAAAAAATGGATTCGGGATGCAAACCGTGGTACCGAGCTTGAAGGAAAAACAATTGGTATTATTGGTTTTGGCAACACTGGTTCTGCATTCGCGAAATTGTTAGGTTGTTTTGATGTAACGGTTCTGGCTTATGATAAATTTAAGTTCGGGTTTAGTAACGGACATGTAAAAGAGGCGAATTTTGAACAGGTTTGCCGGTATGCTGATGTCATAAGTTTGCACGTTCCGCTTACTATGGAAACTGAACATTTGGCTAACGATGCATTCTTTCATTCGCTCGAAAGATCGCCATATTTTATTTCTACATGCCGGGGCAAAGTAACTGATATCGCAGCTCTAATTAATGCTTTGAAAAATAAAAAGTTAGCCGGGGCAGGGCTGGACGTGATGGAAAATGAAAAATTAGAAACTTATTCGAAAGAAGAAAACCAGCGCCTAAATTGGTTATTAGCCCAAACAAACGTAATTTTAACCCCTCATATTGCCGGTTATTCCCACGAAGCATTTTATAAAATGGCAAAAGTGCTTCTGGAAAAATTAGGCTTGAAATAAAATTTAATCTTACTTATATTTGTATTCATACAACGTCTTAGTAGATCTGGGACGTTGTATTTTTTTTCATTATTACATAAAGTTTTGACAATTTAAATTATGATGTTATGAATCAGGTTAATTATGTAACAAAAAGCACATTTGATCAAATGCAATCAGAACTGCACCACATGAAAAGTGTGGACAGGCCCGCAGCATCAAAGGCGATAGGCGAAGCGCGTGAAAAAGGCGACTTAAAAGAAAATGCGGAATATGATGCTGCTAAAGAAGCGCAAGGTTTACTGGAAGCCAAAATAAAACAATTGGAGACAATTATTGCTACAGCAAAAATTGTCGATGAAAGTACAATTGATACGAGCAAAGTTTCTATACTTACTAAAGTAACGCTCACAAATCTTACCACAAAAAAAGAAGTTACTTATCAAATAGTTTCTGAAAAAGAAGCCAATCTGAAAGAGCAAAAAATTTCAGCAAGTTCTCCGATAGGAAGTGGATTACTGGGAAAAGCGGTTGGCGAAGTTGCTAAAATAAAAATTCCTGCGGGAGTAATTAAATTCAGGGTTGAAAAAATAACTGCCTAAATCATTTGAATTATGACAATTTTTAGCAAAATAATCAAGGGTGAAATTCCGTCATATAAAATTGCAGAAAATGAAAAATTTTTTGCTTTTCTTGATATTAATCCTTTGGTTGAAGGGCATACATTGGTTATTCCCAAAATTGAAGTAGATAAATTTCTGGATATGCCGGGTGATTACCTGTCTGAAGTTTTACTATTTGCAAAGCCGATAGCCACCGCAATAGAAAAATCTTTCCCCTGTAAACGTTGCGGCCTGAGCGTAGTTGGGCTTGAAGTGCCGCATGCCCATCTTCATTTGATCCCACTAAATAATATGAATGATATTAATTTCACCAGAGAAAAGCTGTCCCTTACAAAAGAAGAATTGAAAAATGCGCAGGAGAAGATATTGAACGCGTTGGAAAACTTTTCACAGTAAACCAACAAATAAGCTAAATTTTTATTTTACCGACATCACTTTATTCTTTCAGGATTTTGAACCAAAAAGTCTTTCCAACCATTTAATTTCTTAGTGGTATGATTTGGATTTGATAAAGAATTTCCCTGGAAATGGTGGCATACTGCTACTGCGAGAGCGTCTGTGGCATCAAAAGATTTTGGTTCCTCCTCAAAATCGATAAGCCTTTGCAGCATTTTCAGCACCTGCAATTTATCTGCATTGCCGTTACCGGTAATGGATTGTTTTACTTTTCTTGGAGAATATTCTGTAACTGGTATTCCCGCTTGCATAGCTGCGGCAATAGCTACGCCTTGTGCACGCCCAAGCTTTAGCATACTTTGCACATTTTTTCCAAAAAAAGGGGCTTCGATAGCAAATTCATCAGGGCAAAATTCAATAAGTAAATCACAAACTTTTTGGTGAATGATTTTCAATCTTTCATAAGCGTCTTTTTTTTGAGATAGCTTTAATACGTCCATAATTACCAAAGTCATTCCTGTTGAGGAAATTTCAATTATTCCAAAACCCATAAATAAAGTACCAGGGTCAATACCTAAAATGATTTTTGAGTTTGTATTCAATTGATTTTACTTTTACGCCTCTGAGAATTGACGGTTGTAAAATACGGTAAAATTTCTGTAATTGTGGTTCATGTTTCGTAATAAAAAACTCAAAATATTTGTCAGGTATGTGATCGGGCCATTTCTGGCTGCGTGGTTATTTTATTCTTTATACCAGCAAATAAAAAACCAACCTCATCTGCACGAATCTTTGGAACTTATTAAAGAAGCACCTTTTGGAAAGATGGCCTGGAAATTTTGGCTGGTTATTTTATTAGCTTTTTTAAATTGGGGGCTTGAAGCACGTAAATGGCAGGTATTATTAGAACCTTTACAAAAAATGCCATTTTTGAGAGCGTACAGGTCTGTATTAAGCGGCCTGGCTTTATCGTTAAATACTCCCAACAGAATGGGAGAATATGGCGGAAGGATTTTGTATGTAAAAGATGGAAGCCGCTTACAGGCAATTTCATTATCTATCGCCGGAAGCATAAGCCAGTTAATTATTACCTTACTTTTTGGCTGTGGAGGTTTGATATTTTTTTTATATTTTCAAAATGCACACACAGGCCCGATAATGGGATTATCCGTTTATTGGATAAAAGTCTTGTTATTTATTTCAGCGATTGCTACCGCCATTCTTATTTTATTTTTTTTTCGTTTATCGTGGCTCATTAAATTATTAGAAAAAATTCCCGGTTCCATTAAATTCAAAGAGTACTTTAAAGTTTTGGACCAATTTACTGCTAAATTATTGTTAAGGCTGCTATCACTTTCTTTCTTTCGCTATCTTGTTTTCGTCCTACAATATATATTGCTGCTCCAGGTTTTGAATGTAAATATATTTTGGTTCGATTCTTTCTGGATAATAAGTATCCTTTTCCTCGTTTTGGCAATTGTTCCATCATTTGCTATCGCTGATTTGGGAATACGGGGAAAATTCAGTACCGAATTATTTCTTATGTATAGAATGAATACAG
>Ga0134126_10006358_pt1 | contig 14789 bp, 14 predicted proteins | sample KB31752_FD_96881 | JGI IMG/M metagenome (GOLD analysis project Ga0134126, IMG submission 96881) | Terrestrial soil microbial communities with excess Nitrogen fertilizer from Kellogg Biological Station, Michigan, USA - KB3-175-2 | ecosystem: Environmental > Terrestrial > Soil > Unclassified ...
AGGCGCAAGAGCTGCATTTCCGCGTAGTTAGGAGTAGGACGTTTGACGTATTTCCACCAGGGATAATCGGGACCGCCTGAATACAGCCATTTGTCGATATAGATCGCCTTGTTGCCTAGCTGCTTGAGGTCATTGTTGACCGCGACTTGCATGCTGGCCACAGTAGACAGAACGCTGATGATGCAGAAAATGCCGATGATGATGCCCAGCAGGGACAGGAAAGTACGCAGCTTGTTGGAGCGGAACTCCTGCAACGCTACTTTAAAACTGCTCCAGATGATCCTGAAGGTGCGAAACATGTCCCGAAAATAAGTATTTTTAACTCATGTTCATCATCGAAGACCAACAGCTCAGGATCAGCATCCATCCGAAAGGCGCAGAACTACAAAGTATTTTTCACAAAGGCCTTCAGACCGAGTATATGTGGAACGGCGACCCGGCCTTCTGGGGCAAGCATTCGCCGCTGCTTTTCCCCATCGTGGGCACACTCAAAGAGAACACCTATTATTATAACGGCAAGCCCTACCAGCTCTCCCGCCATGGGTTTGCGCGCGATCGTGAATTTAGCGTAGAGCGCCAGTGGGCGGACGCCATTACCTTTTTGCTCCGCAGTGACGAGGCCTCGCTAAAGATCTTCCCCTTCGCCTTCGAGCTGAGGGTAAGCTACCATATCGCGGCGGGGTCGCTGACGACGACCTATGACGTAACCAATCCGGATAAGACACCGCTGTATTTCTCGGTGGGCGGTCACCCAGCATTCAAAGTGCCCCTGGCTCCCGGGACAGCTTATACCGATTATTATCTTGAATTCGATCAAACCGAGCAGGCGCCCCGCTGGCCGATATCCAAAGATGGGCTCATCGAAACCGAACCGCAACCCCTGCTGAACGGCGCCCGGAAACTGCCCCTGACCAGGGATCTTTTTGCCAAAGACGCGCTCGTGTTCAAAGGACTGCATTCCACCGGCGTGACGCTTGGATCGGCCAAAACCGGAAGAGGACTTACGATGCAGTTCCCGGATTTTCCCTTTCTGGGTATCTGGGCCGCGCCCGGCGCCGATTTTGTGTGCATCGAACCCTGGTGCGGTATTGCCGACTCCGTGGACACCAACCAGCAATTGACGGAAAAAGAAGGAATCAACCGGCTCGACGGTGGCGGCCGCTTTGAGCGCAGCTGGACGGTGAGTACGTTCTAGACCGCGCCGACCCGATGCGGCGAGGCAGCAAGGCCGCTAATATTCCAACGCTTTTACGGAAGGATCGCGCAGCAGTTCGTGGATCACATGCCGGTGGTTCTGCTCGGAACCCTGGACGATCCATTCGCCCGAGATAAGATTCTCCTGCGATTTACATTGGCGGTTGCGTTTGAATTTGAGGTGGTGGGTCCGGAAGAGCTGCTCATACCGGTGGAGGGTCTCGTTCTCGAAGGGACAAACGATCTTATACCGGCGGATCTGGTTGACCCGGTCGATCCAGCCTTCCAGCAAGGCAAAGATAAAAAGCACCATAAGGGCCAGTACAGCGGCGATGCAGGCAACCAGCAAATAGCCAGCGCCGATGGCCATGCCAAGGCCGGCTGTGACCCAGATCATCGCGGCCGTGGTGATGCCGTTCACTTTTCCAAAGGAATCGCTTTTGAAGATGACGCCCGCGCCGACGAAGCCGATGCCGGTGACGATATTCGAGGCGATGCGGTCGGGATTGCCGGCACCGCCGATGATCTGAGAAAAGATCGTAAAGATCGTCGCGCCGAGACAGATCATGGTCAGCGTGCGGAAACCGGCCGATTTGCTCCGGTATTCCCGTTCCGCGCCGAGCGCGCCGCCGATGATCACGGCCAGGATGAGTTTGATGATGATATCCCAGGGAGCTGTCATAGGCTTTAAGAAAAGAAACCGCTTTTATAGGCTGTAAAAAATTCCTGATAGTCTTTATTGACCTGGGCGGCATATTTCCGGGCATAGGCAAGCAGGGATTCCTGCCAGTGCGTGTCCTGCCCGAAAAGGATCAGATCGTCTGCTACCGCCGCGCCCTGCCGGCCCGCGCTTCGTAATTGCGCGCTGGCTGTTAAAAAGGCCATGTCTTCGATCACACACGCGATATCCTTATACCGGTCCCGAACGGCCAGGAAATCGATCTTATCGGCCGTAGGCTGCATCTCCTTGAGGACATAGCTACGGCCCTGGAAATGCGTGGTGCTCAGCAGAGCGGGGCTGATGTTTTGCATCCGCTCCTGTACGGCGACGACGCGCTGGGCTTCCGAACCCCATTGGGGCTGGGTGACATCGACCCAGGGCTGCAGCGAAGAGGGCAGGGCCTCCTTCATATCGATGAGCAGATGTCTTTTGGGTTCCTCGATATTGCGGAGCAGAAAAACATAGCGCCGGCACCCCAGGCTTCCCGTCCCGGCGATGCGGAAACAGGCGTCGATCACCGTATATTCTTTTGTGAGCGGGTGGCATTGCAGCCACTGTGTGACGTGTGTCTTGAGCGTCTTGCGCAACTCCTTGTCGATGGGGAAAAAACGGATATGATCGATCCGGAGCCGCAGCCGGCCATTCTTGCCCTCCTCCGTCCGCTGGCGGATCAGATCCTTTTGTTTGCGTTCGCAGATGCGTTCCATGAAACTCCGGACGATACCATTGGTGGTCTCCGTTTCCAGGTAGCGGGACTTGCCTTTCGACAGGGCGTTGCTGTACACACGGAGGAACAGGTCGGCGACCTGCTCGGTATCCTTGTCGCGGATGCCTACGGACTGGCCGCCGATATAGATGCTTGTCACCATCCGCACCACTTCCCAGGCGGCCGGTGCCAGCACGGCTTCGTCGAAATCGTTGAGATCGAAATATACCAGCCGGTTATCTCCTTTATACGTGCCATAATTCTCCAGATGGAGGTCGCCGCAGACCCAGCCTACGGGCGAGACAGGGAGCCCGTCCGCGCTATGCAGGTCTTCGTAAAAGAGATGACAGGTGCCGCGAAAGAACCGGAAAGCGTTCTCCGCCATAAGCTGATATTTCAGCGCAGTATAGTCTGGTAACCGGGTGTGATTGAATGCTTTGATCCTTTCGGGGATAGTCGCCACTGGGAATCTTTCTAGAAAGGTAAGTAATATTTAAGAATTGGACTTAGCGGCTTATCTTGCACCTATGCAAGCATTTAGCAGCAGGAATCGCCGTGGATGGATCGCGCTGGCCGTGTTGATCGGGCTGGCTGCCGGTTGCCGGCAGCCGGAGCCGCCGGAATACTTTGGATTCCAGGATATTCAGGTCATCAGGACCTCCGGCTCGTCGCAGCCTACCCTTGCTACTGTCGTCAAGCTGTACAATCCCAATCCGTTTTCCCTCGAGCTGCGCCGGGCGGAGGTGGATGTGGCCATCAACGGCCGGCATGCCGGTCACTCTCTGCTGGACTCCACGATCCATATCCCCAAACGGGATACCTTCTATGTGCCCGTGGCGATGCAGGTCGATCTTCAGAGTATCCTCAGCAATGCCCTCCAGAGCTTTTTCAGCAAAAAGGCGACGATCACCCTCGATGGCCGCGTCAAGATCAAAAAGGGCATGCTCATCTATAACCGTCCCTTCCATTACGAAGACCGGGAAGATATCCAGCAGCTGCTGCAAAACGGGATCGGATTATGAGCACCATCCGCAAGCAAAGTCTGCTGTCTTCCGGTTTGGTCTATTTTGGCTTTGGCCTCGGCTTCATCTATACCCTTGTGTTCAACAAGGTGTTTACCCCCGATGAATACGGGCTTGCGCAGATGTTCATGGCCCTTGGCTCGATCATGTACTTTGTGGGTAACCTGGGCATGCCTTCCTATATCTACAAATTCTATCCCTATTACCGCGATCATGTTCAGCCGCGCAGGAACGACCTGCTGACCTGGGCCTTGCTGGCCGGATTAACAGGCTTTGTGCTGGTCCTGGCCGGCCGGCTGATCTTTAAATGATTTGTGATCCGCAAGTTCAGCAACCAGAGCCCCGAAGTGGTGAAGTATTATCATTGGTTCTTTTTCTTTGGTTTTGGTTTGAGCTTTTACTCCCTGCTGGAGGCCTATGCCTGGCAGCTGAAACGCTCGGTGCTTACCAACTATTTCCGGGAAGTGCAGCTCCGGCTGTTCAATATCCTGCTGGTGGTGCTGCTCTACCTCGGCATCCTGAAAAGCTTCGATGCCTTCATCAAACTTTACGCGGTTGGCTATGTGTTGCTTGCGGTGTGCCTGGTGGTCGTTCTGGTAGCCAGGAACGAAATACATCTTACTGTCAGGGTGAGCAAGGTTACGCGGCGCTTCTTGCGCAAGATCGTGGCGCAGGCATCCCTGGTCTGGAGCGGCCAGATGTTGTACAATATCTCGTCCTTTTTTGCCCAGATCGTGATCGCCGCGGTGGTGCCGGGCGGTCTGACCTATGTGGGTATCTACAGCCTGGCGCAGATCGTTGCCAGCCTTGTACAGGCCCCGCAGCGGGCGGTGATCGCCGCCTCGATAGGCCCTCTGGCACAGGCGTGGAAGGACAAAGATCTAAAACGCATCGATAGGATCTACAGGCGTTCGGCGATCAATCAGCTGGTCTTTTCGGTGGGTATGTTCCTGCTGATCTGGATGAATTTCCGGGAGGGCGTGCTGACCTTTCATCTCAACAAGGACTTTTTGCTCGCACAGGCCCCGTTCTTGTATATCGGGCTGCGCTGGGTCGTGGATATGGGCACGGGCGTTACCAACCAGATCATCGGCACCTCTACTTTCTGGCGGTTCGATTTTTTCACCGGGGTCACCCTCGTCGCGATCACGTTACCGTTGAATTATATCCTGACGAAGGCCATCGGGTTTACGGGCCCGGCCATCGCCGATCTGGTCACCTTCAGCATTTACAATGTCATTCGCTGGGTCTTCCTGTACCGTAAATTCAAGATGCAGCCATTCACGGCGAAGACGCTTTATACCCTGCTGCTTGGCGTCGCCGCCTGGTGGATCTGCCAGGCGCTGTTTTCCGGGATGAGCGGGGTGGTGGGGATCATCCTCCGGAGCGCGGTCTTTATCGCATTCTATGGCGGCGGTGCGCTGGCCTTGCGGCTTTCCGAAGACGTCGGCCCCGTGTGGCAGACGGTAAAGAAACGGTTGGGCTGGACAAAATCGCGAACAAATTCGTAAATTTGCGGCCGTTCTATGAACAATTACAACAACGAGATCAACAAACGCAGGACATTCGCCATCATATCCCACCCCGATGCGGGTAAGACGACGCTGACCGAGAAATTCCTTCTTTTCGGCGGCGCCATCCAGACCGCGGGGGCCGTGAAGAGCAACAAGATCAAGAAACACGCGACGAGCGACTTCATGGAGATCGAGCGGCAGCGTGGTATCTCCGTGGCCACGTCCGTGATGAGTTTCGAATACCGGGGCATCCTGATCAACCTGCTGGATACGCCGGGTCACAAGGACTTTGCCGAAGACACCTATCGCACGCTCACGGCCGTAGACAGCGTTATCCTGGTGATAGACAGCGTCAATGGTGTCGAGGCGCAGACGCGCCGGCTCATGGAGGTCTGCCGCATGCGCAGTACCCCCGTGATCGTATTTATCAACAAAATGGACCGGGACGGAAAGAACCGGTTCGACCTGCTGGAAGAGATCGAAAAAGAGCTGAACATCCAGCTGCATCCCATGACCTGGCCCATCAACAGCGGCAAGGACTTCAAGGGGGTCTATAATCTTTATGACAAGAATCTTGTGCTGTTCACTGCGAATACCAAGGCCATGGACGATGACACCGTGAAGATCGATAACCTGGAAAACTCGCTGCTTGAAGAACGGCTTGGTGAAAAAGACGCGGCCACGCTTCGCGAGGATGTGGAGCTCGTGGACGGCGTTCACGGACAGCTGAATGTCGGGGACTATCTCGAGGGGAAGGTTGCTCCCGTGTTCTTTGGCAGCGCCATCAATAACTTCGGGGTGCGCGAGATGCTGGACACCTTTATCCGGGTGGCGCCCGAGCCGCGGAGCAGGGAGACCTCGATCCGCCATCTGGATGTCCATGAAGACAAATTCAGCGGCTTCGTATTCAAGATCCATGCGAACCTCGACCCCAAGCACCGCGACCGGATCGCGTTCCTGCGCGTTTGCAGCGGCAAGTTCGAACGCAACAAATATTTTCACCATGTACGGCTGGACAAGGAGGTCCGGTTCAGCAACCCCTATACCTTTCTTGCACGCGATAAGGATGTGATCGAGGCGGCCTATCCCGGCGATGTGGTGGGCCTTTTCGACACCGGCAACTTCAAGATCGGCGATACGCTCACCGAGGGCGAGGACTTCTTTTTCACCGGCATTCCCAGCTTCTCGCCTGAGATCTTTAAGGAGGTGGTCAATAAAGACCCTATGAAAACCAAGCAGTTGGAAAAGGGGCTTTTGCAGCTGACGGACGAAGGGGTGGCCCAGCTCTTTACCCAATACGGCGGGAATAAAAAGATCATCGGTTGTGTCGGGGAGCTACAGTTCGAGGTGATCCAATACCGCCTGCTGCACGAATACGGGGCTTCGGTCCAGTTCAACGCCCTGCCTTTTTATAAGGCCTGCTGGATCACGAGCAAAGACCCCCGAAAATTGGAGGATTTCACCCGTTTCAAACATGCCAATATAGCCGAAGATAAGGACGGCTACGTTGTCTATCTGGCTCAGAGCGAATGGTTTCTGAATACCGAACGGACCAATAACCCCGAGATCGAATTCCATTTTACCTCGGAGATCCATAAGTAGTGGCGCTTGCAAATGCGGGGTAAAAGCACTATGTTTAACCCGCGAAAATGCAATCATCAATTCGATTCTATGAAAAAAACTGTACGCTTTTGGGTGGCGTTCGCCGGCCTGCTATGCGTGGCAAGCTGTATCAAACGCGAGAACCCCGTGCCTCCTCCGGCAACTTCCAACAATGCTCCGCTTAATTCTGTAAACGACAACCTTTTATCGCTGACCCTTTGTTCCAACAAGCCGGCCAGCCTTCCCGGTGGCGGCCATCTCAACCTGAACCCGACTGCTGAGACCGTGATGCCCAGCTGGTTACAGTCGCCATTTAAATTCGCCCCGCCAGCCCAGAGCAGCTATTCCGGCTCGATGGCCTGGCGAAGATCCTTTTTACGGCCGGTGATACGGTTGGTTTCGCCAAGTTATACCCGAACGGTGAATCGTGGGATCAAAGGGGAATACCCGTGTAGTTGAACGGCGTGATCTTTTTCAATTCTTTTTTTAAAGTCGCAGAGATTTTCAGGCCATCTATGAATTCGTGGATGGCCTGTTTGTCGATGCCCTTACGTCCACGCGTGAGCTCCTTCAACGCCTCGTAAGGTTTGGGGTAGTTCTCGCGTCGTAGAACGGTTTGGATCGCTTCGGCTACCACAGCCCAGTTGTTCTCCAGATCCTGGACCAGCTTCTCCTTGTTCAATACCAGTTTGTCGAGCCCTTTCTCGATGGATTTCAACGACAACACCGTGTGCGCGAAAGGCACGCCGATGTTGCGCAGCACGGTGGAATCCGTGAGATCGCGTTGAAGCCGGGATATGGGCAGCTTGGCGGAGAAATGTTCGAAGAGGGCATTGGCGATGCCGAGGTTGCCTTCCGCATTTTCGAAATCGATGGGATTGACCTTATGCGGCATGGCCGAAGACCCGATCTCGCCCTTTTTGGTCTTCTGTTTGAAATAATCCATGGACACATAGGTCCAGATATCGCGGCAAAAGTCGATGAGGATCGTGTTGATACGTTTCATAGCATCGAAATGCGCGGCCAGGTTATCGTAATGCTCGATCTGGGTGGTATACTGCTGCCGTTGAAGGCCCAGCGTTCCTTCTACGAACTCATTGGCGAGCTTGACCCAGTCCTTGTTAGGGAAGGCGACATAATGGGCATTGAAATTCCCCGTCGCCCCGCCGAATTTAGCAGAGAACGGCACCTGGATGAGGAGCTCTACCTGATTCTCCAGTCGCTCTATAAAGACCAGGATCTCTTTACCCAGCCGGGTCGGGCTGGCGGGCTGCCCATGCGTACGGGCCAACATCGGCGTATCCGTCCAGTCGCGCGCCAGCACTTCCAGCTGGCGTTTGAGGTTTAGCAGGCCCGGCAGATATTCGAATTCCACCGCGTGTTTCCAGAGCAGGGGAATAGCGGTGTTGTTGATATCCTGAGAAGTTAGCCCAAAATGGATCCATTCGCTAATGTCGATGGCGATGTCTGAGGTATCCTTACCCTGCTCGCCCAAACGGGATTTCAGAAAGTACTCCACCGCCTTGACGTCATGGTTGGTGGTCTTTTCGGTCTCTTTGATCCATAACGCATCCTCCAGGCTGAACTGTTCGGCCGCGGCTTGTAGCCGCCGGCGGCTTGGCGCATCGAGCCCGAAGAACCGTTTACGCGACAGGAACAGGAAATATTCCACTTCGACCAGCACCCGATATCGGATCAGGGCATATTCGGAGAAATAATCGTCCAGGTGCTGCACTTGATGGCGATAACGACCGTCGATAGGAGAGATGGCAGTAAGTGAATTCAATTCCATGTAGCGTAATTAATTGTAACTTCGCGGCAAAATTAACACAAAGGAATTGGACAGAAAAATACGCGTAGGCGCGGTTAGCTATCTGAATACAAAGCCGTTACTCTATGGGATCACCCGATCCTCCGTGATGCAGGAGTTGGAACTGATCATCGATTACCCCGCGAAGATCGCCGAACAGCTGGTTCGGGACGAGATCGATATGGGATTGGTGCCCGTCGCCATCATCCCCCGGCTCGACGATTATTACATCAATGGCGAATATTGTATCGGCAGCAATGGACCCGTAGCTTCGGTGTGTCTTTTCAGTGACGTTCCAATCGAGTCCGTCGAGGCAGTACTACTGGATTACCAAAGCAGGACCTCGGTGCAGCTGGCGCGGGTACTGCTGGAACACTACTGGAAGATGAGCCCCCGGCTGGTCGATGCCGGTAAGGATTTTAGGGATCATATCCGGGGCACAACGGCCGGCGTGGTCATCGGTGACAGAGCCCTGGAACAACGCAAACGCTCCCCTTATGTTTACGATCTGGGGGAAGGCTGGAAAAAAATGACTGGATTGCCTTTCGTTTTTGCTGCGTGGATCAGCAATAAGCCGCTTCCAAAGGACTTTGTCGAACGGTTCGATAAGGCGAACCAGGCCGGACTAGATCATATCGAAGACGTGGTCCGGGAAAACCCTTATCCGATCTTCGATCTGCATGCATATTTTACCCGGTTCCTCGATTACCGCCTCGACATACCCAAACGCAAAGGCCTGGAAAAGTTCCTCCAATACCTTGGCGTCAATGCGAATACATGGTAAAAAACCCTATTTTCGCCCGTAAAACGCGAACCGATCAATTTCATTGATAATGGATATACAAAGCCCTGTAACGGGTAGTTTCAATACTTCGTTGGTAAGGGAGATAGAAGTCTCGAAGATCATAGAGTTGTACCAGCGGGATCAGCAGCTGGATGTGCGGAGATATTTTCACGGATTGTCCACGATCCAGCTGATGCAGTGCAACGATACCGGCTACCGGTTCTATTATCCGATGGATATTTACGGGGATGATGGCTTTTACCAGCATTTGCAAAAAACCGGTCTTTATTATCTCAAGGAAAAATGGGAATACGATAAAGCGATGTCGCTGATCGGTGACAACAAAAAAGTGCTGGAGATCGGCTCGGGCGCCAGCTTTTTTATGCAGAAGCTGAAGACCGGCAAACATGCCCAGCTCATGGGACTCGAACTGAACACCAACCAGGTTGAGCTTTCCAGGGCGGCGGGTTTAGATGTCATCAATGAGACCATCGAGAGCTTTTCCGCCCGGAACCCTGGTTCCTTCGATGTGACTGTGGCCCTGCAGGTGCTCGAACATGTACCCGAGGTGCGCTCTTTCGTTTCCGCTTCGCTGGACGTGTTAAAACCCGGCGGACAGATGATCATCTGTGTTCCCCACAACAATCCCTATCTCTACCGGCATGATTTTTTCCATACGCTGAATTTGCCGCCGCACCATTCCGGTTTGTGGGACCGGGAGGCTTTCAGCAAACTACCGGAATTCTTTCCGATGCGGTTGAACGGGGTGTTCATCGAACCGCTTTCGGACTATAAAGAATGGTATCTTACCCAAGTGAACTATTACAAAGAAAAAAGGAGTCCGTTGGCCGGTTTGCTGGGTGCCGTGCCGGCGCCCATCTATAAGAACGTGCTGCGGCTGCTGCGTCATTTCATGGAAGGACGCAATATCCTGGTCGAATTTGTCAAATTATAGTTATGTCGAACCTCTTCAAAAGCCTTTTTCCCGAAAAGATCGTCGCCAAACCCGATATCCCGTTTTCCATGGACGAGCTCCAAGGGCCGGTGCGGATCAACCGGCAGACCTTAGAGCTGATCGACAACTGGATCGATGACAAGGCTTTTGCGGCCAGCTGGTTCAATTACGGAGTTCCGGATTTCATCAAGGCCGTGATCAACAAACCCATCGGGGACAGCCTGACCTATACCGATCTGATGCTCAGGATCGCGGAGAAATATCTCGAGCGCGTGAATTATCTGGAGATAGGCGTTTCCGTGGGTAAGAACTTCTTTCAGCTGCTGCGATCGATGCCCACGGCCAATCTTACGGGTTTCGATATCGAAGAGATCAACCCCGTGCTCGAACGGCAGCTGCAGCTCGTGGATAAAAAGGAATGGGCTACCCCCGCCAAGTCGATCAAAAAACAACCTTCGTCCCTGAAGACCTATACGTCGGATGACAAAAAGGTGGCGTATCTTTCTGCGGATGTATGGGACGAAGCCAGCTGGGAACGGCTGCAGGGACAGAAATTCAACCTGGTTTTTTCGGACGCGCTGCATACCCCGAAGGCGATCCTTTTTGAATTCAGGATGCTGGAGAAGTATGGATTGCTCGATGATAAGTTTGTGATCGTCTGGGACGACCTGGTAGGCAAGATGCAACAGAGTTTCTACAAGATCATCCGGCAATACAACAAAGTCTATGGCATCCGGGATATCTACCTGCTGTCCGTGAACGGCTGGGTGGGGCAGCACGAGGGTCCGCACTCCGTGGGCATCATCTCAAATTTCGAATTCTGACATGCACGTTGTCATCACCAATCTTTCGAATAAGCCCTTCGAAGAGCACCGGCTCCGGCTGAATCGATCGGCGGAGCGCTTTGGCATTGTCGGCAAGCGCAGTTATGATTTCGAGGACATCCGGAAAACGCCTTTTTTCCAGGAGAACCGCGGCATACTGGATCAGCCTACCGGTATGGGGTACTGGCTTTGGAAACCCTTTATTATCCTCGAGGCATTGAAGGATGTGCCCGAAGGGACGATCGTGGTCTATTGCGATAGCGGCATCGAGATCATCGCAGGCCTGGACCCACTTGTAAAGATCTGTCTGGAGGAGATGCCCATCGTCCTATTTGGGAATGGAGACCTGCAGAACGCGCAATGGACGAAACGGGATTGTTTCATCCTCCTGGATTGCGATACGGAATATTATTGGAAGGGGCCGCAATGCGACGCGGCCTTCGGCCTTTTCCGAAAATGCGAAAAGACCATGCTGTTCGTACGGGAATGGCTGGACTATTGCAGGGATCCCCGCATCATCACGGACCAGGATAATACCTGCGGCAAACGCGATCTGCCCGATTTTACCGCGCATCGCCACGATCAGGCTGTACTTTCCCTGCTGGCGCAGAAATACCGCCTTCCGCTTTTCAGGATGCCCACGCAGTTCGGCAACCACTACAAGCTGCCTGCTTTCCGGGTTGCAGGCGAATTCAATTGCGTGAGTCAGTACCGCCAGATCCCCGTTAGTTATTATGCCGTCATCCCTTTTTATAACTCGCCCTATTTCCAGTTGCTGGATCATCACCGCGGGAAGGACCCGGCGGAGTCGGCGAAACGCCCCTCGTTGCCCCTGATCGTCGTTTGGGTGATCCGCAAATGGCTACGGCGGCTGATCAATACGATCGCCTTAAGACGTCAAGCATGAGCAGCCCCTTCTTAACCATAATAATACCTACCTTACAGGCGGAGCGAACGCTGGCGGAAGCTCTGGACAGCGTGTTTGTCCAGCAGTTCGGCGATTGGGAGATCCTGATCATGGATAGTGTATCGCGGGACCGGACCCTGGACATCGCCGGCGACTATGCCCGGCGCGACCCGCGGGTGCGGATCATCTCCGAACCGGATAAAGGCATCTATGACGCGATGAATAAGGGTATCGAAGCGGCACATGGTGAATGGATCCTGTTCCTGGGTAGCGACGATAAGCTAAAAGATCCGCAGGTGCTCAGGGTCTTCGCCGGGACACGGGGGCTGGAAACGCTCGACCTGGTCTATGGGAATGTGGTGAGCCCCAGCTATAAAGGCGTTTACGACGGGCAGTTCGATCTCCGCAAGCTGCTCAGAAGGAATATGCCGCATCAGGCCATCTTTCATAGGAGGAGCCTTTTCGAATCGATAGGTGGGTATACCGTTCATTACCGGGGGTATGCGGACTGGGACTTCAATATCCGGTGTTTTAAGGATACGGAGGTCCGGAAGCGTTTCATCGATCTGGTCGTGGCGTATTTTGGGGCGGATGGCGTCAGCTCGCGGCACGATGTCCCCTTTTTACAGGAGGTGATGGTCCGCGAACAGCTGAGGCTTCTAGCGGAGCAACCCCGCCTGCTGCGATCGGTGACGGCTTTCGACGAGTGGTGGCGGCTATTGCGAAATGCGGATATCCGTGACCAGGTCTCGCTGGAAAAATATGCCCGCGGATTTGCCGTTCCCCGCCCGCTCATTCGCATGGTCCGCTGGCAACAACGGATACCTCTGAGGGTACTGAGAATGGGACCGGCGTCAAAGACGCTGATGTTGGTCAACTATCTTTCTAACTGTTTAACAGCTTCATTCTAATGGGTTTGAGCATTGTTCTTGTCAATTATAGAACACCGCAGCTGCAACTCGACTGTTTTGCAGAAATGTTCAGGGACCCGGTGGCCTCGACCTTCGAGATCATCGAAGTGGACAATAATTCGGGCGACGACAGCCGTGAGCGTATCACCTCGGCCTTCCCGATGGTCAATTGGATACAGCTCGATACGAATGTGGGATTTGCCAGGGCCAACAATGCAGGTATCCGCAAGTCCACGGGTGATGCCGTCCTGCTGCTCAACACCGATACACTCCCCCGAGGAGAGGTCATCCAGGAAAGCTATCGCCGGCTGATGGCCTCCGACTATATCGCCTGTGGTGTCCAGCTACTCAATGCCGACGGGAGTCACCAGATCACTGGTAACTATGTAATGAAGGGGGGCCTCAACTATCTGTTGCCCCTCCCTTACCTGGGCTCGCTGGTGAAAAAAATGGGCGATCTGTTCAAGGTAAAAAAGCCTCATGTACCCGATAAGGTTGGTGCCATCGAAGTGGATTGGATCAATGGTGCCTATCTGATGGTCAAGAAAGATGCAATAGATAAAGAGGGGCTTCTCGACGAAGACTTTTTTTTGTATGCCGAAGAATCGGAATGGTGCGGCCGGCTCCGCAAGGCCGGCCGGATCGTGCTGTATGGGGACCTGGAGGTCACCCATCTGCAGGGCTCGACCGCGGACCAGGTCTTCCATTCGCAAGGCAAGGGCTATGGCGTCAGTGATGGCAAAGGCAAACAGGTGATGCTCTCGAATTTTGTCCGCATCCGCAAACAGTTCGGCATCGGCTGGTTCCTTTTCCAGTTGCTGTTCTATATCGCCGATATCCCCGTGTTCTTTTTCGGGGTGTTGTTCTCCCGGTTGTCCGGTAAGGCGCGTTATTCCTGGAAGCAGTTCCGGCAATATTGCGAAAATGTTGGGGTGGTTATTAGTAAAAGTCCTAAGATCATCCGCAATAAACCTTATTTTTATAAGGTTATATGAGATGGATCCTGCCATTAACCTTTTACTTTCTGCTTGTCTTACCTTATTCCGCGCATTCGCAGGAGTACAGCTATACACATTATGACATTCCGGATGGACTGGCAGGGTCTACCGTTTATTGTATAACGCAGGATAAGGACGGGTTCCTCTGGATGGGGACCGAATCCGGTGTCAGCCGTTTCGACGGCACCCATTTCAGGAATTTTACTACCCGGGACGGTCTGCCCGATCTCGAGGTCCTGGAGATGTTCGCTGACTCCCATAACCGCATCTGGATGGCGCCCTTTCGCAAAGCGGTGTGCTACTATTACAAGGGAAGATTTCACACGAAGGAAAACGATAGTTTGTTGCATGCGCTTAACTTCAGAGGAAATGTCGAGCGTTTTGCAGAGGATCGTGCCGGCGATATTCTGATCCAGGAGAGCAACCGGCTGCATTTGCTCTACAAGGACGGCCGCCTGCTGGAGATCGATTCGATCCACGGCCGGCCGATACAACATTGTCACGCCGTGAGCCGCAGCCGTGACGGAAATTTCCTAGTGCAGGAAAGTGATTCTATCTATACCCTGCGTGATGGAAGGTTTACAGCCAGCTACTTCATCTACCTGCATGAGCCAAATACGATAAGCAACTTTATCTATCTGAGCCCGGATATGGTGGTTTGGCGGACGCATCGGGATAAAGCGGGGATATTATCCCTGGTTACCGGTGGTACCCGGATCATTCCTTTCCATTACTTCCATTATAGCCAGGTAAACTATAGCATCGTCAACGATACGGTGGTCTACTCCAATGAATCAACCGGGACAACGGAATACACGTTGAACGGAGAACCAGGCCATCG
>Ga0134126_10006359_pt1 | contig 14788 bp, 14 predicted proteins | sample KB31752_FD_96881 | JGI IMG/M metagenome (GOLD analysis project Ga0134126, IMG submission 96881) | Terrestrial soil microbial communities with excess Nitrogen fertilizer from Kellogg Biological Station, Michigan, USA - KB3-175-2 | ecosystem: Environmental > Terrestrial > Soil > Unclassified ...
CCAGTCGGCCGTCTCGCAGTACTCGCTGGTCAGGTCGACGGCGGTGACCTGGCAGCCGTACTGGTCGGCGAGGAACCGGGCGGTCCCGCCGATCCCGGTCCCGGCGTCGAGCACGCGGTCCGTGGCGGTGATCCGGGCCAGCTCGGCGAGCTGGCCGGTGGCGATGCGGCCGAGCGTATGGAAGTCCTCAAGCGCCCCGAGGTCGGCGGGCGTCAGGTGGTCCAGGTCCTTGCCCGCGGCGATGAGGGCCGCTTCGATGCTCTGCCGGGACAGGCCCGTCGCGTACTGGGCGTCGATCTCGCCGGTGGTCACGGCCGCGCTCCCGTCAGCTCAGCGTGCGGCGCGTTGGGGTAGGCATCCTCGGGGCCGGGCAGGATCCGGTCGAGCACGCTGGCGTCGCCGCTGATCTCGAGGCCGAACGCCGTCACCTCGGCGACGCTGAGCTGGCCGGTGACCAGGGCGTTGATGAGCAGCGGCCGCCCGGTCAGCACGAGGTCAGGGCTGGGCACCGAGCCCACGCGGAAACGGACCTCGCCGCCGGACACCTCGATGACGGCGGAGTCCGCGCCGGCCCGCAGCTCGACCGACGCCGCCGGGGCGTCCGGGTTGCGGTCGCGGAGGAAGAACTCGACCGGGTAGGAGAACCACTGGCCGCGGAACTCATCGGTATCCGCGGGCTGGCTCATGTACCTGATCCCCCACCAGCCGAGGGCCTTCACGACCGGTTCCAGCTCGGCACCCGCTTCCGTCAGGTGGACGAGGGTGGTGGCGACGGGCGGCGGTGCCTCTTCCCGGCGGACCAGGCCCGCCGCTTCGAGCTCGCGGATCCGGTCCGCGAGGAGGTTGGTGGCGATGCCCGGCAGCCCGTTCTTCAAGTCGGTGTACCGGCAGGCTCCCCGGAGCAGCAGTTCCCTGACGATCAGCAGCGTCCACCGGTCGCCGATGACGTCTAGCGCCTTGGCAACCGAGCAGTACTGGCCATAGCTACGCATGCCACCAGCCTAGGCACCTGTCAGTTGATTTTCAAGTCTGCTGACTTGACTTATTCAAGCGAACAGTGGAGTTCCGTCATCGCCGCCGGGCCACCGCGACGAGGACGGCGCCGCCGGCATGGGGTGCCGCCGCGGGAAGGCCGGCCGCTTTCTGGCCCCAGGAACGGGCGTCGGCGATGCCGGGCGGGACGAGGTCGAGCCCAGCGCAGAACGCGGCGATTTCCTCATCGGAGTGCGTGTAGTGCGGTATCCCCGCGCCCGTGTACATGCGCTGCCCCTGTTCGCCCTGCTCGTCCACGGGACCGATGACGGACATCACGAGGTAGCTGCCCTGGGCGAGCGCGGCGGTATAGCGGGCGAGGAGGCTGGCCGCCTCGCCCGCCGGGAAGAAGTGCAGGATGCAGCCGAAGATGCGGCACACGGGGGCGCTGGTGTCGACGGTCGCGAGAACGGCATCGACGTCGCGGAAGTCGGCTTCGGCGACTGACACCCAGGGGCCTTGGCCGAGACCGCGATGAGGTGGTTCACCACGACGGGGTCGCTGTCGACGTAGGCGACGCTGGCCCGCGCGTTGGCCGCGCGCGCTATCTCGTGCGTGGCGGGCGAGGCTGGGAGCCCGGCGCCGAGGTCGATGAACTGGTCGACGCCCTGCTCCGCCACGTAGGTAACCGCGCGGGCCAGGAAGCCCTTGTTCTCCTGCACGATATGGCGGATGCCCGGGATAAGGCGGGACAGCTGTTTCGCCAGGTCACGGTCGGCCGCGAAGTTGTCACGGCCGCCGAGCAGGAAGTCGTACACCCGCGCCGGGTTGGGCACGGTCGCGTCGAAACCAGCCACGCGATCATCCTAATGACGCGTCACGGAAGTATCAGCGAAAACAGTGGCCGCTAGCGCTAGCCGAGATCCAGGAGTTGTTCGTAGAAGCCGCCGAACTGACGGGGCTTGTCGGTGAGGTGGACTTCCAGGATCCAGTGGCACTGCTGCCCGGTCTTGTCGTGGCGGCGCATGGGCGTGTTGTTGCCGGGGGCGATGTATGACTCGATGTCGGCGCCGTCGATCGTCTCGTGCGGGAACTCACCCACCAGGTGGCCGGCGTGCCTGCCGCCGAGGGACCAGCCGGCCTCGTCGGCCAGCCGGGCGACTTCGGCGTGCAGTTCCGCGCCTGTGATGTCCGGGTGGCCGGCGAAGTAGCGCCTGCCCGCGTCGAAGATCACGGGCAGGTCGGCCGCGAGCCGGAGCTTGGCGGGGTCGCCGCCGAGCACGTACGTGCGCCCGAGGTCGGCTTCGAACTCCTCGAAGATCGGCCCGAAGTCGGCGAAGACGATGTCGTCCGCCTCGATGACCCGGTCCGGCGGGTTCTCCCGGTACGGGAAGAGGGTGTGCGGGCCGGAGCGCACGATGCGCTTGTGCCAGTGCTTGGTCGTGCCGAACATCTCGTTGGCCAGGTCCCTGATCTGATCGCTGACCGCTTGCTCGCTGCACCCGGCCGCGACAATGTCGCGCGCGACCACTTCGTCAAACAGCGCCACCGCGTTCGCCTGAGCGCGCAGGAGCTGCCCGGCCCGTTCGTCCTCTGTCCACATGCCTTTGACGATAGGCAACGAAACAGGCGGGTGGCAGCCCTAATCCGAGGCGCCAGCGTTGACCTGCGGCCGCACGCGGAGCACGGGTGCACGCGGAGCGTGGCGCACGGAGCACGGGCGCCGGGCGATCGGTTGCGGCAACGGGCCGCCTATGACCGGCCCGTTGCGCAACCGCGCTGGGCGGGGCAGGGGTGACGTGACGTCGGCCCGGCCGGGCCCGGAGGGTTAGCGAGTTTCACGCGATCCCCGCCCCCGAACGTCATAGGAATGAGGATCTCGTGAAATACGAAACCGTTCGGAATCGCCTTTTTGTTACAGCGTGGCTGCGACCTGCGCCTGAGCGGAGGCCTCAGCCACCGCCGACCGCCGCCTGAGGCGGAAGCCGATCCCCAGGGCGATCAGCAGGAGAGCGACGCCGGCGAGGATGTAGGCGTTGCCCCACAGGAGCTGCCAGCCGTGCCAGTGGTACTCGACGTACTGCGGCTGGTCGCCGTGCTGGGCGAACTTGATCGGGTTGGTGTTGGCCTGCGCCCACAGGAAGCCGAGGGAGAGGTTGCCGAGGGTGCGGGCGTTTTCCCAGAGGGCGTCCGGCCAGGCGGCGAAGAAGAAGATCATCCCGGCACCCAGGGCCCACAGCCAGCGGGCGGTCCGCCGGGCTCCGGCGCGGCCCGCGGCGATCGCGTAGTGCCCGGTCACCGCCACCGCGAGCGCGACCCAGACCCAGTGGTGGTCCCAGCTGATCGGGGAGACGAGCAGGCCGGTCAGCGCCGTGACCAGCAGGGCGGGCACCGGGTAGCCTGCCCGGTCAAGCAGGTAGGCGGCGATGATGCCGCCGATGACGGCGACGACCGCGGCGACCAGCCACGGGTCCTGCCCGGCCGCGACCGACCCGGCGAAGCGGGTGATGATCCCGCGCAGCGACTGGTTGCCCGCCCAGCCCATGAACCCGGTCCTGGGGCCGTTGGACAAGACCATGCCGTGCAGCCACCACTTCGAGGAGTCCTGCGGCAGCACCGCGAAGCCGATCGCGACCGTCGCGAGGAAGCCGGCGACCGTCGCGGCGGCCTCCCGGAAGCGCCGGGTGACCAGCAGGTACGGAACGAAGATCAGCGGGATCAGCTTGACCCCGGCTGCCACCCCGGTGAGCGCGCCTTTCCACCAGCGGCGCTTGCCTGACGCGGTGTGCGACGGCTGGCACAGGTCCCACATGATCATGGCCATCAGCACGAGGTTGATCTGGCCGAGGTAGATCGTCCGGATGACGGGCTGCAGCCAGAAGGTGACCGCCGCGGCGACCAGCGTCGCGCCGAGCCTGACCCGCCGGTCACGGTAGCCGAGGCCGCCGAACGTGAACCACAAGGCGGCGAGCAGCGCGGCCACGTTCACGAAGACCGAGCCGATCCAGGTGACCAGCCACGGCACGACCGAGACGGCGGCGAACGCGATCGCGGCGAAGGGCGTGTAGGTGAACTTGAGCGCGAGGGGGCTGAACCCGCCCCAGTGGTAGAGCGGCGCGTAGGCGCCCGGTTCGTAGAACGGCCGGACATGCCTGACGATCAGTCCGCCGTCCCGGTAGACGGTGAGGTCGACTTCGTTGAGCGCGCCGTTGAAAGCGGCGAAGACACCCCAGCTCAGGAATACGGCGACGAAGGCGATGGCGCCTGCCCGGACCAGCCTGGTCCCCGGGGCGCTGGCGTCTTCTTTCACAGAGTAACCATATCCGGTCACGCTGCGGCTTCAGGCGGTTCCCAGTACTACGCCCTGTCGTGATCGGTCATACTGGAGGGCAGAGTTACGCTGAGCATCGTCGCGCCATCGTCGCGTCGGCCCGAGGAGGTACTCCGATGAGCGTCATGAGCCTGGTGTCGTCCGGGCCGCTGCTGCTCGCGATCCCGGTCGCCGCCGCGGCGGGCGCGGTGACGTTCCTCTCCCCGTGCTGCCTGCCGCTGGTGCCGGGGTACCTGGCGTACATCACGGGCATGTCGGGCGCGGACGCGACCGTGACGGACACGGCGCCGGCCACGGCGGCCAACGGTGAGCTGACGAGCGCCGCCGGGAGCGTGACGACCCAGGCAAGGACGAAGGCGGCCACGCCGTCGACCGCCAGGCGCACTGGCCGCACCGTCGCGGGGACGGCGCTGTTCGTCGCCGGGTTCTCCGCCGTGTTCGCCCTCACCGGGCTGGCGGTAGGCGGCCTCGGCGAGCTGCTGTCGGCGCATGACTCGCTGCTCACCCGGATTCTCGGCGGGGTGACGGTGGTGCTCGGGCTGCTGTTCTTCGGCGCGTTCGACAAGTTCATGTTCGCCGGGCGGATCTTCAAGCCGTCCGTCACGCCGCGGGCCGGGCTGGCGGGGGCGCCGCTGCTCGGCGTGCTGTTCGGCATCGGCTGGACGCCGTGCATCGGCCCGACGCTGACCGCCGTCCTCGCGCTGTCCGCTCAGTCAGGCACTGCCGCACGCGGTGCGTTCCTCGCGTTCATCTACGGGCTCGGCCTCGGCATCCCGTTCCTGATCGTCGCGGTCGCGTTCCAGCGTTTTGTGGGCGTGCTGGACTTCTTCAAGCGCAACGCCCGGATGGTCACCCGGATCGGCGGGGTGCTGCTCATCGCCGTCGGCCTGCTGGAAGCGACCGGCGCGTGGACCGCGGCGGTCAACTGGCTGCATACCCACTGGTTCAGCGGGTACCAGCTGCCGATCTAGCGGCGGGCGCCTGCCTTCGGCTTCATCGCGACGGGCTTGCGCGGCGACTGCGGCTCGGTGCGCGGCGCCGGGCGGGGCTCGGCTGCCGCCTCGACGAACGCGGTCATCAGGCGGGGGTCGTCGCCCTCTTCCGGGTGCCAGTGGACGCCGACCGCGAAGCGCTGTCCGTCCACCTCAAGCGCCTCCGTCACCTCGCCGTCGGGCGACCAGCCGGTCACCGTGAGCCCTTCGCCCAGGTGGTACGGCGCCTGGTGGTGCGCGGCGGGCACCTGAACCCTGGTTCCGAGGAGCTTGCCGAGGAGGCTGTCCGCGCCGAGAACCACGTCGTGCTGAACGAACCTGGCCCGGCTTTCCCGGTGGCCGGGCAGGTCCTGGGTGAGCGTGCCGCCGCGCGCGACGGCGAGAACGTGCAAGCCCCGGCCGACCGCCAGGAACGGGACGCCGGCTTCGATGACGGCGCGCATCAGCGCGAGCTCGAACCGGTCCCTGCGGCGGTCCGGTTCGTCGGAGGTGTCAAGCGGCTGCTGGTCGTACAGGGTCGGGTCCAGGTCCCTGCCCCCGGTGAACAGGAAGCCGTCGAACGACGCGACGTAGGCGGCCACGGAGGACGGCGGCACGGGCGGGACGATCACGGGGGCGCCCCCCGCGCGTTCCACCGCGCGCGTATACGTAACAGGCGAGACCGCGGCTTCCCGGATCCAGTCCCCCCAGCGAGCCGCGTCAAGCTCGCTGGTGATGCCTATGATCGGGCGGCCCATCAACGGTCCTCCTGTTCGCTGCACTAACTCCAAGTGTCTCGAGCCGGTCCATGGCCCCCGCCCGGCATAGGGCCATTCTTCCGGACAGGAGTGACTTATGACGGGACGATTACTATTTCCGTGTTCCTCATTGTTATGCCGTCTGACCGTTTACGGCGGGCGTGACCTCGCTCCATGAGCGGTCAGCCACCGCCTGTCACCGGCCCCGGCCGAGCGCGGACTTTATGGTGATAACCGTGCGATGGTGTGGGCCGCTGGGAGACTAGGGGCATGTCCATTCGCTGGGTGACCGTCTTCCTGGATTTTCCCGCCGGGTCGTTTGCCGCCGGGGTTGAGTTCTGGCGTGCCGTAACGGGTTACGGGCTGTCGGCGGCCCGGGGGGCGGACGGGGAGTTCGCGACCCTGCTGCCGCCGGCCGGGGACGCGTACCTGCGGGTGCAGCGGATCACGGACAGCGCGGGCGGATGCCATCTTGACCTGCACATTGACACCGAGGCGGAGCCCCTGGACGCGGTGGCGCGCCGGGCGCAGGCGAGCGGTGCGCTGATCAGGAGGACCGCGCCTGGCCTGGTCGTCGCGGAGAGCCCGGGCGGGTTCCTGTTCTGCCTCGTGCGCTGGAACGGCGAGGGCACCGTCCCGCCGCCGCTGGCCGCCGAATCCCGCCCGGACGGCAGGGGCGGCGGGGTCAGCCGGGTGGACACGCTGTGCCTGGACGTGCCGCCGGCCGGCTTCGAACGGGAACTCGCCTTCTGGGCGGAACTCACCGGTCAGGATGCGCATCCCGCGCCAGTGCCCGGTTTCGCGTTCCTGGCGCCGCAGCCGGGCTTGCCGGTGCGCTTCCTGGTCCAGCAGCGCCAAATCGCGGACCCGGGCGACCGGACCCGTGGGCACGTGGACTTCGGCTGCACGGACCCCGGAGCCCGGGACCGGCACGTGGCGCTCGGCGCGCGGGTGACCGACGCGCTGGAGTACTGGACCGTGCTGACCGACCCGGCCGGCCGGGTGTACTGCCTGGTTGGCCGGGACCCCAAGTAGGGGCGCGGCGGCGGCCGCCCCGGACGGCGAGCCAGGATGCAACCGTTCGGCGGCCGGCTGCGTCCAACCGGCATGGCGAGAAAGCTTCACCTGGGCGTGCTCCGGAGCGCGGCCGCCGCGCTGGTCCTGGCCACGCTGGCGGCGGCATGCCAGTCGGAGAGCAGCAGCGGCACTGCGGCTGCCGCACCGCACGCCACGCACCCGACGGCCACCGCCGCCGCGGCGACGAAGACCCAGCCCGCGAGCCAGGTACCGCTGGGCCCAGGGCCGTTCGCATCGGACGCGACGGACCGCAGGCTCGCCACGTCTATCGCCGCCGCCATCCAGCGGGCGTTCACCCCGCCGCCAGGGTCGCGCAAGCTCAGCGGCCCGCCTCCGGGGACCTGGCGCGACGTGGGAGTGCCAGGCGGGGCAATCCCTGCGGATGGCGAGGTGTTCGTCAGTTCCTGGTGGAAGGTGCCCGGGCAGCCGCAAGCGGTCCTGAAGTGGCTGCTCGCGCACGAACCACCGCCCTGGTACGGAGGCGGCCGCGGCAGCTTCGGCCCGATCGCCGAGCCCGGCGACGTGACACCTGCGGGGCAGCGGCCCGCTGACGTGTACCAGGAGCGGAACGATACCTTCGAGAACTTCCACGAGCCTGCGGGCTTCGGCGCGCAGCTGATCGTGGAAGAGCTCCAGAACGGCGTCGGCGAGACCTACACTCGAGTCGATTCCGTGGTCGGGTGGACTCCGCCCCGGCCAGCGGTCGAGCGCGTCCCGGCCAACGTCAAGGTCGTGACCATCACCGCCGAACCCATGGCCGGCACGCCCAGGCCGCAAGGATCGCCGACCACCGTCACCGACCCTGCGAAGGTGGCGCGGATCGCCGCGCTCATCAACGGCCTGTACCGTAACGTCCTGCCCTGCGCCCCGCCGCCGCCCACACCGGACCGCATCAAACTGGACTTCCGGGCCAAGCCTGGCGGCCCGGCGCTCGCGACGGCGGATGTCGACTTCCGGGGCTGCCGCCAGGTGGGGTTCTCGGTCCCGGGGACACCCGCACTGCCCCTGCTCGTCGAAGTCAACGACAGGCTGGTGCCCGCCATCTTGTCGGTCGCGGGCCTTACCTGGTTTGCCTAGGGATCTGGTTCTCCTGGCGACCTGCTCTCCCGGGGTGCCGGTCCTCCCGGGAGGACACGCTGTTGAGTGGCCCTTCCAGGGGGGACACGCCGGCGAGTGGTCCCTCAAAGGCGCTACTGGCGCTCTTAGGAACGATGCGGCTGACGCGCTTGGGAGCGGCGCGGCTGGCCGGCGTTCAGCAGACGTCTCCTCAGGTGACGTCGCGGCGGATGCTGATGGTGACCGCAGCCACGGCGAACGCCGCCGTATAGGCCACGAGGACAACGGCGGCGCCCCAGCGGGGCAGTAGCGCCCCGGGCAGCATGGACTTGCCGCCGGCGCCGAGGGCCTGGCCCGCGTAGTACGGCAGCCAGCGGGCGAGGTTGCCGATCAGCTGACCGACGATCCCTTCGATTAGGGCGATCCATGCCAGGGCGACGGCGATGGCACCAGTGAGGTTGCGGATCAGCGCGCCGATGCCGACGCCCATTGCGGCGAAGGCCGCGTTCCAGGCGATGCTTCCGCCAATCGTGGTCCACATCGCCGTGTCGCCCCAGGCGAACGTGACGCCCTTGCCGGACCACCAGGCCGCCGCGACGCCGAGGCCGACGAGGGTGCTCACTAGGGTGGCGAGGATGGCACAGGCGGGGTAGGCGATCAGCTTCGCGCCGGTCACCCGACCGCGTGCGGGGATGCTGAGGTAGGTGTCGGTGATCGTCTTGTGCCGGTACTCGCTCGCGACGGCGAGGATGCCGAACAGAAGCGGGAAGATGGAGGTCAGGCCCACATGGGCGAGGGCCTTGGCCTGCGTCTGCGGGTCGTGGAGGTTTCCGCCGGAAACCACGAGTCCGCTGATGCCCGCGATGACGAGCAGCGGGCCTGCGGCGAGGACCAGCCACGGGCCCCTTACAGTGCGCAGCTTCAGTAGCTCGGCGCGGATGAGATTACGCATCGATAGCCCCTCGCGTTCAGTTTCCTGCCGGCGTCGTGGCACCGGTCCGGCTGGTCGCTCCATGGTCTGATGTCAGCCGGAGGAACGCGGCCTCCAGCGACTCCCCGCGCACGGCAGTGAGGTCGGAGAGCGGACCACCGTAGCGGAGGGTGCCGCCCGCGATGATGATCACGCGGTCCACGGTCTGCGCTACCTCGCTCAACACGTGGCTAGACATCAAGATGGTGCGGCCGTCGGCGGCCAGGGCACGCAACTGATCCCGCAGCTCCGCCATCCCGGCCGGGTCGAGGCCGTTGCCTGGCTCGTCGAGGATGAGCACCCGCGGGTCGCCGAGCAGCGCGGCGGCCAGCCCAAGGCGCTGACGCATGCCGAGCGAGTAGCCGCGCACTCGCCTGTCCGCGGCACCGGCTAGGCCCACCTGGGCGAGCACAGCCGTGACGCGTTCGGCGGGGATGCCGCTGGCTATGGCGAGGACTCGCAGGTGATCACGGCCGGTGCGGCCCGGATGGAACCCCGTGGCCTCGAGGACCGCGCCGACCGCCCGTCGCGGTTCGCCGAGGTCGGCGTACCGCTGCCCGCCGATCAGCGCGCTGCCCGCAGTAGGCGCGACAAGCCCGAGGAGCATGCGCAGCGTCGTCGTCTTGCCCGCGCCGTTCGGGCCGAGGAAGCCGGTCACCTGCCCCGGCTCCACTGTGAAGGTCAGGCCGTCGACCGCTGTAACGGGACCGTACCGCTTGGTCAGGCCCGCTACCGTGATGCCGCCGTTCATTGGGATTCACCCCTTCAAGAGGTCTGCAGATCGTTCATGAGGTCGCAAAATCACGTAGCCAGCGCCCGCTCACCGGCGCCGACACCCAGCGTCACCCGGCGGCAGGGCGAGTGTCGTCCGCTGAACACGGCAATCGCGGGTAACGCGGATGCGGTAGACGCGCAAGCAAGTACCGCGAACGCGGTAGGCAGGTCTCATCGTGAGGGTGACGGCACGCACCGGGCGGCCGGCCTATCGTGATGGCATGAGCGTCTTCGGCCACTTGCGCGGTGCCATCCGCCGGCATCCGCACCTAGCGGACGCGGCGATCGCCCTCGCGGTGCTCGCCGCGGCCGCGCCGATCACGTTCACTGGGCAGCATCAGCCGGCTACCGGAGGCGACCGTGTTTTCGCGCTCACGGCCGCTGTCATCGCCTGTGGCGCGCTGACCGTGCGGCGGCAGCGGCCACTGGTCGCGCTGGGCGTCAGCGCGCCCGCCGCTGAGACGTTCCTGTTTGTCACGCCCGATGCGAGCGGGGTGCTGATCCTGCTCGCCCCGTCGATCGCCCTCTACACGGTGGCGGAGCTTGTCGAGCGGCGGCGCGGCCTCATCATCGGCGGCAGCGTGCTCGCGGCGCTCACGCTGCTGCACGCGCTGCAACAGCCGGGGATGATCGGGCCGGAAAACCTAGCGTTCGCCGCGCTCGGCGGCCTGGCGATCGCGGCGGGCGACTCCTCCCGCAACCGCCGCGCCTACCTCGTCGAAGTCGAGCGGCGGGCCGAGCGTTCTGAAATGGAGCGGGAACTTGTCGCGCAGCGCCGGGTTGAGCAGGAACGGCTGCGCATCGCTCGTGACCTGCACGACAGCGTCGGTCACCACCTAGCGTTGATCAGCGTGCAGTCCGACGTCGCGGGCCGGGCCGTCAACGGCGACGCGGCGGCGGCCCACGAGGCCCTGCTCCACGTCAAGTCCGCAAGCCGGAAGGCCCTTGAGGAACTGCGCGACACGGTGAGCCTGCTGCGTCAGCCCGGTGACCCGGTCGCCCCGACCGAGATCCCCGCGCCTGGCCTTGACGCTCTGGAGGAACTGCTCGGGTCGCTCCGCGGCTCTGGGCTCGCGATCGAACTCCGCATCCGCGGCACCGCCCTCCCACTGGCGCCGGCCGCCGACGTCACCGCGTACCGGGTCATCCAGGAAGCGCTGACCAATGTCTACAAGCACGCAAGCCAACGCGAGGCCCGGCTGACGCTCAGCTACGACCGGCGGGTACTACGCATCACAGTCGACGACCCGGGCACCACCGTCGACGACGCAGGCATCGGCGGCGCGGATCAGGCCGTGCACGACATCGCGGGCGGCCCGGGAATCGGCGGCGAGGTCCGCGCGCCCCACGACAACGCTGACGAGGCACGCGTTACGCGAAGCAACAGGACCGTGCCGCCCAGCCTCCCGGCAGGCCAGCAAGGGATCCGCGGCATGCGCGAGCGGCTGCTCGCCCTCGGTGGGCGGCTCGACGCGGGCCCCCGCCCAGACGGCGGGTTCCGCGTCGACGCAATCCTCCCCTACCAGCCGGCCAGTATCGCCCCGTCGGCCGGCCGCGCCCTGCCTGGCGGTCCCTTGCCGCCTGCCGACATCACCCGATCGCCCGCCAGCGCCGCGCCGGCCGACAGCGGCCAGCCTGATGGCACGGCCCGGACCAGTAGTGCGGGGCAGTGTGCTGAGGACACCGCGGAGCTGTTGTCATGACCGTCCGGATTGTGGTCGCCGACGATCAGCCGCTGCTGCGCACCGGCTTCAAGGCCCTCATCGCGTCCGCGCCCGACCTGGAGGTGGTCGGAGAGGCGGGCGACGGGCGGGAGGCCGTACGGCTGGCCAGGGCCGCGCAAGCCGACATCGTGCTCATGGACATCAGGATGCCGGTTCTCGACGGCATTGCGGCGACCCGGCTCATCACCGAAGACGAGGATCTCGCCGGGGTCCGGGTGCTGATCCTCACCACTTTCGAGATCGACGAGTACGTGTTCGAGGCGTTGCGGGCGGGTGCCAGCGGCTTTCTGGGCAAGGGCGCTGAGGCGGACGAACTGCTCAACGGGATCCGCACCGTCAGCCGCGGCGACGCGCTGCTCTCCCCCGCCGCGACCAGGAGCCTGATCGGCCGGTTTCTCGCCACGCCGGGCGGGCCGCCGCCGGCGGACGAGGCGACCAAGCGGGAGCTCGCGGCGCTCACCGACCGGGAGCGGGAGATCGCTGGCCTCGTCGCGACCGGCCTGTCCAACGACGATATCGCCGCGAAGCTCGTCCTATCACCCGCGACCGTCAAGACCCACGTGAACCGCGCCATGGTCAAGGTGGGGGCGCGCGACCGGGCCCAGCTCGTCGTGTTCGCCCACAGGTGCGGGATGGCGTGAGCGAAGGCGATGGCCGACCGAGCGCAGTGAGCCGGGAATCCCGCCTTCAAAGCGGAGAGGATGTCAAAGGTGGACGCTGCCGGAGATCAGCGTGTGGGTGCCGCCGCCGATCCAGGTCGCGCCGTCGGCGTCGGTGGTGACGTGGACGCGGCCGCGACGGCCGAGCGCGGTGCCCTGGCTGGCCGTGTAGGGGGCCGTCGCCTTGCCGGACGACAGCAGCCACATGGCCAGGGAGGCGTTCAGCGACCCGGTGACCGGGTCCTCGCCAACGCCGCCGACCTGCGGGGTGAAGGCGCGGACTTCGAACGCCTCTGGTGATCCCGGCGGGTGCGGGCCGAAGACGCCGACGTCCTGGGACAGCGTGCCGGGCTTGAGTGCGAGCACGGCCGCGGCGCTGGCCAGTTCGACGGCGACCCAGCCGGGCCCGTTGTCGGCCCACTGGGCGTCGAGGATGTCCTCGCGCTTGATCCCGAGCGAGGCGGCGATCTCGTCGAGGAGCGGCGCGTCCACCGGGCCCGAGCGGATCAGCGGCGGCGCCTTGAAGGCCAGGTGGCCGTGCGGGGAGCGGCGGATGGAGACGAGCCCCACGCCGCACTCCTGGATGATCATGTCCTGCCTGGCCGGCGGGCCGCCCGCTTCCAGCCAGGCGTGCGCGGAGCCGAGCGTCGGGTGCCCGGCGAACGGCAGCTCGCCCGACACGGTGAAGATCCGCACCCGGTAGTCGGCCCGCTCGTCGGTCGGCGACAGGAGGAACGTCGTCTCAGACAGGTTCGTCCAGTTGGCGAACCGCTGCATCTCTTCGTCGGTGAGGTCGTCGGCGCCGTGGACTACCGCGACCGGGTTGCCGAGGAACGCTTCCTCGGTGAATACGTCGACCTGCCGGAACTGCCGGTGCACAATAGCCATCCTAGCGGTATAAGCCGGAAACGATCTTCCCCTGCTTTCCGCGGCCCGCGGCATCATGCGGGCCGCCGCGGGCAGTGATTCCGGCGTAACATCGGTGCAGCATCATGGGGGGATTATCACGAGCGGCTGGTCTGGGCGCTGACCTGGTGGACCTGAATACTGTCACCGAGTTCGCGCCTGCCACGGGCACCACGTGGCGGGACGGTGACGCGTGGCTCGGCGGGGGGACGTTCCTCTTCTCCCAGCCGCAGCCTGGAGTCACCCGGCTGCTTGACCTGGACGCGTTCGGCTGGACTCCAATAGCCGCGGACGCCGACGGCGTCGCGATCGCCGCGACCTGTACCTTCGCCGTGCTCGCCCGCTGGCAGCCGCCTCATTCTGCGCACGCGCCGTTCGCCGTGCTCGCGCGGCAGTGCTGCCACGCGCTGCTCGGCTCGTTCAAAGTGCACAACGTCGCGACCGTCGGCGGGAACCTCTGCCTGTCGCTTCCCGCCGGGCCCATGGCGTCCCTCGCCAGCGCCCTCGACGGGGTGGTGCTGCTGCGCGGCGCCGACGACGAGCGGCGGGGGATGCCGGCCGCCGACTTCGTCACGGGTGACGCCGACAACGCGCTCCGCCCGGGCGAGCTGCTCACTCATGTATGGCTGCCTGCCGCGTCCCTGTCGGCCCGGACGGCCTTCCGGCAGCTTTCGCTGTCCCCTGTCGGACGGTCGGCGGTGCTGGTCATCGGCCGCCGCGACCGCACCGGGGAGACCGTTGTCTCGGTGACGGCAGCGACGCCCCGCCCGGTTTGCCTGCGCTTCGCGTCCCCGCCGACCCCGGCCGAGGCCGTGGGCGCCCTTGGCGAACGCGAGTACCTCGACGACGTGCACGGGAGCGCGGCCTGGCGGGCGGCGATGACCCGCCGCCTCATCGCCGAAGTCCTGTCGGAACTCGCCCCATGAAGGTCAACGGCGAGCCCGTGCCCGCCGAACCGCGGCCCGGTCAGTGCCTGCGGACGTTCCTGCGCGAGCGGGGTTTGTTCGGCGTCAAGAAGGGCTGCGACGCAGGCGACTGCGGCGCGTGCACGGTGCACGTCGACGGCGTCCCCGTGCACAGCTGCGTCTACCCGGCGGTCCGGGCGCGCGGGCGGGAGGTCACCACCATTGAGGGGCTCGCTTCCAGCCACGGGGGGAGCGAGCACCCCGCCCAGGCCGCGTTCGTGGCCGCGCAGGGGTTCCAGTGCGGCTTCTGCACCCCCGGCATGATCATGACGACGGCGGCGCTGTCCGACGAGCAGCGATCGGACCTGCCGCGCGCGCTCAAGGGCAGCATCTGCCGGTGCACTGGATACAGCGCGATCGAGGACGCGGTCAGGGGAACCGTCCGCATCATCCCGAACGAGGGCGTGACTTCGCCCATCGGCCAAGCCCTGGGCGCCCCGGCCGGGCCTGGTGTCGTCACGGGCGCCGCCCGGTTCACCCTCGACCTCGCGCCCGAGGCGGGCGCCGAGGCCGACGCCGAGCCGGATGAGCACCTGCCGCCTGCGCCGCCGCTGCACCTGAAGCTGGTCCGCGCGCCGCACGCGCACGCCTGGATCAGGTCGGTCGACGTGGCCGCGGCGCGCCG
>Ga0134126_10006360_pt1 | contig 14788 bp, 10 predicted proteins | sample KB31752_FD_96881 | JGI IMG/M metagenome (GOLD analysis project Ga0134126, IMG submission 96881) | Terrestrial soil microbial communities with excess Nitrogen fertilizer from Kellogg Biological Station, Michigan, USA - KB3-175-2 | ecosystem: Environmental > Terrestrial > Soil > Unclassified ...
AAACCAGCCTGATAACGTATAAAACCTTGAGCCGTAGTTTCTCCACCAATAGGGGTAAGCCCTTTAAAAGCATCTAAAGCAATCGGATTTCTAAAAGCTCCTATTTGTACACGAAACACAATTCCATCAGGCAATTTTTCATTTAAAGGAATAGGATGTTTTGGACTATAAGCGTTACCTTGTTTTATTTCAAAACCTTTTGTACCCATATATTTAGCAGCTTCTGTGCTGCCTTCGTTAGCTGATGTAGCAGTTTCGTTATTTGTATTGGTAGGTTGATTATTTTGTTGTGCTGTATTGTTTTGATTAGAAGTTGGATTGTTATTAGTAACAACCTGACTTTCGTTTACAATTTTTTGATTGGCTGCTAACGTTTGTTTTAAAACCTTACGCTTGCTTTGTAAGTCTTTTATTTCTTGTGTTATTTTATTTTTTTGTGCAGGAGATGTAGTTGCTGATTCTTGTTTTTTCTTACTTAATATTTCTGAATCGATAGTTTTTAAATAATCAGCAATAACCGCGTCTTGTCGGTTTAAATTTTCGGGGGTAGATGTTTCATTTTGTAATGAACTTAATTTTTCATCATACTGAGTTGAATTAGTTTTAAAGGATTCGGAATAAGGTTCATATTTAGTGGCAGCGATATTGTTGCTAACTGGCTCGTTTACAACATTATTTTTTGGTACTGCATTTGTAGATACAGCAACTATATTATCTAGCGTGTTTTTATCAAGTGTTTGTGTATAAGCATCTATTTCTTGTTTTTTAGAATCGGAAAAACTGCGAGTACTCGAAGCTAATTCTTGTAAAGAATCCGCTTTTTGTTTCATAGAATTTGCATTTTGCTCAGATTTTTCAGCGCGAGCAAGTTTTTCTTGTTTATCCGGCCCATCAGGTAAGGCCGCTGCCTCAGTTTTTAATTGTTCGGCATGTTTCGAACTTTCGCTGGCCATGTTTTTATATGAATCTGCCAAGTTCTGCTCTTTTGTAGCTTCGCCTGAAGATTTTGCAAATTCATTTTGCATAGAATTATACTGTTTAAATTCAGGTGTACTTTTAATCTCGGTTATTTGTTGAGGGCTTAAACTACTTGTTGTTTGATTATTAGATGGAGTAACTGTATTATTTGTTATTGGCTCTGTATTAGTAGCTGCATTTTGTGTTTCGTTATTTGTAGCGACAATAGTGTTACTTGTTACTGCATTTTCAGTATTATTTTGTGCTTGATTATTTTGTTGTGTATTATTTGCAGCTTCGTTAGTTATTGCTGCAACTGTATTTGTATTTACAGGCTCTACATTGGTGTTTTTGTTTTCTTGCTGATTATTTGCAGTTTCGTTAGTAACAGCAACTGTTGTGTTACTTGTTGTCGAATTTACATTATTTGAGTTCTCTATTGTTTGGTTATTGTTTGTTACCACAGGCTCACTACCGGTTAATAATTGGTCGGCCTCTTTAACCTCCTTAATAGCTTCTTCCATTTTTTGGTTAGCCGATTGTAATTCAGCTCGTTTACTTTCTTCGTTTTTATTTATAGAAGCTTTGCCTAATTCGGCATTTGCTTCCTGCATATTTTTTTGCGCCTGTGTTTTTAAATCTTTTTCCTGCTGTGTTGCTTTGTTTTTCTTTTCATCTTCATTTAACTTAGCTAACGAAGCTGTGTATTCAGATTTATTAGCATCTGCTAAAGTTTTTAAAGCCCCGTTAGAACTTTGCACTTCTTGCGATAGTTTATTTTTAAACTCATCTAATTGCTGAGTTACGTCACCAGTATTTGTGCTTTGAGCAACGTTTCCTTTAAGTAATTTTAAAGCTTCCTGCTGCTTTGCTAAGGCAGATTTTTGTTTTTCATCGGCATTACTTAACCCCCCAATGCGTGATGCTATAGAAGGGTCAGCCTCAGCTTCTTCTCGTAATTCCTGAGCTGCTTTATGTAATATATCTGCTTCTGCATCTAATTGACGAACTTGTTCCGCATTTGCTTTATTCTCCGGTTTTTGAAGTAACGCATCAATTTTTTTATCGCCGTTTACAAATGTGTTTTTATCTAAATCTAACTGTTGTTTAGTTGCGTTATAAGTCAAGTCAATGGCTTGTTTATCAAGTTCAGCTATTTTAGCCAAAGTATTTTGTTGTTCTGCCCCTGTTTGTGTCTTACTGTCTTTTCTAAGTTGACGAGATTGAGCAGAAACAGCTTCCGCCTGTTTCATTAAATCATCTATTTGCGTTTGCGAATTGTTATTTTGTGGCGCAGTTGATTGATTATTAATTTGCTGTAATTGCTCTTCAATATTTTTTGCATCACTCAACACTCCATTAAATTTTTCGTCGGCTTGTTGTTTTAATTGTAGTGCTTTTGCATCTGTATAAGTTACTGCACCAAAAAGTTTTTTCTCGTCATTAAAATTATTTTGAACCTGATTAATTAAATCATTTGCTGCACCTGAATTAGTAGCTTGTGTATTATTTGCAGGTTCATTATTTGATGAAGTGTTGTTAGCAGATGCCTCGTTGTTTTGGGTGTTGTTATTTACAGCTTGTGTAGCATTGTTTGTGTTTTCAGAATTTGTTACCGGGTTGTTGTTGCTCGTGTTTTTATTCTCTTGTTCAGTAACAGGCTCATTATTTTGAGTCTGATTATTTGTTATCGGATTATTATTTGTAGTTGCTTGTTTATTTTCATTTGTTGTTTGATTATTATTTGCCAATGGAGTGCCGGTTACTATGCTTGCTGCATAATCTGCTTGACTTTTTAATGTTTCCGCTTCTTCTTTTAGTGAATTTATTTTTACCTGATTTGTCTCTTGCTCTTTTTTCTTTTCGGCTAAATCACTTTCTTGTTCTTGTTTTTTTGCTGTGTAATTTTCAATTAAATCTTTGTCTTTTGTTTCAGCAATTTGCTTATCTAAACTAGTTATTTCAGTTGTTATGTCTTTTATGTCATTAACAAGTTGTTCTTGTTTCTTTTCGGCAGTTTGCAACTCTTGCTGTTTATTATCAGCATCTGCTTTAATGTTTTCGAGTAATGTATTACTGTTGCTTTTTTGTTTAGAGGCTACTTCTAATTGTTTTTGCAAATCTTCAAGCTTGGCTATGGCTTGCTTATTGTTTTTTGTTTTCTCAGCTTCTTCTAATGCTTTTGCGTATTGTAAATTAAGGTTAGCCTCTTGCTGTTTATTGTTGGCATCAATTTCTAATTGTTTGGCAATGTTATTAGCAGTTGTAGATTGTGCTTGATATAAAGCAGCATCGTCTTTTTGTTTTTCTGCTTCGTTATTTAATTCTTGTTTTTTAGTAACGTCAGTTTCTGTATTTGCCTTAGCAAGAGTTTGCTCTGCTTCCTGCTTTTTTTGGTTTGCTTGGTCTTGCTTAGAATTTGCTGCTGAAAATGCTGTAGCGGCATCGGCTTTTAAACTATCTACACTTTGTTGTAACTCGGTAGCGTCATCATAAGCCATTTGTATAAGCTCTTTATTACTTACATTTTTATTTTGTGTTTGATTTGTTGTTGGATTAGTAGGTTCGCTACTTGTGTTATTTGTAGCTTGATTATTATTCTCAGGTGTTTTGTTATTATTTGTTGCCTGATTATTGCTGCCAGCCAATGGGTTTTCAGGATTTACACCAAAATCGTCGGCATTAACATTCATCTTTGATTTTTGCTCAATTAATGCTAAAAATTCTTTGTAATTGTTTTCGTCATCGGCTTTGGTATCAAAGAAATTAGTAAAATATAATTTTTGAGCTTCGTAACCCAGTGCCTGCTTATAAGGGACATAAGTATATGCTGTTGGGATTGTTACACCTTCAGATTGTGTTGGGAAACCTGGGGTTTCAACCGTAAAAATAAATTTACCGCCATTTGGTATTTTAAGTGAGTAAGTTCCATCTGCATTAGCATTGAAAGAGCCTGCATCTTCCCCCGTTTCAATATTTTTTACCTTTATTTTAGATAAAACACTTTGATTTTGGTCCTTTTTTAGAACTGTTCCGGCTATAAAAGCAAACTCAGCAGGGCGCTTTTCGGTAAGAATTTTAATGACATCAATTTTACCTGCCGGACTTTGTCTGTTGCTGGCAAAAAAAGCAATCTTTTCTAAAGAATCGGTAACAAATAAAATATCATCATTAGGTGAGTTAATAGGGAATGCAAGGTTTACAGGTGCTTTCCATTTATTGGTTGTAGGGTCTAATTCACTTTTAAATAAATCAAAACCACCCATACTATTATGGCCTTTAGAAGCAAAATATAAAACCGTACCATTAGGATGCAAAAAAGGATAATCTTCATCATATTCTGTATTTACCGGAGCCCCCATATTTTCGGGTTTACTCCAATCGCCACTCGGTAATTTTTTTACAACATAAATATCTTTATTATCACCTTTTTCTCCGTAACCAGCAAAATAAAGTTGGTCGTTACTTTTTGGCAGATATACAATTGATTTATCTTTCTTCTTCTTGTCGGCAGCACTTCTAAACTCATCCGGTTTTACTAAAAGTTTTCCGCCAATATCTTTTAAGTTATAGCTTCTAAAATAATCTCCTTCGCTTAATTGTTTTTTATCAAGTACCACTAACTCCTCTAAGTTTGATAGTAATCGTTTACCATTTTTACAGGCTTGTATTTCTCTATCTACCTGTAATTTCTTAATCATTGATGCAGATGCAATATTTTTATATTGCGCATAGTAATTCATAGCCTCGTCAAACTGATAATTAAAATGGTAAGCTTTTCCTAAGTAAAAAAGGGCTTCTTTCTCATTATCTTTAGCTGTTTTTGCAGCTGTTTTTAAATAGGGAATGGCTTTCTTTTTATCGGCATCAGTAAATAGCATACATACTCCTAAACGGAAATTATAAATAGGGTCTTTAGGATACGTAGAAACTAATTGCGAGTATAATTTAAAACCATTAGCATATTCTTCATCGTCAAAATATTTGGCAGCCTGTTTTTTTAACTCTTCTTCATTTTTAAACTGACTATATCCGGCCGTACCTAAAAACAGAAAAAATAACAATAATATAACAGGTTTACTGCTGCGCATAAAAAGGGCTGTATGGCTTTTTTGCCTATTCAAAGTTAAGGGTTCTATCCCTTAGATGCGAATTACGCATAATTTCCACAAAGTTTTCGTGATTAACAGGCGACTTTTAAGCTATGCCTTGTTAATTGTATTCCATTGGTTTTGGTATAAGTTTTTAGGTTTTTATTGAATTTTACATACTATATTTCTTTTGAAAAAACACCTAATCATATTTTTTGTATTATTTGTCGTTATTGGCAAAGCACAATTTTTGGATAGTTTGCACAAGGCTTTTGCCGGAAAAAAAAGCTTTGATTTTGGCTATGATTCGCGAAATTCGTTTATAGACCATAACCGAGTTAACGTACAAAGCCTTAAAATTGGGGTCGATTTTGGCAAAATATCCATTGGCGGGGGCCTATCTTGGCTTACTACCAAAATTGCCGACCAAAAGGTCATTCACGATAACGAGTTAAACAAAGATACTTCTGTTCAAAGACAACTATCTTTTTCTTACTTGTGTTATTATGTTGAATATACATATTACAAGTCTCGTCGATGGGAGTTTAGTATACCCATGCAAATTGGGGTGGGTAAAATTGGTTATGTTTATAATTATAAGGGGATTAAAACAACGGCAGACCAAGGTTATTGTTTTGTATATGAGCCCGAAGTTGATGTTAAATTTAAGATTTTTAGATGGATTGGATTAGAGGCCGATATTGGTTACAGATTGCTTATTAAAAATGACCCCTTGCTGAAAAAAACGTTTAATTCGCCTTTGTTTTCTTTTGGGGCCTTTATTTTATGGGATGAGGTAGCCTTAATGGTTTTTAAGAAAAATAAATGGGTGCAACGTAAATTTGGCCCAAGCGATTGGTAAGGTAGTGTAAATGAATTATTTTACTAATTTTGCGGGTTCATGAGAAAAGGCAAAGAACTGATTTTAGCTACTCGCGAATTTGCAAAAGAAGTGAGGTGGAAGAGTTGGTACTACACACTAACTACCCTATTTCTTTTAATTGCCTGCAACTCAATAGCTTACTTACACATTCCTACCTTAATTAAGATACCGTTTAGCATCCTTAATGGATGTATAATGATACGAATGTTTGTTATTTATCACGATCATCAACATCACACTATTTTGCAAAAATCTAAATTAGCCGATGTTATTTTTACGCTTTTTGGTATTTATATTTTAGCTCCTACCAGCATTTGGAAACGCTCTCATGATTATCACCATAATCATAATTCAAAAATTTTCAGCTCAAGCGTAGGCTCTTATCCCGTTTTAAGTAAAGATAAGTTTTTAAGCCTGCCTAAATCAGAGCAAAGAGCCTATTTATTTGTACGTAACCCAATTACAATTTCGTTTGGATACATTGTAATGTTTATTTACGGTATGTGTGTTTTGTCTTTTATTAATGGGAAAAGTAAGCATAAAGATTCTTTAATTGCCCTAATAGTTCATGGGTTGGCCATTATATTAGTAACCATATTTTTTGGCTGGAAAATTCTATTCTTATCTATTCTTATACCATTTTTGGTTTCAAGTGCTATAGGCTCATATTTGTTTTACGCACAGCATAATTTTCCGGATGTAGAGTTTAGAGATAAAAATGGTTGGACTTATGAAGGTGCTGCATTGGAGTCATCAAGCTATACAAAAATGAATTTTTTTATGCAGTGGTCGTCTGCTAACATTGGGTTTCACCATATCCATCACTTAAACGCTCGAATTCCATTTTATCGCTTGCCTGAGGTAATGGAAAAAATACCTGAACTTCAGCATCCTAAGATGACTTCATTAAACCCTTCTGATATTGCTAAATGTCTGCGGTTAAAAGTTTGGGATATAAAAGCCCATAAAATGATTTCGCTTAAGGGCGTAGAATACTAAACCTGCTTTCTAACAGATAATGTAGTGTTTGCTTGTGCGGTTGGTGTAATTACTATATCATTTATATTTACATGTGCTGGACGAGATGCTACCCAAAATATAGTTTCTGCAATGTCTTCTGCAACTAAAGGTTGCAAACCTTGATAAACTTGTTTAGCTTTCTTTTCGTCTCCATGAAAACGAACAATACTAAACTCAGTTTCTACCATGCCCGGATTGATTGAAGAAACTTTTATACCGTGTTGTAACATATCTATACGCATAGCCTTGCTAAGTGCATCAACTGCAAATTTGGTGGCACAATATACATTACCATTGGGATATACTTCTTTACCTGCAAGTGAGCCCATGTTTATAATATGCCCTTTTTTGCGGGCAATCATTCCTTCAGAAATCTGTTTAGTTGTATAAAGAAGCCCTTTAATATTGGTATCAATCATTAAATCCCAATCATCAGTGCTGCCGTCCTGTAAAGTAGATAAACCCGCAGATAAACCCGCATTATTTATTAGTATATCTATATTTTTGAACTCAGCAGGTAGTGAAACAATATTTGTTTTTACCTCATTTAAATTTCTCACATCAAAGCAAAGTGTGTGCACTTTAATTTTGTAGGTGCTTGTTAACTCTTTAGCAAGGTTTTTTAAACGATCTTCACGGCGACCTGTAATTACTAAATCATATCCGTTTTTTGCAAATATTTCAGCACTTGCTTTACCAATGCCAGCTGTTGCCCCTGTTATAAATACTATCATTTGTTTTTAATTTGTAGTCTTTTTAGCAAGTTTACTTTTTCTAAATCCGTAACAAAAATAAACTACCAAGCCTATTGCAAGCCAAGTTGAAAACCATTTCCAGTTGGCTGCTTCCATGCCTGTAAGTAAATAACAACAAGATAGTAAGCCTAATACCGGAATAAGCGAAAGATTTTTAATAAATGAAAAAATAGACAGCAATAAACATAAAATAAAAAATATGAGCATTGGGACATTTCTTTGTGCATTATCTGCTGTGATGTGAAAAACGTCGTTTATATAATCAGGGTTTAAATATTGTAGCAAAGCAAAAGAAGTCAATGTCAACAAAGGCATAATCCATTTTGCATTTACATAGGGTAATTTAAATTTACCTTTTGTTGCAACTCCATGGTCTACCCTTTGTGGCAGCATTAAAATTCCGCCACAAACTAATACAAAAGCAAAAAGGGTTCCTATACTTGTAAAATCAAGTACAAATTTTTCGTCAGTAAAAAATAAAGGCACGCCAACCACAAAACCTGTAACAATGGTTGCAAAGCCCGGTGTTTTATATTTGGAATGAATGGAGGCGAAGCGTTTTGGTAATAATCCATCGCGACTCATAGTCATCCAAATACGAGGTTGACCCATTTGAAAAACCAATAATACACTACTCATAGCTACAACTGCTGCAATAGAAACGATGAACAACATCCACTTAACACCTTTAATTTTAAATATTTCGGCAAGTGGGTCGCTTACACCAAGAAGGGTATAAGATGCCATACCTGTTAAAACCAAACATAAAATAATAAATACAACTGTACAAATAATAAGTGAGTATATCATTCCGCGTGGTAAATCGCGTTGCGGGTTTTCGCTTTCCTCTGCTAAAGTAGATACTGCGTCAAAACCTATGTAAGCAAAAAATACACCCGATACGGCGCCCATTACACCACCAAAACCATTAGGCATAAAAGGATGCCAGTTATCTACATTAATATAAAACACACCTACAATAATTATTAAAACAATAATAGCTAGCTTTATAATAACCATAGCATTACTAATATTACGCGATTCTTTAGTACCAATATAAACCAACCAGGTTATAAGCACGTTTATAACTACCGCAGGTAAATCAAAAATAATACGTAAACCACTAATTTGTGGTGCACTTAGCCAGGCTGTTAAACCTTCTCCGGTTTTGTTATCTATAAAAGCACGATGCGCTTCCTTGTAATTAATAGTTAGATATTCTGGCAAGTGTAAGCCAACTCCATCTAATAAATTAGTAAAATATCCGCTCCAAGAAAATGCAATGTAAATATTTCCAATAGAGTACTCCATTAATAAAGCCCATCCAATAATCCACGCAAATAGCTCCCCGAAAGAAACATAAGCATATGTATAAGCACTACCTGATATTGGAACGCGAGAAGCAAACTCGGCATAACACAAAGCAGTAAAGCCACAAGCTACAGCACAAATAATATACAAAAATATTACGGCTGGCCCACCAGAAAAACAAGCATTACCAATGGCACTAAACGTACCCCCGCCAATAATGGCCGCAATACCAAAAAAAGTAAGGTCCTTTACACGTAGCACTTTATTCATGCTATGATGTTCGGCAGAATCATCTCCATGCTTTATTAGTTCGGTAGCAGATTTTTTTCTAAAGAGGTCGGTAAAATTCATAATTGAGAGCAAAAATAGAAATTATGGCTTAGGTTTTTTAAAAAAGAATTTTAGTCTTTTTTCATCTAATATTAAGATTCCAGACATTAATAAAAATGGCATAATGGGTACTTTATAACGAACAATGGCACCTGCTACCGGGGTTGTATAGCCAATAAGCAAGAGTATGATTAAGCATGTGAAAAAAAATAAGGCGAATAAGTTTCGATTATAACTATGTTTTTTAAACCATACACAAATGATTAAAAAGGTTAACACTAAAGCATTTTCTAAGGCGGAAAATCGTTCTAAAAAAGATTTTGCTGAAAATACACTCGGCTTACATAAACTATTATAAAGTGCATTTGGTGCTGTTTTTAATAGAGAAAAAATAGTAGGGTCTAACCTTGATATGTTTATGGTGCTTCCGGCAATGGGCAAATCCCATACTAAATGATACTTCAATGTATCTGTACTGTTTTTTGTATAAAGTGTGTCAGTAAAGTTTTCATTTGTCCAATACATATATGAACTACCTGGTTTTATTTTGAAATTGTTTTTTGAAAGTGTATCTAAAAATATTTTCTTATCAGGATCTATCCTTACAAAATAAGTGTCATTCTGAATAAAAATGCCTCCTTTAGACACGTTTATAAAATCACGTTGCTTTAGTGAAAAGGTTTCTAATAAATTATCTTCTAAAAATAAATTTGAAAAAAGTAAACCCATAAAAAAAGCAACTATATAAAACCCTAAGTAAAATAATAATGGTCGAATAATATTAAATTTATTTACACAATAGAAGCATAGCAGGGCGGGGGCAACAGCCAATAGCAAATAGTTTTTGTTTATTAATATTAAAAAAGAAGCTAAAATTAGACAGATGATATTTAATAGAATATGCCTTTTAAATACGAAAATGTGAAAGAAAGAATAAAAAAGAAACCCTAAAGCAAAAAGTAAAATGCCTTCTTTTAATACACCCGAGCTCCAAAACACAACCGAAGGAATTAAAAATAAAGCCGCAAACAGCAGTTTTTCTTTGTTAATAAAATAAGTTACGAAAGTTTTAAAAAGAGCAGTTAATCCTAAAAAACAAATGAAGCACATACATATAGTATGTATATTAAAATTTTGAAACGAAAACAACATTACAAAAGCATTAAAACGAATAATAGTGTGGTCATCATTATATGTTCCAAAGTCATAATGTTTGAACCAATGATTCATTTTGCTGTAGTATGTTTCATTAAAATAAACGTTGTCGTTTCTTATACCACTCATTATTTTAAAATAGTCAGTATAATGGTGATTTTGAACAGATGAGAAAATAATTTTAGAGTCATCGAAGTATTTATAAATATCTGCTGTCTGACGATCTGGATAATAATTTGTATAAATCCAAGTAAGAAAAAACCCTGCAATTATTTTTAGTAGAAAAACTGAAATAAAAACTCTACGCTTAATAGAATTATCTCTAAAAAAAGGCAAAAAATAAATAAGTGCACAGAAAATGAAGATATAAATGCAACTTAGTATCATCAGTTTTGTGGGGTATAAAAATTATCATGCTTTATTTCCATAATAGCTTCGGGCTTAGCAAGTGGTTTAAAGCCAAACTTCCTATATAATTCGTGAGCGTCCCTTGTAGCAAGACTAAAACGACGCAAACCTTGTAATGTTTGGTGGGCCATTATATGTTCCATTAACCACTTAGATAAGCCTTTTCCACGGTGTGCTTCTAAAATAAACACATCGGCTAAGTATCCAAAAGTAGCGTAATCTGTTACAACTCGGGAAAAACCTATTTGCTCATTTTTAAAATAGACCCCAAAACAAAGAGAATTTTCAATACTTTTTTTAACTATTTCTACAGGAATGTGTTTTGCCCAATAACTCTCAACAGAAAGATAATGATGTATAATTTCTATCTGTAATTTTTCTTTGTCAGTTGAAATACTATAATCGGTATAAAGCTCAGACATGTTTATAAATTTGAAACTAAGGCAATGTATTTTCCGCTGGCACTAATTGAAAAACGGGTTATTTTTTTTAACCCAAACAAAGAAAAATCTGCCAACTCTGCCCAAACTTTGGTATCAGTGCTATAACGATAAATTTTACTTGTTTCTGATTTTAATAAGCCCAAAACCGGATGCCATATATAGTCTTGATTAGCACTCACATTGTCAACTGCCAAAGGAGTAGATTTTTTGGTTCGTATATCAAATAAATAAATGGTGTTTTGTGCTTCTTCATGTATCACATAAAAAAAAGTAGTTGAGCTTACTTTTTTAAACGAACGGGTAGGACTATTACACAACCAAACATCTTGATTTGTTTTAATATTTAACGCATGTAACGAATGTGGTGTTGTTAATTTATAATACAAAATACTATCCTTGCCCAACCAAGTGTAGTAACCTACAGAATCTGTTTGTTGACTAATGCATGATTTGTTACCCCCTTTTAATAAATCAAACGCCCATATTCGTTGTGTAGAATCTTCCTCTACCATCACTACAGAAAAATCCTTTTGGTTGGGTAAAAGAGATGCAGAGTATTCACTAGTATTAGTAATACTTAAACGTTCTGTTTTTTTATTTTTTATATTAAACGAACATATATGCGTTTTACCATCTGATTCAATGTCGGAGGTAAATAAAATTTTATCATCATTGTCAATAAAGCTGGGTTGATTATTGTAACCCTTATGGTTACTTATTTTTTCAGCTTCTTTTATTTTTATGAGATTATTTTTAATTTCTATGTTAGCCAAAAACAATTCTGTTTCAGGTAATTGAGAAAAAGTTTTAATGGATGCAAATAATAGGATAAATAGTAATATTCTCATATGTAGATTTTTCAAGTATTAAACCTAACGAAAATTTTATAAAATACAAAGGCTAATATTGAACCCAATAGTGCCCCGCTAAGCAAATCCAATGGATAATGTACCCCCAGATATATGCGTGTGTAACAAAAAATAATAGCCCATAAGAACAAACTTATTTTTAACCATTTTTTAGATGAAGATTTTAGGAGTAAAAAAACAAAAAAGGCGATAGAAAAAGCATTTGTTGCATGAGATGAAACATAACCATACTGCCCACCACGATACTCATTAACAATATGAATTTTATCTTTTAATTCAACATTATGGGTGGGCCTGTATCGCTGAACGGAGTTTTTAATCAATACAGATGACCTATCAGCAGCTATTAGTAAGCCAACAACAAAAAATACTATAATAATTAATTTACGATTGTAAATTTTGTACAATTCAATAATCCACCATATAAATAAAGGAATCCAAACCCAAAAATTGGTTAAATGAGGTATAACGGCGTCAAAAAATGGGTTGTGAAGGCTATTTCCAAATAATAATAGTTGCTCGTCTATTTTTTTTAGGCTTTCAAACATAAATATGACGTGAAATTAGAGTTTTTATGATGTATAAAAAATATTATATTTGCGCCCCTAAACTTATGGCGAGGTAGCTCAGCTGGTTAGAGCACTGGATTCATAACCCAGAGGTCTCGGGTTCAAGTCCCGATCTCGCTACAAAAAACGAAAAGCTCTGCATTTGCAGGGCTTTTCTTATCTTGCCGATAGTTTACCGGTAGTTTTTGGTAAAAGTGAAAACTAGAAATGCAAAATAAACCTCATTTAAGAACCGTAAATGTAACACGCTATATACAACCTTTGCGCGAGGGTGGCTCTTTGCCTGCGTTAGCAGAAGCAGATGATGATTTTAAATATGTTTTAAAATTTAAAGGAAATGGGCACGGGGTCAAAGCATTAATTGCAGAATTATTGGGTGGAGAAATTGCCGGTTGTTTAGGTTTTCAAATACCAGAATTAGTTTTTGCTAATTTAGATGAGGCTTTTGGTAGAACCGAAGCTGATGAGGAAATTCAGGATTTACTGCAAGGAAGCAAAGGCTTAAACGTGGCTTTACATTTTTTATCGGGTGCTATTACGTTTGACCCCATTGTTACAAAGGTAGATGCAAAACTGGCTTCGCAAATTGTGTGGCTTGATGCTTTTATAACAAATGTTGACCGCACATTTAAAAACACCAATATGCTTATTTGGCATAAAGAATTATGGTTAATTGACCATGGCGCTTGTTTGTATTTTCACCACTCCTGGACAACTTGGGAAACTCATGCTAAGAGTCCGTTTGCTTTTATAAAAGAACATGTGCTTTTGCCGCAAGCTAGTTTGCTGGAAGAAGTAAATATTGAATTTAAAAAAGTTTTAACTGAAGAGAAAATTAGAGGCATTGTAGCGCTTATTCCGGATGAGTGGTTGCATTGGGAGGGCATGGATGAAAAACCAGAAGCGCTTAGAGAAGTATATGCTCAATTTTTGCTGATACGTTTAAATAACTCTGAAACATTTATTAACGAAGCCCAAAATGCAAGAAAAGCACTTATATGAGTATGCTATAATTCGGGTGTTACCGGTTGTGGAACGGGAAGAGTTTCTGAACGTGGGCATTATTCTTTTTTGTAAAAAAGCAAAATTTATTAAAGTTTACTACAAAATGGATGAGGTAAAACTTCGTTCGTTTTCTACCGAATTGGATTTAGACCAAATTCAATTGAATTTACAGTCGTTCGAAAAAATAGCCATGGGGGCAGAAAAATGCGGCCCTATAGCATTACTTGATATACCATCTCGTTTTAGGTGGTTAACCGCTATACGAAGCTCAGCCATTCAAACTTCAAGACCTCACCCTGGTTTGTGCAATGATTTAGAGCAAACTGCCAAGCGTTTGTTTGAAGAACTGGTTTTGTAGCTTTATTAAAATTAATTTAAGTTACCTTAGCCCCTTATAAAATAATATGCCATTTTCTTCTCTGGGTTTATCTCCTTCTTTATTAAAAGCATTAGCTAATCAAAATTATACGCAACCTTACCCAATTCAAGAACAAGCCATACCAGCCATTTTAAGCAGAAAAGATGTATTAGGCATTGCGCAAACTGGCTCAGGTAAAACGGCTAGTTATGTGTTACCTATTTTAATGAATTTGCAGGGTAAGATTACGTCTAAAAACCGACATGTAAATGTTTTAGTGTTAGTGCCCACACGCGAGCTAGCTGTGCAGGTGGAAGAAGTTTTTAAAATATTTGGTTTAGGGCTTCCAACATCGGTAAAGACTTTAGCTGTGTACGGTGGGGTTTCTATTAACCCACAAATGATGGCCTTGCAGGGCGTTAATGTTTTGGTAGCCACACCGGGGCGATTGATAGAATTGGTTGAATCAAACTCGGTGCATTTAACCACTATAGATACTTTAGTATTAGATGAAGCAGACAAAATGCTAAATCTTGGTTTTAAAGAAGAGGTTGACCGTATTTTGGCGTTCTTACCAAAAAGACGTCAAAATTTATTATTCTCGGCAACACTTAGTGGTGATGTAAATAACATC
>Ga0134126_10006361_pt1 | contig 14786 bp, 12 predicted proteins | sample KB31752_FD_96881 | JGI IMG/M metagenome (GOLD analysis project Ga0134126, IMG submission 96881) | Terrestrial soil microbial communities with excess Nitrogen fertilizer from Kellogg Biological Station, Michigan, USA - KB3-175-2 | ecosystem: Environmental > Terrestrial > Soil > Unclassified ...
AGCCTTTGTGCAGAAGGTTGTTACAGGCAACCTAGCATCGGCCGCGGCGTAAATAAAAGAATGTAAAAATTCCCTATGAAGCGGATTCCGCAGTCGTAATTGTATTCTGCAGGAGCCCTTACTACTAAGTCACGCAAAAGTTCGGCTGGCCGGATGGCGATTTAACCACGGTGTCGTAATCGCTGCGGTTACCTATTGGAGAAGCAGAAGACATTGGTCGGCACGGGGACCCAATGCGGACGCCGCGCCCGCTGACGAACAGTTAGTGCCGCGCTACGACTCGGCCGAGCCAGGCGATTCTCATTTGAGATCGAAATAGGCGTTCTCCTTTCGTCTGAGCTTGTCGATCATTGCAATTCGCTGGAGCGTTATAGAGTTACCTTTGGAGACGATCAGCGCGATCATCATTTCTATGAGGGCCACAACACCTACCATCGACGGATAAAACTGAGGCGTTTCCGCGCCCACGACAAATACGATATCGGCGGCCAGTGCGAGCGGTGAACCATGACTGTCCGTAATTGCAATGATTTTTGCGCCTCGCGTCCGGGCAAAACGCGCCGCCCCGACCGTTTGTTTTGCATAAGGCGAGACCGACATGATAAGTACGACATCACCGGTCCCGGCCGCGACAATGCCTTCGATGAGTGAGTTACCATTGGCGCGCGGAACACGCATTGATGGAATTACCGCGCGGCCGAGGTATTGAAGATAGGCGCTCATCCAATGCAGCGCTCCGACGCCCATGACGTAGCATGCCGGCGCACGCGCAAGCAGGTCGGCCGCACGGTTTAGTTGATCGAGATCGATCGCGCCAAACGATCGATTAATGTTGTCGTTTGTGGTTTCAACCATCCGTTTCACCACGCCGGCCATTCCGCTACGTTTGCTCAGTTCTTGCAATGACGTCGCCTTTTGACGAAATCTGCCGCCGGTGATGCTTTCCTGGAAAACAGCGCGGAAGCTTTCGTAGCTGCGAAATCCGAGATGCCGCGCAAATCGGACCATCGTGGGCGGCGTCACTCGAGCCTTCGACGCGAGCGCTCGCATCGAGCTCACCGCCACCTCGCTGGGATTGTCGAGAACACATCGCGCAACGCGGCCCATGTGCGGGCTGAGATCAGGCATCAACGCGGGTAGACGGTCTAGGATCTCTTGCATCAGCGGCGAACTTTCAGAAAGCGCCTTTGTTGACTATGTAACAAATGTTACGATATGATACAAATGATTTCGTTTGTTACACAATGCCTGTGATGTGGTCGGTCGATGCGGTATTCGGCTTTCGCCCTTATAGCCAAAGCGATAGACGGCCACGCGTCATGGCCACGCGCCTGGCGCGACGCAGATCCAAGACCAACTTACGACGTCGTGATCGTTGGCGCGGGCGGGCACGGTCTTGCGACCGCCTATTACCTGGCCAAGGAGCACGGCGTCAAAAGTGTCGCCGTCCTTGAAAAGGGCTGGCTCGGGGGCGGCAATACCGGCCGCAACACCACGATTGTCCGCTCCAACTACATGATGCCCGGCAATACAAAATTTTACGAACGGTCGTTGCGGCTTTGGGAAAATCTCAGTCGCGATCTCAATTTCAATGTGATGTTTTCCCAGCGCGGCCAGTACAACCTGTGCCATTCCCCTGCGCAAATGGATGCGGCGCGTCGGCGCGGTAACATCATGCGCGCCAATGGCATCGACGCGGAGCTTTTCTCCCGTGCCGAGGTACGACTCCGTTTGCCATATCTCGATTATTCGGACGCCGCCCGTTTTCCGATCACAGGCGCCCTTTATCAGGGGCGCGCCGGCACCGCTCGTCATGATGCAGTTGCCTGGGGTTATGCCCGCGCTGCTGACAGTCTCGGAGTCGATATAGTCCAGCGATGCGAGGTCATCGGCTTTTTGCGCGAATACGATCGCATAGTGGGCGTCGAAACGACGCGGGGCTCGATTCGGGCAAAAAAGGTCGGCTTAGCTGTCGCCGGGCATACGGGCCATCTTGCAATGAAAGCTGGATTACGTCTGCCGATCGAAACGCACGTATTGCAGGCTTTCGTATCGGAGCCGCTCAAGCCGCTCGTCGATACCGTCATTTCGTACGGTGCGGCGCATTTCTACATTAGCCAGTCCGACAAGGGAGGTTTGGTTTTTGGCGGCGATCTCGACGGTTATAACTCCTATGCGCAGCGTGGCGGTCTGCCTCTGATGGAGCATACGCTGGCCAGTGCCAAGGCCCTCATGCCTTGCATCTCCCGCCTGCGCGTCCTGCGCAATTGGGGCGGCGTAATGGACATGACGATGGATGGTTCGCCCATCATCTCGGCATCGCCGATCGCGGGCCTCTATCTCAATGGCGGCTGGTGTTACGGCGGCTTTAAAGCAACGCCGGCATCGGGCTGGTGCTACGCCTGGACCATCGCCAAAGACGAGCCGCACCCCGATAACGCCGAATTCACGCTTTCACGCTTCCGTGACGGCTATCAGATCGACGAGAAGGGCGCCGGCCCAACTCCCAACGCACAATGACGTCGCCATGCTGAGAATAATGTGCCCAGTTTGCGGTTTGCGTGACGAAACTGAATTTAGTTATGGCGGCGATGCAACGGTCGTTCGCCCGGCGCCGGACGAAAGCTCGCCTGACGTCTGGTTCGACTATGTGTTCCTTCGCGACAACCCGCGCGGCGCGCACAAGGAGTTCTGGCATCACGTGCAGGGATGTCGGCAGTGGCTTGTCGCTGAACGAAACACGCTGACTAACAAGATTGGGGCTGTCGATCTCGCGCGGCATGAAATGCAGCGGAATCAAACGTGACCACGCAACCGAATCGGTTAGCATCGGGCGGGCGCATCGATCGTTCCAAAGCCTTGACCGTGCGGTTCGACGGCCGCGATCTTGCGGCCCATCCCGGTGATACACTGGCCTCGGCGCTGCTGGCCAATGGCGTCCGTATTGTTGCGCGGAGCTTCAAATATCATCGGCCACGCGGTGTTTTTGGCGCCGGCGTGGAAGAGCCGAACGCCCTCGTTCAATTGCGCACCGGTGCACGAACCGAGCCAAACACGCTTGCAACGACCGCGGAGGCGTATGAAGGCCTTGATGCCATAAGCCAGAACAATTGGCCCTCGGTAGATTACGACTTTGGCGCCATCAATGGATGGCTATCTCGCTTTTTGCCTGCGGGCTTCTACTACAAGACATTCATCGGTCTTGGCAAAGGCACGCGGACCTGGATGTTTTTTGAGAAATTTATTCGGCGGGCTGCAGGAATGGGTCGCGCGACGAAAGAGAGCGATCCCGACACCTACGAAAAAATAAATGAATTCTGCGACGTGCTAGTAATCGGAGCCGGGCCGGCAGGCCTCGCCGCAGCGCTCGCGGCGGGGCGGGCCGGCGCCCGTGTTCTGCTGGCGGAGCAGGACTCTGCCCTCGGCGGCTCACTGCTGCGCGAACCGAGCGGGGGGACCAATGACGCCTGGCTCACCGCAATCGTCGGCGAACTTAAAGCCATGCCAAATGTGCGTATCCTGACGCGCACGACCGTATTTGGCGCCTACGACAGCAATGTTTGCGGGCTCGTCGAGCGTGTTTGGGACCACGTGGCCGTGCCGCCCGAACACCAGCCGCGGCAGCGCTATTGGCTCGTGCGCAGCAAGGCTGCCGTCATGGCCACCGGCGCCATTGAGCGGCCGATTGTATTTTCCGGAAACGATCTGCCGGGCGTTATGCTGGCGTCGGCCGCGCGCATGTATGTTAATCGCTTCGGAGTCCTCGCTGGCCGCCGCGTGACCATTTTGACCAACAACGACAGTGCCTATGCGACGGCCTACGACATGGCGGTTGCCGGCGCGTCTGTGACGATGGTCGATGTGCGGCAATCACCGTCCGGATTACTGGGGAGCCGCATCGCCAAGCGTGGAGTTGAAATTCTGGCCGGTTACGGTGTTCTGACGGCGCGCGGCGGGAAGGCCCTCAGCGAGATTGAGGTCGGACCTATCGATGTGACGACCGGCCGCATCAACGGCCGGACGCGACGGATAGCATGCGATGTCCTCGCGGTTTCCGGTGGATGGGCGCCGACTCTGCATTTGTGGAGCCAACGCGGAAAGAAACCCGACTATCAAGAAGCGATGCGAGCATTCGTGCCGAATGAAACAGCCGTTCCCAATCTGTTCAGTGCCGGGGCGTGCCGTACAGATTCGGTCTTGGAAGACGCGATTGCAGCAGGATTTGAACAAGGTGTGAAGGCTGCCCGTACTGCCGGGCCAAATGCGCCGACGGGAAAAGCGCCGACGGCTGTCGAAGCGCTTTACGCCGATTCCTGGTCACATGACTTTGCCGATGTTTCGATCGTTGTGAAGGCAGACGGGAACGTTGCGGGCAAGGCCTTCATCGATCTTCAGCATGATACGACGCTTGCTGATATCGATCTTGCATACCGTGAGGGTTATGTGTCGGTCGAACACATGAAGCGCTACACGACGACCGGGATGGCGGCCGATCAGGGCAAGACGTCGAACGTCAACGCGCTTGTGAGAATGGCACAGTTGAAAAGGGCGGCGGTGCCGGATGTCGGAACCACGACATTTCGCCCGCCTTTCACGCCAATTTCCTTCGGCGCCATCGTGGGACGCGAGCATGGACGCAGTTTCAGCCCCATCCGCTTGTCGCCTATCCACAGCTGGCACGTGGCAAACGGTGCTCGTCTGACCGAAGCGGGAGCATGGCTGCGTGCCTGGTATTACCCGAAAGATGGCGAGAATATCCGGCAGGCCTATGTGCGCGAGGCGGCCCACGTGCGTGAAAACATTGGATTGGTGGATATTTCAACGCTTGGTAAAATTGCAATTCAAGGGCCGGATGCTGCGGAACTATTGGACCGCGTATACGTCAATGGCTTCAAGTCACTCAAGGTCGGCCGCATCCGTTATGGCATAATGTTGCGCGATGACGGATATGTTCTGGACGACGGCACCACGGCGCGCCTCTCCGAGGCCGAATATGTCATGTCCACGACAACCGCGAACGCGGGCAAGGTACTCGCCACGCTGGAGTCCTTACTGCAGGTCTCATGGCGCGATCTCAAGGTGCGCGTGACAAGCATCACGGATCAATGGTCTGCAATTGCCGTAGCCGGTCCAAAATCAAGGCAGCTCCTGCAGTCGGTAGTAAAAGACGCGGATCTTTCAGCGCGGTCGCTGCCGAACATGGCGTTGACGCACGCCGTCCTAGCGGACGCACCGGTGCGTATTCATAGAATGAGCTATTCGGGCGAACTAGCCTACGAGATCTACGTGCCATCCGGTTACGGATTGCATGTTTGGGCAGCTTTGATCGATTCCGGGCGGCCGCTCGGCGTTGCACCCTATGGGACGGAAGCGATGGGCGCGCTCAGGATCGAAAAAGGGCATATCGCGGCAAGCGAGATCGATGGTCGCACCACACTCAAGGATCTTGTGCTTGAGGGCATGGCGAGCCAGAGCAAGCCATTCATCGGTTCTGTTCTGAGAAGGCGGTCGAGGCTCGAAGATATTGAACGTCCAAGCCTGGTCGGCCTCGAAGTCGTCGATGCAAATAAAGCAATTGACGCCGGATCGCTTCTTTTCCCGATCAATGGATCGAAAACGGGGCATGGCGATGGCCACGTCACCTCGGTCACCTATTCGCCGGCGCTGGGCAAAACGATCGGGCTCGGGCTTCTTGCCCGCGGGTCAGCACGGACCGGTGAGCTGGTCTGCTGTGTCGATTTCCTGGCAAACCGGAACGTGGACGTACGCGTCGTGTCGTCTAAATTCTACGATCCTGCTGGAGATCGCCAGAATGCTTGACGTCCGCTCGGCAATCGACAGCTGCAAGACCTCCGGTCGATACGGTGTCGGCGCGCCCGGCATCGTCTTAGCCGAGAAGCCGATCGGTTATCTCGTGCAACTTGCCGGTTGGCCGGACCGTTTCGAGCAGGCGGCGACAATAATTATGCAGCGTCTTGGGTTTGCAAATTTGGGCGACTATCGAATAGCGCGAGAGGGCGAGAAAAAAGTCGCTTTTAATATTGCGCCGGAGACCATTCTGCTGATCCTCGACGACCGCGAGGAATGGGAGCAGGCGGCGACCAACATCGACCCAAACGAGCTTGTTACGCTTGATCTTTCGCATGCAAAAACGCGAATTACCATCAGTGGGAATAGCGCCAAGGATCTTCTTACACGTGTCCTGCCCGTCGATCTGCACGGCGACGTCTTCAAAGAGGGTCATTTTGCGCAGACCGGGCTCCATTCGGCCCCGGTCTTGTTGCACCGGCTTCCTGACCCTAAAAAGACAGCGGTATATGATCTTTACGTGCCATATACTTGGGCGATGTCGGTCTGGCACGCTTTGACATCAAATGCACTGCCGCTCGGGTACGAGGTTCAAGTGGTGAAGTCCGGCGGCACATGAAGAGGTGCGTTCGTTAGACGCAACGGTGTGTAGTATGAATGCAAAAACGAGGGAGAGGAGCAAAAAATGGCTCGCACAGCACATGCACTAATGATGGCGCTTGGAATCGTCTTGGCGGTAACGACGATCGCCAAGGCGGATGTTCTCGATGACGTCAAGCAGAAGGGGGTGTTGGTCGTCGGTGTGAAAGCCGATTACAAGCCGTTCGGCTTCCGTGAACCGTCCGGGGCGATCGTTGGCCTCGAACCGGATCTCGCAGCCGATGTGGCAAAAAAACTCGGCGTCAAGCTTGAGTTGGTTCCGGTCGTCTCTGCCAATCGCATGGAATTTCTGCAGCAAGGCAAGATCGACCTGATGATCGCGACAATGTCGGACACACCCGCGCGGCGCAAAATCGTGCAGGTTATTGAGCCGCTCTATTACGCGGATTTCGTCAACGTACTGCTCAAGAAAGGTGCCCCGGTAAAGAGCTGGGATGATCTGAAGGGCAAGAAGATCTGCGCCACGACCGGCGCTTGGTACAACAAGCCGGTTTCGGAAAAATACGGTCCCGAACTCGCTGCATTCGACGGCTCGGACAAGCCACTGCTCGCGCTTAAGAACGGTGACTGCATCGGCTATCTCTACGACCAGACTTTCATTGTCGGCAAATTGCTCGATAACGACTGGAAGAGTGGTTATGACATGGTGCTTCCCGGCATCATGGAGGCGCCCTGGGCTATTGCCGTCAAGCCCAGTGAAGATCGTCTCAAGAAGTTCATGGAAGACATCTCCATTGAGTGGATGAAATCCGGCCGCATCGTCAATCTGGAGAAGAAGTGGGGCGTTCCGCCAACGACGTACGCCGCGCGCATGCATGAAAAATATAAATAACTGAAGCCGACGGCATGACGGGGTGATGTCAAAGGTCACCTCGTCTCCGCTTCTGGCGCGAGGGGGCATGCAGCCGATCTACGATTGGTTTCGCGAGTTCTATGATAGGACCGGCATCAACCTGTCATTCATCTATGATGGGTTTGATCGCGCGCGAATCATAAAGGGGTTTTGGCTCACAATTGAGCTCTCCGTCATCATCATCATTCTCAGTATTGTGATCGGCGTCGTCGGCGCCTGGCTTCAACGATCCGACTTTGTCTGGTTGCGCCGAGCGATCGCCGGATTCATCAGCCTTTTTCGGAATACGCCGCCGCTGGTACAGATTTTTTTCTTTTATTTCGGATTGGGATATTTGCTTCCCCGCATTCCGGACAGTTCGGGACAACTCGTTCCGATAATTTCGAACGTGCAATGGGCAATTATTTCATTGTCGCTGTTTGCCGGCGCATTCAACATCGAAATTTTCCGGTCCGGTATCGAGGCGGTGCCTACGTCGATGACGGAAGCAGCCGAAGGGCTCGGATATTCCCGCCTGCAAGTCTATCGTTATGTCTTGCTGCCACTTGCCGTCCGCATCTGCTTGCCCGCGCTTGGCAACAACTTGGTCAATCTCGTCAAAACGACAAATCTCGCCTATGCGATTGCGGTGCCTGAACTGCTCTACGTGTCGCAGCAAATCTGGTCAGACGAAACCAACGTGCGGGAGATGATGGCATTCGTGCTATTCGCCTATCTAGTCCTGGTTTTCTTGCTTGTCGCGTTGCTGAACTGGATTGAAGGGGCGATCAGAGTTCCCGGCGTCGGCCACGTGGAGGGGCAATGATGGACGTCATTTATAGAGCGCCGCCGCCCCGAGCCGTTGAACCGATTCGTGGCGGCGCTCTCTTTGCCGGATCTCGCAGATCTTGTCCGACCTGGGTCGCAGCAACGGCAATTTTGCTGACAATCTCTATTTTTGCATTTGCGCCGACGACATTTGCTCAAAGCGGCAGCGTACCGAAAGCTTCCGCGATCGAAGTATTATGGCGCTGGGCGCCGCTGCTGTTATGGGGTTTTTGCTTCAATCTTCTGATTTCGGCGGCGGCCATGACCATTGGTACGGGTGCAGGAGTCCTACTCGGCCTCGCGCATATGTCGCGCGTTCTGATCATCCGCATATTTGCAAGATGCATCACCGAAATATTCCGAAATTCTCCATGGCTTGTGCTGCTGTTTGCCTGCATCCTACTGCTGCCTTTCGAGATTCACATCTTCGGCCTGCGTATTCCGTTTCCGGATTGGGCGAAGGCCATTTTCGGATTTAGCCTGCCGATCATGGCGAACATGGCGGAGATGGTGCGCGGCGCTGTGCTTTCAGTGCCAACGAGCCAATGGGAAAGCGCGGAAAGCCTCGGGTATTCGCGCTATCAGTCTTATATTCACGTCATTTTGCCGCAGTGCATAAAGCGAATGTTGCCACCCTGGATGAACCTGTATTCTCTGGTGACGATGTCCACGGTCAATGCTTCCGTGGTGGGCGTGAGCGAAATACTCACGCTGGTCGCGCAAGCGCAATCTGCTGAAGGATCCCGGCCCGAACTCCTCGCGCCGTTCTATGGCTTCGTGCTGATTTGTTTTTTTGCGTACTGTTATCCGATTGGAAAATGGACTCAATATCTCGAGCGTAAATATCAGGTGATGCTGTAGTGGTAGAAGCGCGTATGCCTGATGTGCAGGGTTCGTCGGCGGTTGTGCCGCCGGCTCCGCGACCGATGGTTTCTCTGAAGGATGTCCATAAGTCCTTCGGCGGCTTTGCCGTGCTGAATGGTATTTCATTGGACGTCATGCCGGGCGAGGTCATCTGCATAATTGGGCCGTCCGGGGCGGGTAAATCGACGCTCATCCGCTGCATCAACGGCCTCGTTCCCGTCAATAGCGGCTCGATCCTGGTTGACGGTATCGAGGTAAACTCTCCAAAGCTCGATCTTCTGGCACTGCGCCGCAAGGTTGGAATTGTTTTTCAACAATACAATCTTTTCCCGCATAGAACCGCGCTTGAAAATATTATGATGGCTCCGATCACGGTGCTCAGGCAGGACAAAGATGAGGTCGCCAAGCGGGCGCGTATGCTTCTGAAAAAGGTCAAACTTGAGGGTAAGGAGGATGCCTATCCTGCGGAATTATCCGGCGGCCAGCAACAACGGGTGGCGATAGCCCGCTCGCTGGCCATGAGGCCGGCCATCATGCTTTTCGACGAAGTAACCGCAGCTCTCGATCCGGAAACAAAAAAGGAGGTGCTTGTTACAATCCGGGATCTGGCTAAAGAGGGGATGACCTGTATTCTCGTCACGCATGAGATGAGCTTTGCGCGCGAAGTCGCCAACCAGGTCTATTTCACCGAACACGGCGTCATCGTTGAGCAGGGGCCGCCGTCGAGCTTTTTTTCGCAAGCCAGAGACCCGCGCACGCGCGAATTTCTAAGCCAAATTCTGTAAGCTTCCGGGAGCTAATCCGGGCGCCGGTATACCGGTTCCGAACATTGAAAAGCGGAGAACAGTTCGTCCAGGACTGGGCCATAGACTGTGCGGCGCGGCCCCAGGCGCGGGCCCTGTGACGCCCACCACATCTGCTGCAAAGCAGTCGTACGATGCAGTTTGAGCAAGCGCGGGCGTTTTACAATTCGCCCGTGTGCATTCGATTTTAAATGGCCTCTTTTGGCAGGATTTACATCCAAACACTGATGCCACGATGAAGTGATCTGACTCTTAATCAGCGGGTTCCAGGTTCGAGCCTTGGTGCGCCCACCACCCACTCTTTCGAATCCTCAGGTGTGACACCAGCTTTGAACGTCGCGCGAATAGCATTCAGCTTCCCAACGGTCAAAGTAAGTGGAGCTTCTTTGATTTTCAGCTTGTGAAAGGTCTTATCTGATGCCGAAAACTTCTTGCCGCGTCGCTGCTGCTCGGCAAGCACCGCTGCAACCAGACGATCAAGCTGATTGTCATCCAAGTGGCTGAGCGCACTCGGTAGGTTTTGTGGCAGCGCATAAGACGGCGATGATGCCGCGGCAAGTTCATCTGCATGCGATGACGATGATTTTGTTTCGGTTGCCGACAGCGATGGGCTGTCTGGCAATTGTTGAGCCGAGAACAGATCAGGTTTTATCGACGATGGATTGCGACCGCTGCCCATATGGCAATAATGCCGTCCTTGGCGCGCGGCAGCAATAGCATCACAACCATATCATCCTTCATCGGATTATTGAGGACGTGGGGCTGTGATCATGTAAAATGAGTGGGTCAAACTTGACTCACGCCCTACATAAATTATGCAGCTGATTCCTCATCAGCGCGCGCCCATGTTTGCTCGGTTGCGCCATAAACTTTGACACACATATACGGACACTTCTGCTTGAGTTCTAAGCCTGCTTTTAGCGCCTGCGTAAAATCCGCATGTTTCAATTTGATTTCTCCATCTGCTTCGACGACATAGTCCTCCGTCGGCAAAACACTAGACGGAATAAGGGTTTTCATGAGACACGTGCCCTGTGTCGCCTTCGAGACGCCGATGATTGAACGGGCAAGTTAATTTTTTCTGAATTGGTTGGACCATGCCGTCAGTGGCGTCCGCTGGTCGTCCGCGCTCGTACGCTGGCTTTCAAAAGCTGGCACGAGCTTTCCGCCGAATCAAAACAATGATTTTGACAAGCTGCCCCGCTGCGACTACTTGATCCACCCGGCCTTGAAGCGGGCATCTAAAATAAGTTTCTCGCAATCCTGACGCGACACCCTGAAACGATCGAGGATTCCAGCATGCCTCAGGACTCATTGATATAGCGTAGCGCGCTGGTCGCCATGCGATCTCAACATCCTCTTGGACAATCTCGAACGATTGCTGCATAAAGCCATAATTTTCGGGCAGCCATCAGTTCACACTGATTGTCCTCGCATTGCTTGTCTCCCGGCTTGGAACGTATTCGCCGCTATTTCGAGGTGCCCATCAGGCTGTCATGGCAACCGTGCGTACTTTATTCCCTCAGGTCCGCACCAGCCGCTTTGGGTTTGCAGTAGGAACAAGTATCGGTAATTAACAAGCGTGCTCTCGCGATCGATTTTGAATAGGACACGGGCCTCCGCAGGAGTAGCCGGCTTTCGCCCGAGGCTCTTTGCAAGGATTACAGCGGCTTCAACGAGATCGCAGTTGCGTCTAGCGCCATCGTGGGGCTCAACCTAACCCATAAAATCTAACAAGGCGGAGGCGCGGTTCTTACCAGCGAAGGATCCACCGCCTTGACGCCATCCACCCAGATAAACTTGGAGAGGTCTGCCTTCTCCTTGCTGATGCCGCTTTTTTGCATCCATGCACTCAGGCTGCAAAAATCCTTGAAGAAGACGTCGTCGAACGCCAACGGACGGACCAGAAAGTCGTATTGATCGCGCGTCGCCTGCTCGCTCATGCCGAAGTTCTTTTCCGTGTAAGCGGCGACGGCGGCAAAATCCTTTTCTGCAACGCGCGCGCCTTTCATCGTGGCTTGCACGAACCGCAAAGCCGCGTCTCTACCTTCAGCCGTTTCTAACCACTGCTGGCGGGCGCCCGCGAGGTTGTAGCCCTGTACGTAACCTTCGGCTGTCGTCAGATAACGAACCTTGTCGCCGCAGACTTCCATGGTACGCGCACCGGTCGGCTGCCATATGAAAAAGCCGTCGATATCACCATGGCAAAGTGCGACCGGAAGAGTCTGATTGTCAAGATTCTTGATGATCACCTGATTCTCGGGAACGCCGTTCTTGGCAAGGTATTCGGACACGAACCATGATCCGGTCGAGCCGACGCGGGTCGCTATGGTCTTACCCTTCAGGTCCTGAGGCGACTTGATGTTATTTGAGACGACCGCGATATAGCTTTTGGAATCGCGTTCCATGTCCAGGATGATTCGGTACTTACCTTTGAGGTTGAACCAGTTCTGCAAGCCCGACAGTTCGCCGTGCATGATAATGTCGCCTTGGCCCGCGAAAAATGACTGAAATGCGGTTACCCCTGACGGGAAAATCCGCAAAGTTACGTCTAGCCCTTCGTCTTTGTAAAAGCCCTTGGCTTGAGCCATCCATACGGCATCGTGGTTCACCGACGGTTGATCAAATACGACGATTTTTTTCAGCGGGGCGGATGACTGGGCGAGAGCGCTGCCATGCACCGGCGCAGCGGCAGCGGCGCAAAACGGGAGCGCGGTAGCGAAAAAACGCGCGCAGAGCGAAACCACTGAATGCGACATGGCAAATTCCCCCTTTGTGTGCACGGCGACGAATGAATTAAAGAGATCTGATTAGCTTGGCTGATACGCCCACATATCCATGATGATGTCACAACCCGGAATCGGCATTTGCGAGCGGACCGCACCAAATGGAATTGGCGCACCGGCGAGCTTCTCCTGCCAGATCCTGAGCGCCGGATATACGACATTGAGATCGCCGACGAAGTGGTGGGCGCGCACAACATTGGCAAGTGACGTTCCGCTAGCCGAGCAAATCTGCTCGGCCGCGTCCAGGATGGCGCGCATCTGATGTTGGGCAGATGCACCGAGGTAGCGTAACCCGCTCGACGCGCGTGCGGCCGGAATTGCTCCCTCCTCGTCAGCCGCATAAAGCGCGGACAGACACAGCAGATCGCCTGACCTCACGGCGGCAGGACCGAGCCGCATCGCCGCCGAGGGCTTGTGGTCTATGATCTGCTTTTTGATATTGCCTTTGTCACGCACACCAAAAATGTTGATTTCGATGATTGACTCGGTCAGCCCCAGTCCTTTGGTCGCCACGACGGTGAGCGCGCAAGGACTGTTGCTGAAATGGCCATTCCAGACGTCCATAAATTCGGGTAGGTCGTTGATATTCGAGAGATAGACCTGTGCCTTGATCGCATTTTTGAGCGAGCTGCCTCCGGCTTCCAGACCTGGCTTCAGGCGATCAGTGATGAGAAACTCAGACTGCAGGCGAATGTCAGTGCCGTTCCAGAGCGCATTCGGGGCCCGGTAGGCCTTTGGAGCAAGTCCGGTCATTGCCTCGTTGTTCGGCATTTGGCCCGCAACAAAGACATAGTCACCCGATACCAAAGAAGCGATGAATCCTGAATGCTGCGGCACCGGAACATTGTCGGCACGCGCCGGCTTCGGCTCTCGCCCTCCGCCCGGCAGGACGGCAAGCATCGAAACATCCATGTTGGCTCCCTGCACGAGCAGTTCATCCATCAGAACGGAAGTGCTCGGCGGTACATAGTTTCCCAGCAGCGCTTTGCGGGCGCGCTGATAGGGGTTCACGCACTCGGCGCGCGGATAATATTGGTCGACACGCACGATGTGCTGGAGGTCGCCGCCTTCGGCCGCGATCAATTTTGAAAGGCGGTCGTACAGAAAATCGCCCTCGCGCCGATAACGGGCAACGCCGCCGAGTGGTAGACCAGGCTTGCCGGCGACCGACGCCGCAATACCGCTTTCGAAATCGGTAGCCTCATGCCCGGTGAAAAACAGCCAAGAGCCTGCTCGCACACCTTGCGCAAACACGATGTCGGTTTGGCCGAGGCGGACCGGAGCAATATGCTTTACGTCGGGCATCTTCAATCTCCCAGATCATTTTTGAGTCCTTGCACGCTTACGTTCCGAATTTCGACGCGAGCACTTGGCGACCGCAACAACGTAAACTCGGTGATGCTTTGCGAGAATTTTTAATCGCGTAAATCATTGCAAATGGTATTGGGCGTGTCCAGCGATCGCCGCTCGCGACCACGCGTGTGCAGGGCGCGCACAACATTGTTGCATAGCTCAGGTCCGCTCGGATGGCCGCACGCAATGTTTGACACAGACTCTGGCCAAACCTAAGTTGAAGCGTGGTGGATGCGTCTTGCACCCGTTCGGAGGCAAGCTTGTTACGCGTCAATAACGTTCAAAAGATATTTGAATCGTCGCGTGGTCGCTATATCGCGCTGGACGGCGTCTCTCTGACAATCGGTGACGGCGAATTCCTTTGTCTACTTGGCCCGTCGGGCTGCGGTAAGTCCACGCTGCTCAACATTCTTGCCGGCTTTGAACCCGCAACCGGGGGTTCTGTTTTGGCCGACAACACGCCGGTTAGGGGTGCGGGACGCGACCGGGTGATGTTTTTTCAAGATGCCGGATCGGCGCTGTTTCCCTGGCTTAGCGTCGAGGAGAACGTGCGATTTGGTCTGCGCGTCCGCAAAGTCCCAAAGGTCGAATGGCCCTCGATCATCGACAAGTATCTCACGATGGTCGGGCTCGATGCCCACCGTACGAAATTCCCAGCCGAGTTGTCTGGCGGAATGCGGCAACGCCTGCAAATCGCTCGAGCGCTCGCGGTGGAGCCCGAGGTGCTGCTGATGGACGAGCCATTCGCTTCGCTCGACGCGCTGACGCGGCGACGCATGCATTCGGTGCTGTTGGAGATTTGGCAACGCACCGGCAAGACCATCGTGTTTGTCACCCACGACATCGCAGAGG
>Ga0134126_10006362_pt1 | contig 14785 bp, 13 predicted proteins | sample KB31752_FD_96881 | JGI IMG/M metagenome (GOLD analysis project Ga0134126, IMG submission 96881) | Terrestrial soil microbial communities with excess Nitrogen fertilizer from Kellogg Biological Station, Michigan, USA - KB3-175-2 | ecosystem: Environmental > Terrestrial > Soil > Unclassified ...
CCAGCTGGCGCAGGTGCGCAGCATCGCCGCCGGGGGATAGGTCACGGCACATCGAGACGGTCTAGCTGGCGCGGGCGGGCGAGCGGCTGGCCCGCTGCCGCCCGGCGGCCGGGCGCGGCTCAACCGTGTGCGGACCGGTCGCATGAGCCTCAGTCGGGTGAGACGCAGCCGGCCCTGGGCTGGCCCGGCGCGGCTCAGTCCCGTCCGGCGTGGCCTGATGCGGTTCAGCCGGATGCGGCTGCGCTGAGCGCGTGCCTCCCGATCGCGGGTCCGCTCGGCGGGGCTCAGCTCGGCGGGGCCCAGCTCGGCGAGTCTGAGCTGGGATCGCGTCCGCTATGCGTGGATCCGCCGGGTGTGGGCCCACTGGGTGTGGATCCGCCGGGTGTGCGCCCGCTGGGTGTGGGCCCGCTGGGTGTGGGCCCGCTGGGTGTGGGCCCGCTGGGTGTGGGCCCGCTGGGTGTGGGCCCGCTGGGTGTGGGCCCGCTGGGCGTGGAATGGCCGCGCGGCCGTTAGCTCCGCGCGGCTCGGCTGCGCGGGCTCCATTGGCGGGGCGGGGAGTTGAGCGGGGGCCGGCCGGGCGGATGCCGTTCGCGGGGCCGGGGGTGGTGGAGCGGGAGCCGGAGAGCTGGGGGACGAACTTCTCGCCGTGCAGGGCCCGGCCGACCAGGTCCACCGCGCGGGCCGTGGCGACTAGGCGGCGGCCCTCGCTTTGGTAGGCGTCCAGGACTGCGGCCACGCCGCCGGGCGGCAGGTCCGGGCCTAGCTCGGTCCGCGCCGTCCGGTAGCCCTGGCGGGCCCCGGCCACGCAGGCGGCCAGGTGATGGCGGGCCAGCGCGGCCAGCGCGAGCGGGTGGCGCAGCAGCACCCCGTGCAGCCTGTAGTCGGGCGGGACCACGTCGAGCAGCCAGGTGATGGCGGTCTGCTCGAATCCCTCACTACCGGGAGGATGAACCCCCGCAGGCCATCCCGAGGGTAGATAAGCTGCCATTATCCCGAGCATACCTTCTCTCGAACAGAGATTCTAGATACTTACCCTAGCTGCTGGGTCCGACGAAAGGGAGCGGGCATGGGCGCACAGCTCCAGCCTTCACGGGCATGGCGGGCGGGCGTAACGGCCGGGCTGGCCGCCCTGGCGCTGGTCGGCACCGGCCTGGCGGGGACGGCCCAGGCGGCCTAAGGTCATGACGCTGCCGGCCCCGGTGGCCTGGGGCTGGGCCGCGACGGCAGTGAGTTCGGCTCGTTCATCCTGTTCGAAGGAAGCGGCCGCCCGTTCTGCCAGGCCCACTACTTCTGCCTGGACGCCTACGGGCGGCCGCATCAGGATCAGTACAACAACGGGTTCCCAGCTCGGAGTGGTCAGCCAGGGCGCCAGTCCCTGCACCCACTCGGGGATTCACCTGCAGATTCTCAGCTCCCTGATCGTGCCGGGAGCCTACGAGGCGGTCTACTCGCCGGTCGGCCGGAACATCGCCTACGTCAGGAACGTCCGCGGCCGGCCGGAGATCTACGTCGGATTTAGCGCCAGCTCGCCGGACGGAGCGCTGCTGACGGCTGGCAGCCAGCCGGACTGGCAGCCGCTGCCATAGCGTTACCGGCCCTCGGCCTAGGCATCGTCACGGGCCGTGCACCCAGCAGGCCGGTCCGGCCCAGGCCGGCGTCGGCCCGGCGCGCGCGCCGCGCGCGGCGTGCCTGGCGGGCACGCCGCGACGCGGCAGCACTGGCGAGGGCGTCCTGCCGCTGAGCGGCGGCGACGGCGGTCACGAGGCTCGGGTTCATGGCTAACCTCCTGGTCTGTCGGCCCGCGGGGCGCGGCCCGACACCATTCAGGTTCGTCGTAAGACCCCCCACCCCACATCGGGAAGACGACCTATCTATGCGTCCCCCCGGCCTTAGGCCGCCTTAGGCCGCCTTAGGAGCCCTCTGAACAGGGCAGATGCGACCTGGTCGGGGGTGGCCGATCCGCCCCCGCGGGCCGAATAGACTGGAAGCAGGCCGCGTTGCGCTGGCCTTCCAGTGTCATCCCTTTTCTGCATCCCGGAGTCTGCTCGCATGCCTGCACCTACTGTCCAGCTGGCCACGCGCGATGACCTGCGCAACGTGGCGATCGTCGCGCATGTGGACCACGGTAAGACGACCCTGGTCGACGCGATGCTCTGGCAGTCCGGCGCGTTCCGGGCCGGAGCCCAGGTGGCCGAGCGGGTGCTCGACTCCGGCGACCTGGAGCGGGAGAAGGGCATCACGATCCTGGCCAAGAACACGGCGGTCCGGCACGGGGGCATGACGATCAACATCGTGGACACCCCCGGCCACGCCGATTTCGGCGGCGAGGTGGAGCGCGGGCTGTCCATGGTGGACGGGGTCGTATTGCTGGTCGACGCCAGCGAGGGCCCGCTGCCGCAGACCCGGTTTGTGCTGCGCAAGACGCTCGAGGCCGCTCTGCCGGTGATTTTGGTGATTAACAAGGTGGACCGCCCGGACGCCAGGATCGCCGAGGTGGTGGACGCCTGCTACGAGCTGTTCATCGATCTGGACGCCTCCGAGGAGCAGATCGAGTTCCCGATCGTGTACGCCTCGGCGCGGGCCGGGCGGGCGTCGCTGAACCGGCCGGAGGACGGCGCGCTGCCGGACTCGGAGAACCTGGAGCCGCTGTTCGAGGTGATCAGGGGCAGCGTGCCGGCCCCGGCTTATGACCCCCAGGCCCCGCTGCGGGCCCAGGTCACCAACCTGGACGCGTCCTCCTACCTGGGCCGCATCGCGCTGTGCCGGGTGTTCAGCGGCGAGATCACGAAGGGCCAGCAGGCGGCCTGGTGCCGCCGCGACGGCACCATCCAGCGCGTGAAGATCACCGAGCTGTTCCGTACCGAGGCGCTGGACCGGGTGCCCGCACAGACCGCCGGACCTGGCGACATCATCGCCGTGGCGGGCATCGCCGACATCATGATCGGCGAGACGCTGGCCGACCCGGACGACCCGCGGCCGCTGCCGCTGATCACGGTGGACGAGCCGGCCATCTCGATGACCATCGGGGTGAACACCTCGCCGCTGGTCGGCCAGGAGAAGGGCACCAAGGTCACGGCGCGGATGGTCAAGGACCGGCTGGACCGCGAGCTGGTCGGCAACGTCTCGCTGGCCGTGCTGCCCACCGAGCGCCCGGACACCTGGGAGGTCCAGGGCCGCGGCGAGCTGGCCCTGGCCATCCTGGTCGAGACGATGCGCCGCGAGGGCTACGAGCTGACCGTGGGCCGCCCCAACGTGGTCACCAGGGAGATCGGCGGCCGGCTGCACGAGCCGGTCGAGCGGCTGACGGTGGACTGCCCGGAGGAGTACCTGGGCACGGTCACCTCGCTGCTGGCGGTGCGCAAGGGCCGGATGGAGAACATGACCAACCACGGCACCGGCTGGGTCCGGCTGGACTTCACCGTGCCGTCGCGGGGGCTGATCGGGTTCCGCACCCAGTTCCTGACCGAGACCAGGGGCACGGGGATCGCGCACCACGTGTTCGAGGGCTTCGAGCCGTGGTCGGGCGAGATGCGGGCCCGGCCGACCGGCTCGCTGGTAGCCGACCGGACCGGGACGGCCACCCCCTTTGCGATGTTCGCCATCCAGGAGCGGGGCACGCTGTTCATCGAGCCGGGCAGCCCGGTCTACGAGGGCATGATCGTCGGCGAGAACTCGCGCTCCGACGACATGGACGTGAACATCGCCAAGGAGAAGAAGCTCACCAACATGCGCCAGTCCACCGGCGAGGAGCTGGAGCGGCTGATCCCGCCCCGGCAGCTGAGCCTGGAGCAGGCGCTGGAGTTCTGCGCCAACGACGAGTGCGCCGAGGTCACCCCGGCGGCGGTGCGGCTGCGCAAGGCGGTACTGGACGCCAAGGAGCGGGGCCGTGAGCGCGCCCGCCGCTCCCGCGGCGAGCGCTCAGGCTCCTAAGCCCGGCCCTGAGCCCGGACCTACTTAATAACACCCAGGTAGATGCTGCAGGCCAGCCCGGCCACCACGCAGTAGATGGCGAACGGAGTCAGCGTGCGGGTCTGGAAGTACCGGACCAGGAACCGCACCGAGACGTAGGCGCCGATGCCGGACAGGATGCTGCCGACCAGGATCTGGCCGTAGATGCCGTGCCCGTACTTGATCAGGTCGGGCAGCTTGAGCGCGCCGGCCGCCAAGATGACCGGCGTGGCCAGCAGGAACGCGAACCGGGCTGCGTCCTCGCGGGACAGCCCGCGGAACATGCCGGTGACCATGGTGACGCCGTCCCGGCTGATGCCCGCCAGCAGCGCCAGCACCTGGGCCGCGCCGATGATCGTGCCCTGGAGGTAGCCCATGGCCACCAGCCGCTGGTCGGACTCCGCCCCGGCGGCGATCTCCTGCTGGCGCACGGCCCGGTGACCCGAGGCGTGTGCGCCGGCCGGCCGTGGGCCGGTGCCGCCGTGCCCGGCGGTGGCGCCGACCAGCTCGCGCTCCTGCGCGATCTCTTCGTCCGCCTGCCGCGACTTGCGGGTCCTGAACCGCTCCCCGGCGTACAGGATGATGCCGTTGATGATCAGGAAGATGGCGGCCCGCACCGGCTTGGCGAAGATGACCCGGAACTCGTGCTCGGCGAACAGCCCGACCACGCCCACCGGGATCGTGGCCAGGATGACCATCCAGGCCAGCTTCTGGTCCACGGTGGTGACATCGCGGTCGCGGATCGAGCTGAGGAAGCCCTTGAAGATGCGGACCCAGTCTTTCCAGAAGTAGATCAGCAGCCCGATCGCGGTGGCCACGTGCAGGCCGACGATGAACGCCAGGTACGGCGACTCGGCCTTGGACACGCTGAGGTCACTGGCCCAGCTGCCGCCGATAATCGCCGGGAGCAGCACGTTGTGCCCCAGGCTGGACACCGGGAACAGCTCCGTGACGCCCTGGATCAGTCCGACGATCATGGCCTCGGGATAAGTCATGTGCGGCGTCATGACCGGCTTCCCGGAGTGCACATGGAAACAGTGCCAGCGAAATAAAGAGCGAGAGCGCCGAGATCGAACGCCTCATCGTGCGTAACAGCCAACGTCTGAAGTCCCTGGACTTGTGCTGAACGGGCGAAGAACAAACGCGAACCAGCCAGAAAGTGCGGCCCGCACCGGGGGCCCACGCTAGCAGAACCCGGCCTGTTCCCCGGACCATAGGAGAGTGGCTGCGGGGCAGACAACGAGAGCATCACAGCCCTACGCGGGCTGGCACGGGCACGTGATCGTATGCGGGCTGCACGGCGTCGGGCTGAGCATCGTGGAGGAGCTGAGCCCTGGGTCGGCGGCGGTTCACCGGCCTGAGCGGCCACGTCCTGGTCATCGGCCTGGGCGCGGTCGGCATGACCGTGGTCCAGCGGCTCGTCGCGGAGGGCGCCGAGGTCGTGGTCGTGGAGCAGAGCGAGGGCAACCGGCACCTGGCCCAGCTGCGCGGCCTGGGCGTGCCGGTGCTGATCGCCGACGGCACCCAGCCCCAGACGCTGGCCTCGGTCAGCCTGGCCAGCGCCGCGGCGGTAGCCATCCTGACCAGCGACGACCTGGCCAACCTGGAGACCGGCCTGGCCGTGCGCGACCAGCTCGGGGACCGCCGGGCCAGCACGCCGGTGGTGCTGCGGATGTTCGACCCGCAGCTATGCGCGACCTGGCCGCCCGGACCCGGGTGCTGGCCATCAGCCGGGCCAGCGACGACGGCAGCCTGGAGTACCCGCCCCGGCGCGGCACCCGGTTCCGGGCCGGGGACCGCGCCTACCTGATCGGACCGTACGAGGAACTGCTGGCCGTGCTGCGCCGGGACCGGCCCGCGCCGGGGGCCGCCGACCAGGACCGGCCCGCGCCCGGCGGCAAACCCTGAACAGCGAGACCTAGGACTTCTTCTTGCCCGGCACCGCCGGCGTGCCCGTGTTGCGCGGACGCCGGCCGATCTTGTCGCCCAGCCAGACCAGCGGGTCGTACTTGCGGTCCGCCACCCGCTCCTTCATCGGGATCAGCGCGTTGTCGGTGATCTTGATTCCCTCCGGGCAGACCTCCGTGCAGCACTTGGTGATGTTGCAGTAGCCCAGCCCGAAGTCGTCCTGGGCGATGTTGCGCCGGTCGGCCTCGTCGGCCGGGTGCATCTCCAGCTCCGCCACCCGCATCAGGAACCGCGGCCCGGCGAACGGCGCCTCGTTCTCCGGGTGGTCCCGGATCACGTGGCAGGTGTTCTGGCACAGGAAGCACTCAATGCACTTGCGGAACTCCTGCGACCGGTTCACGTCCACCTGCTGCATCCGGAACTCGCCCGGCTTGACGGCCGGGTCCGGGGTGAACGACGGGACCTCCCGCGCCTTCTCGTAGTTGAACGACACGTCCGTGACCAGGTCCCTGATCACCGGGAACGTGCGCATCGGCGTGATCGTCAGGACCTCGTCCGGCTCGAAGACCGACATCCGGGTCATGCAGGCCAGCCGCGGCCGCCCGTTGATCTCCATGGAGCACGACCCGCACTTGCCGGCCTTGCAGTTCCAGCGGATGGCCAGGTCGCCGGCCTCGGTGGCCTGCAGCCGGTGCAGGATGTCGAGGACCACCTCGCCCTCGTTGACCTCGACCGAGTAGTCGGTGAGCTGGCCGGCCCCGGCATCACCGCGCCACACCTTGAGCGCTGCCTTGTAGCTCATTGTTAGTGCGCCTCCACGGATTCGGCCGGCAGTGCGGCTAGCTCCTCGTCGGTCAGGTACTTCTTCAGCTCGGCGCGGTCGAACAGCGCGATGAGGTCGTCGCGCATCGTCGGCAGCGGCTGGCGGGTCAGGGTTATCCGACCGTCGGTGATCCCGTCCCCCTCCAGCGCGCAGACCAGGTTGACCTTGCGCCATTCCGGCCTCATGCCCGGGTAGTCGTCGCGAGTGTGACCGCCCCGGCTCTCCTGACGCTCCAGCGCGGCCAGGGCCACGCACTCGGCGATGAGCATGATGTTGCGCATGTCCAGGGCCAGGTGCCAGCCCGGGTTGTAGGCGCTGCCGCCCGTCGCGCCGACGCTGGCCGCCCGCTCGCGCAGCTTCTCCAGCTCCGACAGCGCGGACTTGATCTCGTCCTCGGTCCTGATGATGCCGACCAGGTTGCTCATGGTCTCCTGGACCACGCTGTGGACCGCGTACGGGTTCTCCCCGTCGGGGCGCTCCAGCGGGGCCAGCGCCTCGGCCGCGGCCTCGGCGATCTGGCCCTCGTCCGGCACCGGGCGCTTGGCCAGCTTGTCCAGGTACTCGGCCGCGCCCATCCCGGCCCGGCGGCCGAACACCAGCAGGTCCGACAGCGAGTTGCCGCCCAGCCGGTTGGAGCCGTGCATGCCGCCGGACACCTCGCCCGCGGCGAACAGGCCCGGCACGCCGGACTCGCCGGTGTCCGGGTCGACCTCGACGCCGCCCATCACGTAGTGCTGGGCCGGGCCGACCTCCATCGGCTCCTTGGTGATGTCCACGTCGGCCAGCTCCTTGAACTGGTGATACATGGACGGCAGGCGGCGCAGGATCTCCTCGGCCGGGCGGCGCGAGGCGATGTCCAGGAACACCCCGCCGTGCGGTGAGCCCCGGCCCGCCTTGACCTCGGCGTTGTTGGCCCTGGCCACCTCGTCACGGGGCAGCAGCTCGGGCGGGCGCCGGTTGTGGTCCGGGTCGGTGTACCAGCGGTCGGCCTCTTCCTCGGTCTCCGCGTACTGGGCCCGGAAAACGTCGGGCACGTAGTTGAACATGAACCGCTTGCCCTCGGAGTTCTTCAGCACGCCGCCGTCGCCGCGCACCGACTCGGTGACCAGCAGCCCGCGGACCGAGATCGGCCAGACCATGTGGGTCGGGTGGAACTGCACGAACTCCATGTTCAGCAGCTTGGCCCCGGCCAGCAGGGCGAGCGCGTGCCCGTCGCCGGTGTACTCCCAGGAGTTCGAGGTGACCTTGAACGTCTTGCCGATGCCGCCCGTGGCCAGCACCACCGCCGGCGCCTCGAACAGCACGAACTGCCCGGTCTCGCGGATGTAGCCGAACGCGCCCGCGATCGCGTCGCCGTCCTTGACCAGCCGGGTGACCGTCGTCTCGGCGTAGACCTTGATCATCGCCTCGGGGTCACCGTGCTCGATCGCGTCCTCCTGCTGCAGCGCGACGACCTTCTGCTGCAGGGTCCGGATCATCTCCAGGCCGGTCCGGTCGCCGACGTGGGCCAGCCGGGGGTACTCGTGGCCGCCGAAGTTCCGCTGGCTGATCTTGCCCTCGGGGGTCCGGTCGAACAGCGCGCCCCAGGCCTCCAGCTCCCAGACCCGGTCCGGGGCCTCCTTGGCGTGCAGTTCGGCCATCCGCGGGTTGTTCATGAACTTGCCGCCGCGCATGGTGTCGCGGAAGTGCACCATCCAGTTGTCGTTGGGGTTGGCGTTCCCCATCGCCGCCGCGCAGCCGCCCTCGGCCATGACCGTGTGCGCCTTGCCGAACAGCGACTTGGAGATGATCGCCGTCTTCTTGCCGGCCAGGCGCGCCTCGATCGCGGCGCGCAGCCCGGAGCCGCCCGCGCCGACGACGACGACGTCGTAGGGGAGCCGCTCAATGCTTTCCGGTGCGATGCCTGCCATTGCGATGCCTGCCTGTCAGTTGAAGATGCGCGGGTCGCTGAACACGCCGGCGGCCAGCAGCCAGATGTACAGGTCGGTCAGCATCAGCGTGCCGAGCGTGATCCAGGCCAGCTGCATGTGCTTGGCGTTCAGCTTCGAGATCTGCGTCCAAATCCGGTAGCGGACCGGGTGCTTGGAGAAGTTCTTCAGCCTGCCGCCGGTGATGTGCCGGCAAGAATGGCAGGACAGCGAGTACGCCCACAGCAAGACCACGTTGCCCAGCATGATCAGCGAGCCCAGGCCGATCCCGAAGTTGCCGTTCGGGCCGCGGAACGCCTGCGCGACGTCGTAGGTGTTCAGCACCGAGATCAGCAGCACCATGTAGAAGAAGTAGCGGTGCAGGTTCTGCATGATCAGCGGGAACCGGGTCTCGCCGGTGTAGGAGGCGTGCGGCTCGCGGACCGCGCAGGCGGCCGGGGCCCGCCAGAACGCCCGGTAGTAGGCCCGCCGGTAGTAGTAGCAGCTCAGCCGGAAGCCCAGCACGAACGGCAGCGAGACGAAGGCGTAGGGGATGATCGGCGGGAGATGCCCGATCCAGGTGCCCAGGCTGGCCGAGCCCGGCACGCACTCCCCGCTCACGCACGGCGAGTAGAACGGGGTCAGGTAGTTGTACCTGGCCACGAAGTAGTAGTGGCCGATAAGCACGTGGACCGTGGCGTAGGTCACCCAGATGGTGAGCAGCACCGCGGTGATGGCCGGGGACCGCCACCAGGGGTCCTTGCGCAGCGTCTTTTCCGATATCTGCGCGCGCGTCTTTGCCGGCGCCACCAAGCCTTGCGTCATTGTCAGACGTCTCCGCCCTGGGAAAGATTCAGCCGCGCCAGCACGGGGCAAAGCGCCGCGGGCCGGCGCGGGCGTCGCGTCAGCCGCGAGCTCGAACGAAACCTTATTCCCTTGGATATCACCCCGGGGCACTACCCGGTGCGTCCAGGCGTGTGACTCTTACTACAATGCCCTGGCCTGGCTCCCGGCCGGGGTGTCTGGCGCCGGGCTCGCTGCCGAACTGGGCCGGACCTGCCCTGGCGAACCGAGTCCGTTACTCGTGGTCTTCAAGTGGCCGCCAGCGGATGTCGAGTTCGCGCCTTCCGGACATCTTCTTAATGTCGGTGTTTCCTAGCCTTTCGGGAGCATGCGTTGCCTCAGCACGTGCTCGGGCGGTTGGCGCGGGCCTGGAGGCCGGCCGCGCGCGCCGTCCACCACAAGCCCGGTCATGTCGTGGTGGCATCTGCGGGGGATCTCGGCTACACCGTGGCGATGTTCCCCGCCGATCTGACGAGCGTGACCGCGGTCGGCGGCACCCAGCTGACCCGGGCGTGCGCTATCAGTTGCGCCATCAGTCCGGACCACGCCGGGTCGCCGCCGCCGTGACGGCCGGCGGGGCGGCGATGGCCTTTTGAACAACTAGGCTTCCCGGCATGACCGGACCTGACGGCAGGCGCCTGCTGCTTGTGCACGCCCACCCCGATGACGAGTCCATCGGCACCGGGGCGACCATGGCCAAGTACGCGGCCGAGGGCGCGCACGTGACGCTGGTCACCTGCACGCTGGGCGAGCTCGGGGAGGTTATCCCGCCCGAGCTCGCCCACCTGGCCTGGGACGCCGATGGCGGCCTGGGCCAGTACCGGATCGGCGAACTGGACGCCGCCTGCGCCGCGCTCGGCGTGACCGACCACCGCTTCCTCGGCGGGCCGGGCCGGTGGCGGGACTCCGGGATGATGGGCGAGCCCACCAACGACGACGCCGAGTGCTTCTGGCAGGCCGACGTTGACCAGGCGGCGGACCAGCTGCTGGAGGTCATCGAGGATGTCCGGCCGCAGGTGATCGTGACCTACGACGACAACGGCTTCTACGGCCACCCCGACCACATCCAGGCCCACCGGGTCGCCTGGCGGGCCTTTACCAAGGCCGGGGGGCTGGTCAGCAAGTTCTACGCCACCGCCGTGCCGAGGTCCGTGCTGGCCAGGGCGATCGAGGATGGCACCAGGTTCCGCCAGGTGAGCTCGGTGGACGACCTTCCGTTCGGCGTCCCTGACGAGCAGGTCACTACCGAGATCGACGCACGAGACTATCTTGACGCCAAGATCGCCGCCATGCGGGCTCATGCGACGCAGATCGCGGTGGACAGCCCGTTCTTCGCCCTGTCCGACAATGTCGGCCAGCGCGCGTTCGGGACCGAGTACTACACGCGGCTGGCCGGTCCCGGCTCCGACGGGCCGGGGCGCGAGTCCGACCTGTTCGCTGGCCTTGGCTAGCCCGGCCGTGACCAGCCAGGAGCGACTGACCGGGATCGCCGCCTACGTCGCCTTGTTCGTGTTTGGCCTGTTCCAGGCGCTGATTGGCGTGTTCCAGTACAGCCGCGGGCCCGGGCCGCTGGTCGCGATCGGGTTCGACCTGGCCATCCTGGCCAGCTGTCTGCTGGGCGCCTGGGGAATGCGCTCGGCCGGTGGCGGGCTTATGCCCGGTGCAGGGTGGTTTCTGGCCGCCCTGCTGCTGTCCACCGGAACGCAGGGAGGAAGCGTCCTGATCACCGACACCACGGCCGGCAAGTTTTTCCTGTTCGGCGGCGCGGGCTGTGCGGCCGTGGGCTGCCTGCTGTCCTACGTCATCTGGTCCCGGAAGCCGCGGCCCTGATGGCCACCGATCCGGGGGCCATCGATCCGGGGGCCATCGATCCGGCCGAGTTCCGCCGGGCGGCTGGCCGCCTGCCCACCGGCATCCTCGTTGTCGGCACCCGCCTCGACGGCGTCGATCACGCCATGACCGTCAGCGCGTTCTCCGCCGTGTCCCTGGAGCCCGTGCTGGTCCTGTTCTGCGCCGAGAAGATCGCCCGGTTCCACGACACCGTGCTCGAGGCCGGTTTCTGGTCCGTCTCCGTGCTGGACGAGACCGCCGAGAAAACCGCCCGCTGGCTGGCCACCCGCGGCCGGCCCCTGGAGGGCCAGCTCGACCAGGTCAGCCACCACGCCGGACCGGTCACCGGCGCCCCCGTCCTGGACGAAGCGCTGTCGACCCTGGAGTGCCGGACCACCGCTGTTTACGACGGCGGCGATCACAGCATCGTGGTCGGCGAGGTCGTCGGAGTCAGCGTCGCCGATGTTGACCACGGTCCGCTCGTGCATCACGCCGGGCGGTACCGGAGCCTGGCCCCCGAATAACGGCGGTGCGACTTGTCCGTGCCAACTGGCATCCTGAAAGCGTGAGCACCTGCCAGGTCAGCCCGGTTCTGGTCGGCCGGGCCGACTATCTGACCCAGCTCGATGAGGGCCTGGCCGCCGCCCGGCTCGGCGAGCCCACCACCGTGCTCATCGGCGGTGAGGCCGGGGTCGGCAAGTCCCGCCTGGTCAGCGAGTTCGCGGCCCGCGTGGCCGGCGAGGCCAGGGCGCTGACCGGCGGCTGCCTCGAGCTCGGTGCCTCCGGGCTGCCATTCGCGCCGTTCACCGCGCTGCTCCGCCAGCTGGTCAGGGAGCTCGGCCCGGACTTCAGCGAGCTGCTGTCCGGCCAGGGCCGCCGGGAGCTGGCCCGGCTGCTGCCCGAGCTCGGCGAGCCCGCCAGCCACGACGACGAGGCTTACCAGGGCGAGGCCAGGGCCCGGCTGTTCGAGCAGATGCTCACCATGTTCGAGCGGCTGGCCGCGAGCGGCCCGCTGGCCCTGATCATCGAGGACGCGCACTGGGCCGACCGGTCCACCCGTGACCTGCTCACCTACCTCATCGGCAACCAGCAGGTCATGCGCGGCGTGCTCATCGTGGTCACGTTCCGGTCCGACGAGCTGCACCGCGGTCACCCGCTGCGGCCCCTCCTGGCCGAGCTGGGCCGGATCGCCTGGGTCCGCCGCCTCGAGCTGCCCCGCCTGACCAGGACCGAGGCCACCGCGCAGATCGCCGCCATCCTGACCCGCGAGCCCGAGCCCGCCCAGGCCGACAGCGTGTTCAGGCGCAGCGAGGGCAACCCCATGTTCGTCGAGCAGCTGCTGTGCTTCGACGGCGAGCTGCCCGAGTCGCTGCGCGACCTCGTGCTGGCCAACGTGCAGCGGCTGCCCGACGAGACCAGGGAGCTGCTGCGCATCGCCAGCGCGGGCGGGTGCCGGCTCGGGCACCGGCTGCTGGCCGCCGTGAGCGACGCCGGCGATGACGACCTGTCCCGCGCCCTGCGCCCCGCTGTCTCGGGCAACGTGCTGCTGGCCGACGAGGGCGGCTACACGTTCCGGCACGCCCTGATCAGCGAGGCCATGCACGACGACCTGCTGCCCGGCGAGCACAGCCGGCTGCACGCCAGGTACGCCGAGGTCATCTCCGCCGACCCCGACCTGGTGCCCACCGGCCGGGCCGCCATCGAGGTCGCCCACCACTGGTACTCCGCCCACGACGTGACCTGGGCCCTGATCAGCGCCTGGCAGGCGGCGGCCGAGGCCGGCCAGGCGCTGGCCTACGCCGAGCAGCTCGACATGCTGAGCCGGGTGCTCGAGCTTTGGGACAGCGTGCCCGACGCCGCCGCCCGCATCGGCGCCGACCACGTCCGGGTGTTCGAGGAGGCCATCGCGATCACCCACTTCACCGGCGACGACGACCGGGGCATCGGCCTGGCCACCGCCGCGCTGCGCGAGCTCGGCCCCGACGCCGAGCCCGGCCGCAGCGCGCTGCTGCTGGAGCAGCGCGGCCTGCTGCGGTGCATCGGCGACCCCGAGCTCGGGGTCGCCGACCTGCGCCAGGCCCTGGAGCTCGTCACCGGCGGGACGCACGAGTCGGAGCGCGGTCGGGTTCTGGCCAGCCTGGCCTACATGCTGAGCAAGGCCCGCCACGCCGAGCAGGCCGGCCCGGCCGCCGAGGAGGCGCTGGCCATCGCCCGCCGCACCGGCGACATCGGCACCCAGGCCAGCGCGTTGCTGACCCTGGCCATGCTCCGGCCCAGGGCCGACGAGGGCAGTTACCAGGCCGCCCTGGAGATGCTGGCCCAGGCCCGCGCCGCCGCCAGCCAGGCCGGTGACTACCACATGATGATGAACGCCATCATCAACGAGTCGCACCTGCTTGAGGGCATGGGCGAGCACGCCAGGGCGGCCGACGTGGCCCGGGCCGGCCTGGCCGAGAGCCAGCGCTACGGCCTGATCCGCACCTCCGAGGCCGTCCTAGCCGTCAACCAGGCCGAGCCCCTCGCCGCCCTCGGCCGCTGGGACGAGTCCAGCAAGGTCATCGTGGCCGCGCTCGGGTCGGGCTCCGTCCGGGTCAGCCGGTCCTCGCTCTGGCAGCTGGCCGGCAACCTGGCCCTGGCTCGGGGCGACCTGGACCGGGCCCGCGACAACGAGGCCGTGGCCGTGGAGTTGCTGGCCAACGTCGCCTACCGGGACCAGCACCACCTGCCCGTCGCCGGGCTGCAGATCGAGCTGCGCGCCGCCGAAGGCCGACTGGGCGCCGCGCTGACCGCGGCGCAGGACGCGCTCGACCGGTATGACCTGCAGGCCACCCCGCGCTACGCCTGGCCGGTGCTGGTCACCGCGGCCGCCGCGGCCGCCGACGTGCTGACCAGGCCCGCGGCGGCCCGGACCGAGGACGAGACCGTTCGCGCCGCCGCCCTGATGCGGGCCCTGCGCGTGGAGTCGGCCAAGCTCGCGGTCACCGGGCCGGTGGAGGCCGCGCTCCAGCTCACCTTCCAGGCCGAGGCCGCTCGCGCCGAGGGGGCGGAGGTCGGCGACAGCGTGCCGCTGTGGCGGACCGCGGCCACCGCCTGGGAAGCATTGGGCGAGCCGTACCGGCAGGCCAGGGCGTTGTTCCGGCTGGCGGAGGCGGCCCTGAGCGGGGGTGCGGATCGCGACGAGGCCCTGTCCGCGGTCCAGCGGGCTGCGGGTCTGGCTCGCGGCCTCGGCGCCGCCCCGCTGCTGGCCGACATCACCGTGCTGGCCCGCCGGGCCCGGATCCCGCTGGAAGTAGCGGTTGGGGCTGGTGGTGCTGGGGCTGGGGCTGGCGTGGCGGATGGCGCGGCCGATGGTGACCCGAGGCTGGGGCTGACCCAGCGCGAGTTCGAGGTGCTACGCCTAGTCGCGGCCGGCATGAGCAACGCCGCGATAGCGGCCGAGCTGTTCATCTCGGCCAAAACCGCGAGCGTGCACGTGTCGAACATCCTGGGCAAGCTCGGCACCGCCAGCCGCGGCGAGGCTGCGGCG
>Ga0134126_10006363_pt1 | contig 14785 bp, 14 predicted proteins | sample KB31752_FD_96881 | JGI IMG/M metagenome (GOLD analysis project Ga0134126, IMG submission 96881) | Terrestrial soil microbial communities with excess Nitrogen fertilizer from Kellogg Biological Station, Michigan, USA - KB3-175-2 | ecosystem: Environmental > Terrestrial > Soil > Unclassified ...
ACAAGGCTGAAAACAGTCAGATTTCCGCTGAATCGAAAAATGCCCCTGAATTCATTGGGATTCCACCGCCAGCGCTGCCGGTGCGATGATGCCAGCCAGATCTGAAGACTCGAAAGGACGGCAATTACTATGGCCTGGAGAACAAAACTATAGACGCCAAAGCCTTTCAGCGCGCAAACGATTGCGGTCACTAGCCCGGCAACTGCGGAACTTACCTCGATCCGGGCGATCGTCCGAAACCGGTGCTGTCTTTCGAGCAAAGCCAACTGAGCGGCTCCTGTCGAAGTGATCGGAAACGTGAGCGAAAGTGACAACAACACGCCCAACAGAGCGGAGGCATGGAAGAAGTGGGCAGTAACCGGTGCCGAAATCGCAGTGAACAGCCCCACCACTACCCCGAAAGCGACATTGAGGCAGAACACCGTGTCGACCAAATCGTCGGTGAGATCACTCTTCTGAATCAGTGCGGCGGCAGTACCAAGGTCCCGGAAGAGAAACCCAAGGTTAGAGACGATGGTCGCCATCGCCATCAGGCCGAAGTCCTGCGTCGAGAGCAATCGCGACAGAAAGCTGATGGACAGGAATTGGAGCGTCAGGCGGCCAATCTGGCCCACTCCGACCCACCGCACGTTCGATAGAGCCTGCTTCGTCGACAAATGAACCGCCCGCGTTTTAATGCTTTTCAGTGATTGATTTGAACGTGGTCTCTCGCACACGGCGAAGGATGCGATTGGCTTTGCGCACCGCTCTCCACAACGTGGACCGCGCGTAGGGTATGGAAACCGGGTTAGGGTCCGCAAGTTGCTGTGTCTCAACGCAAAGAACCTGCTTGCCTGATAATCTGGCGATTTGATCCGCCTGTGCAGAATCGCTCTCGATAAAAAGATGCGCATCGACCGATGAATAAACTGACGCCTTAAATTTGCTATGGATTCCGGAGCGGCGGCGCTCTTCAGCCGTGTAGTTGTCGAGCATCACCAGATTTCTGTATCTCACATTCCGGCGTTTTAACCAGGCTTCTGTTTCGGAACGATACTTTTCAAGACGGGCGGTGACCAGCCAGCCCACTTCATAAGTTGGCAGCCGCAGGGGTTCTGTAGAGCGTAGAAACTCCACGTAACATGGACCGTCGTCGTTCTCCTCTGGCGAGGGATCGCGACACAAAACGCCGTCTATGTCGACGCAACAGTTCTCAAGGACCGGACTGTGCATATAGTTCCAGGAGAAAATTCGAGGCACCGGACAGATCTCGAAGAAGAAGTCGACCATATGCTTCGCCGAAGGAGCGGCGAAAACAACAGCTGTGGTTAGCTTCCCCTTCGCACGACTCTGGAGCAACTGTTCTTTCGCCTGCGCTAGCGATCCTCCCGATAGAATGCTGTCGTCCAGCAGGAGCGCATGCTTGCTGTCGCTGACGCATCGGACGGGATATCTGGCACTTCTGGTCCTCCCGCATTGGAATACCTCGCCAGCGACAAAGCCATCGATATGAGTGAAAGGCAGATTTAGTTCGAGTGCAAGAATGCTGGCAGCCATCAGCCCGCTCCGTGGAACCCCGACGATCAGGTCCACCTCTTCGGGCACTTTGTGCAGGTTGCGCGTGATGGCGCGAACCAGATCCGGGATTGAACGAAAATTGAGATTCACTTTACACCAATTCCGAAGCGCGAAAGTCGCACGCGTCGTGATTACCGAGGCGAAAACGCTCCCCGATGATGAGCCATGCGACACAGACTAACAGGGCCAGAGCGGTCGAAACCACGACGATCAGCGTTCGTTTCGGATAGGATGGCTTGTCCGGAGGAACGGCGGTATCCAGCACCTGCACGATTGCGCCCTCCTTGGCTTCATCCAGCTTGGCTATTTCATATTGGCGGGCCAGAATCTCGAAGAGGGTCTCGTAGCATTTGATGTTGCGGAGCTTGCGAATGTATTCCAATCCAGCTTCGCTGACTTTGCCTTTCGGCACAATCAAGCCGCCTTCAAGGCTTTCCGAACCTCCAAGCTTGGCCAACTGTGTTCGCAAACTTGAAAGTTCCTGTTGAGCTTGTAGCAACTGGGGGTTCTGCCCTGACGCAAAGGTCTGCAGAGATCCGATCTCGACCTCCTTCGCTGCAATTTGAGCTTGCAGCATGGCCGCCGATTGGATCAGCGCGGCCGCCTGGCCATTGAGCTGGATCAGGCCGGTGCGCTGTTCGGTTTTCTTCAGGTCTTCTTCCGCATTGGCCAACCTGTCTTTGGCGGGCTCGAGCTGGCGCTCAAAGAAGAGGCGGCGCTGCGCAGCTTCCGTGATGGCAAGGTGTTCAGATAGATGGCGAAACTCATCGATGTAGCCGTTCGCAAGCTCTGCCGCTCTTTTGGGATCACGGTCCCTTATGGAAATGTGGATGAGGTTATCTTTCCCCGTGCCATCGATGGTAGTTCGACTCTCAAATTCCTTCCGGGCGTCTGAGACATATTTTTTGTGGTCCTGATCCATGAGGCGGAAGCGGGAGACCACGGCGTCCTCGACGGTACGACTCTGAAGCATCGCGACGTACATATCATTCGGGTTCTTCAGACCGAGCCCGGATCCCATGGCGAGCTGCGCCATGCCTCCCAAATTGCCTAATTGGCTTGCGATAGCAGAGCCAAGGGAAGAATCCTGACTTGGCGGGAGCAGGATCACCGTTGCAACAAGCTGCCTGGGAAGAAGAAGCGCAACGACAATGAAAACCGCGGCAGTGGCGCCTGTAAAGAGGAGGAGAAAGCGCTTGTTCCTGGCCACCAGGATGCAGAAGTCGAGCAGCCGCGATTTTCGTTGAGGCACGCCCTTCTGTTCCCTGGCGCCGCGAGTGGTGGCGTCATGGGACTCCTCGACGCCCCGAGCGGCACTTTGCGGCAATATTGTTTCCTGTTTCAAATGCGGTGTACCCAGGCCCCGTGCGCCACTACTTTCCCCTGCTCGGACTTAGTGAGATTCAGCTTTTTGCTCGATTCGAACGAACCGCCGATTCGGGAGCACAGTGGCGCAAACGTTGCGATAGGACGCTCGGCCATGGTCGTGAACGGCGATTCCAGCACGGAAATGCGTCGGCGTGAATGCGCGTGCACCTCTGCGACAGATCGAGATCCTCGGGAAAATGCCAAGCGTTCCTCGAACTCTGCCTGCTCAACTGGAATCTATGGTTATTGTACTGCGAAGCTGGATATTGCACCTCTCACGAACGGCGAAATCGAGCTTCAGATGGGGCCAGCCGACTCGCGAGATGAGATGAATGGGATCCCTTACTTTTGAACCGCTCAACGTGCTTTGCCATGATTCGATATGGCGGTCCGGCTGCTTGTTGCAGGATTAGAGCCCCGGGGATTGTTCGAATTGGAGGGGTCGGATAGGATAGAGGGTAAACGCAAACGAGAGAAACATGATCGTTTACCAAGAATCAAGCGGAGCTTCTATGTCCGAATTCGCCGGGAAGTTGCGGAATTTGAAGGGATTACGGCATGATCAGTGCCTCACTGGTGCTCTACGATACGCCAGATGAACAGTTGGATATCCTACTCCACTGCCTGGAAAAGTCGAGCCTTCGCCCTTATCTCCATATCGTAGATAACTCTCCGTCGCCAAGGCCGCGGACTTCGTTCGGAAAGCCCTGGATCCAATATACGGCGACAGGCCGCAACGTCGGCTATGGTGCAGGACATAACGTAGCTTTACGCAAGGTGCTGGAAACATCAACCTTCCACTTCATCCTGAATCCAGACGTCCGGTTCGATGAAACGGAACTGGAAAAGATGGTTGCGTTTGCTGACAGCAACCCGAGAATCGGTCTCGTCATGCCAAAGATCATCTACCCGGACGGGAGCCTTCAGCACCTCTGCAAGCTGATCCCCACACCAGGCGATCTGTTGCTGCGCCGACTTCCGATCCCGCTGCTGCGCGATGCGATGCGGCACAGGATGGATCGGTTCGAGATGCGGTTCTCCGGCTACGATCAAGTCATGGAAGTGCCCGTGCTGTCGGGTTGTTTCATGCTGCTCCGCACCGAGGCTCTGAGCAAAGTAGGATTGTTCGACGAGCGATTTGTGATGTACCTGGAAGACTTCGATCTGTCTCGACGCATTCATGAGCAATATCGAACCGTGTTCTATCCGGGAGCGTTGGTCACGCACGACCACGCGAAATACTCGTACCGTTCCCTGCGTGGACTTCAAATGCATACGAGAAGCGCGATCAAATATTTCAACAAATGGGGCTGGTTCATCGATCCAGTGCGCAGGGACACGAATCGCAAGATCCTCCAGGAACTGAGCCTGACCAGCGGCAGCAAAAAAGGATCCGGGAGCGCGCAGGCGGGTACGACCCGGAGTTATGGTCAGGGCGCGTTGGTGGGCGAAGCAGCGGCATCCGGTTCTGCGCGCGATGGAGACTTGGTGCGCCATTAAAGCGGGCTCCGTGTTGACGCGGATTTCTGTACCGGGTGCCTTCGTTGCCGTGCTCTCAGGTGTGTTTTGAGAGTTCAATATCCGAACGAACGCGACAGGAAGCAGCGTGGAAAGGGGGAGCTTTGGGATCGTCAACACTCAGTGCGGCGCCGTATGTTCTTATCCTCGGGGGCTCAGGCTTTATCGGAACGCGATTAGCCGCGCGATTGGCCGCTAAGGCCATTCCATTCCGGATCGGCGATCTGAAGCAATCCGCAGCCTTTCCGGAGCACTGGTGCTCGTGCGATGTGACGAATATCGACTCGTTGCGGCCACTGGTGGAGCGGGCTTCCGCCGTCGTTAACCTTGCCGCCGAACACCGTGACGATGTGCGCCCGGTTGATCTCTATCACACGGTAAACGTGCGTGGCGCCGAGCAGGTGTGCGCCGCGGCGCGGGAAGCCGGCGTGAAGAAGATCGTATTTACGAGCAGCGTTGCCGTGTACGGGTTTCAACCGAAGGCGGTGGACGAGAGCGGCCCATTCGAGCCATTCAATGAGTACGGCAAGACGAAACTGCAGGCGGAATCGGTTTATCGTGCATGGTCAGAGGAGTATCCGGCGCGCAGCCTGGTCATTATCCGCCCCACGGTTGTATTCGGGGAGGGAAACCGAGGCAACGTATTCAATCTGCTTCAGCAGATCGCGAGTGGCCGATTCCTGATGATCGGGCCCGGAACGAACATCAAATCGATGGCCTATGTGGGCAACATTGTCGAATTCATTGCCCATACACTTACGCTCGGGCCCGGAGTGCACGTTGCAAACTACGTGGACGGTCCGGACATGAGAACCCGCGACCTGGTGGCTCACGTCTACCAATCGCTGGGTCGTAAAAGTCAGCCCAAGCGGATCCCCATGCAAGTCGCGGTTGCGGGAGGCCACCTGTTTGACCTGGTGGCACGCCTTTCCGGGAAGAAGCTTCCGATCAGCGCGATCCGAGTTCGAAAGTTCTGCGAAACTACGCAGTTCAAGGCGGAGCGGCTGGCTCAATGGGAATTCAGACCGCCTTACAGCCTGACGGAGGGGCTGAAGCGGACCTTGGAATACGAGTTCGGAAATCAGCGACGGGCCTGAGGCCGCAGTAAGCGTGGCGCGAAACGCGAAACTCCCTGCCCGTTGCTATTTGAGTTGGAGAACCGTGGCTGCCAACGCGGATTCCCAATCCGGCAACTCAATGCCGAATGTCTCCTTCAGCTTTGCGTTGGAGAGTACGGAATAAAGCGGTCGCTTGGCGGGAGTGGGGTAGTCGGGCGTGGAGATAGGGGTCAGGACTGGCACTTTTCCCTGGGTGAGCGCGGCGGTTTTGGCAAAGATCTCCCGGGCGAATCCGTACCACGATGTGGAGCCCGCACAGGTTACATGGTAGAGCCCGGCCCACGCTTGCGGAGGACCGCATCGCCCGGACAGGACGCGCTCCACGATCGAACGGGTTACGTCAGCCAGTTCAATGGATGTCGTCGGAGCGCCTATCTGATCATCGACAATGGTGAGTTTGTCGCGCTCCTTGCCGAGGCGCAGCATGGTGAAGAGGAAGTTGTTCCCGTGTGGCCCATAGACCCAACTAGTGCGGAAGATCAGGTACTTTCCCCCGACCTGATGAACGGCGTGTTCTCCGGCCAACTTAGTTATTCCGTAGACGTTCAGGGGGTTAGCGGGATCCGACTCAAGCCAGGGCTCGCGCTTGGTGCCGTCGAACACATAGTCGGTGGAGTAGTGAACGAGCAGAGCATTGCGCCTTGCGGCTTCTTCAGCTAGAACGCGGGGTGCCGTGGCATTGATGGCCATGGCGATTTCGGCTTCAGATTCGGCGCGGTCGACGGCAGTATAGGCAGCGGCGTTCAGGATCAGGTCCGGCTCGGTATCACGGATCATCGAGCGAACTTGCTGTTCGTCGGCGATATTCACATTATGGAGGTCGTAACAGAGCAACTCGCCGGTGCCGGCAAAGCTTCGCTGCAATTCATGGCCGACCTGGCCTTGGGAGCCGACGATCAGAATTCGTCCGAACGGTGTCATGCGAATACCTCGGCATCCCGAAGCAACTGGCCTTGAAGATCTTTGGCCGACAGAACCGCACCGGTGGGATCGACCGGCCAGTCAATCCCCAGTTCCGGATCATTCCACAGGAGGGTGCGTTCCCCGGATGGACAATAGTAGTCGGTGACTTTGTAAGAGAACCCAACCTGATCGGTGAGTGCCACAAAGCCATGGCCGAAACCTACCGGGATGTAGAGCGCCAGCCCACTTTCCGAGCTCAGACGGACCCCCACGTGCCGGCCGAAATGGGGAGAGCTGCGCCGAAGATCGACGGCCACGTCAAAGACCTCTCCATGAGTCACCCGGACGAGTTTTGCTTGAGGTTGCACAATCTGATAATGAATGCCGCGTACGACATTCTTCCTGGAGACAGAGAAGTTGTCTTGCACCCACTGGGAGGGAAGTCCCGCGTCGGCGAACTGCTGCTGATTCCAGCTTTCCAGAAAGGCGCCACGGTCATCTCTGAATATTCGGGACTGAACCAGCAGCACGCCGGGCAGAGCAGTTGCGGATACTGTCATTGACCGGCCATCTCCAACGTCGCGTGCGGTTCGCGGCAAAGGGCAAGAAGGTAGCGCCCATACTCGTTGTTGCGAATCGGGTCTGCAAGTCCTTCCAGTTGCTCCGCCGAGATGTATTGCATGCGGTACGCGATCTCTTCAGGGCAGGAGATCTTGAGCCCTTGCCGGTTTTGAATGGTTTGCACGAACAAGCCGGCGTCGAAGAGAGATTCGTGAGTCCCAGTGTCGAGCCACGCCATGCCGCGACCCATGATCTGGACTTTCAGCTTGCCGGCCGCAAGATAAACCCGGTTCAGGTCGGTGATCTCCAGTTCGCCGCGGGTGGACGGTCTCAGGGTGGCGGCGTGAGCCGCCACTTCGCGGTCATAGAAGTAGAGTCCTGTGACCGCAAAATTTGACTTCGGTTGCGCGGGCTTCTCTTCAATGCTGATGGCGCGGGATCGCGCATCGAATTCGACCACACCGTAGCGTTCCGGATCCAACACGCGATAGGCGAACACAATCGCGCCATCCTGCAGTGCGGCGGCGGCCTGGAGTTGCGATGAAAACGACTGGCCGTAGAAGATGTTGTCGCCCAGCACGAGCGCACATGCGTCGCCGTTAATGAACTCCCGTCCAATCAGGAAGGCTTGCGCGAGCCCGTCGGGGCTGGGTTGCACAGCATAGCTGAGGTTAAGGCCCCAGCGGCTGCCGTCGCCCAGCAAAGCCTCAAAGCGGTGCGTGTCCTCTGGCGTCGAGATGATCAGGATGTCCCGGATGCCAGCCAACATCAGCGTGCTCAGGGGGTAATAGACCATCGGCTTGTCATAGACTGGCAGAAGCTGCTTAGACACCACATGCGTGACGGGATAGAGCCGGGTGCCGGAACCGCCGGCGAGGATGATCCCCTTCATCGTGCGAACCTTTCCTCGTAGTTGTTTCGTATCCAATCGCGGTAAGCCCCTGTTCGAACGTCGTCGATCCACTGTGAGTTGTCGAGGTACCATTGGATCGTTTTGCGCAATCCTTGATCGAAACTTACGCTGGGCGTCCAACCCAATTCACGGGAAATTTTCGAGACGTCAATTGCATATCGCCGATCATGTCCCGGTCGATCCGTGACGAACTTGATCAGGTTTCGGCGGTCTCCAATGGCGGAATTCGGCCGGAGTTCATCGAGGATGCCGCAGATTGTGGTAACGACGTCAATGTTGGCTCGCTCGCTGTTTCCGCCTACGTTGTAGGTTTCGCCTGGCTCGCCATTCCTCAGCACGGTGCGAATTGCCTCACAGTGATCTCCCACATAGAGCCAGTCGCGCACATTTTGGCCGTCGCCGTAAACGGGAAGTGGCTTGCCCTCGAGCGCATTCAGAATCATCAGCGGAATCAGCTTTTCGGGAAACTGCAGCGGGCCGTAGTTGTTGGAGCAGTTCGTAGTCAGTGTGGGCAGACCATAGGTGTGGAAGTATGCGCGAACCAGATGGTCGGAACCGGCTTTCGATGCAGCATAGGGACTATTCGGCGCGTAGGGTGTCGCCTCCGAAAAAGCCGGATCCTTGGGGCCGAGTGAGCCGTACACTTCGTCCGTCGAGACGTGAAGAAAACGGAACTCGTTTCGTTCCTGATCCGAGAGAGTTGACCAGTAGATACGTGCCTGTTCCAGTAGGTTCAGCGTGCCCTGAACGTTGGTGCGAACGAATGCTCCCGGTTCCAGGATGGACCGGTCAACGTGGCTCTCGGCGGCGAAATGAACAATCGCGCTCGGCCTGTGATCTCGATAGAGCGCCGCCACGAGATCCGGATCGCCGATGTCACCGTGCACGAACAGGTGACGAGGGTTGTTGTCCACGGGCGTCAGGCTGGCGCGATTGCCGGCGTAAGTGAGCAGATCGAGGGTGATTGCGCAATGGCCGCGGGCGATCCAATCGAGGACGAAGTTCGAACCGATGAAGCCCGCACCACCTGTGACCATGATGGTCTTCGAGGATTCCGAAGCTTTGGGCAGCATGCCTTATGCCTACAATTCTACGGTCTAATGTGGCTGATGGATTGATTGTAACCTGTTCCGGCCCTCTGAGCGGGAGCCCGGTTCGAGCCCTCGCAGGCCGATCGTTCTCTCGTTCGAAATGCGACAACCACGCTGTTTGTTAATTGGCAATTTCGGCGAGGTGATTTCCCGCTGGTGCCGCTGCGTGGACCTCATGGGCCTGAAGTGCCGCATCGTGTTCGTCGTTAAGACTCGCGAACAGAGTCGAAAAGACGATGCGGAGATCTGAACGAAATGTCGCGTTGGTTGCGTAGCGCGCATCAATGCTGGCCTTCAGGGGCTTGATGCGTTCATGGTAGAAGGGCTCGACCTGGTCGGCGGGAACCGATGCCAGGATCTCTTCTTCGCGGCAGAATGCCAACGAGGCGGCACCGGTAATACCCGGGCGATAGTCGAGAGTCAGATCATCCGCAAACTCTGGCAGTTTTGGTCGCGGTCCGACGATGCTCATCTCTCCGCGCAGCACGTTATAGAACTGGGGCAATTCATCCAGCTTCAGCCTGCGGAGGCATTTCCCCATCCAAGTAACTCGATGATCTCCCGACTTTGTGAGTCCGGAACCGCGCCGTCCTTCGGCGACCGTCATACTACGGAACTTGTATATGGAAAACAGCCTTCCACCCTGACCCACTCGTTTCTGCACGAAGATTGCCGGGCCCCTGGAGGTCAGACGAATGCAGGCAGCAATCAGCAGCATGGGGAATCCGAATGCCAAGAGAACCGCCGAGGACAGTAGCACGTCGAAAAGCCGTTTGCCACTGGAAAGACTCCAGTTGCTAAACGTACGATGCGGACCCGCATGCTTCGGAACGGTTGCGGAATACACTATCTTGAGCCGCTTAGATTCACGAACCGATTCGCCTTGTACCTCAATCAGCGGAGAGCTAGATCTCATCATTACCTGGTCCCACCAACAGCCCAACGAAATTCCATACCCATTTCAATACAGTGCCAAAAAACGGGGAAAAGCCAAACCAAAAAAGGGTGGTGACGAAACGCGCCGCAGCACACCCTCGGGCGGGCTGTCTGACGCGAAAGAATTCCAAGACACCGCTTCAGCGACTCGGTTGCTCGAGCAAGTGACGTGTATTTCCTGGAACACAGCCAAATGTACCAGAAGAAGCGCTGGTAAACAATTAAGAACCCGTCATAGTTGCACATTCCGACACACCGCTCATTCCTGTCGTTGGTGTTGTACAGAAAGGCTATGGGATTTAGGCCAGGAGTTTCCACTGCTGCCTAGTACCTGGATTGCTAGCGCACCCGAATAGGTACGGATCGGGCGAAATCTCCCGAAACGAAACTCGAACAGACGGTCTGCAGATTTCCCGTGGGACTGGCATGGGAGGAGAACGGCCGTCAGCCTTGCTTCCCCTGGATTGGATGTAAGCCATTGGTTTGAATGGATGGAGGGGGTTGTGATCCTCCGATCCGCCGGTCCCGATCCAGGTGACCTCGGCTTTGGGACGCTTGTTGAAGTGAGTATCTATAACTACTTTGTTATGAGTTGAGTAAGACCTCACATTCCGGCCTGCGGTGGAGTAATGGAGTAATGCAGTGCGTCCCCGTGCATCTTTCTACGATTTGAGTCATTTCGATTCCAGCGTCAGGGAATAAATGTCGTCGGTTCCGACAGCGCTGAACATCATAGGGGACATCGGATGGGACAAGGCCCATCCAAAACGGGAGAATCCCGGTATACTTCACACGCTTCAGGTCGGCCAGAGTCTCCTGTCCGGGCCAATAAACGCTCTCAGGAGCCACGGATTTCGCGTCGCTCAAAAAGGAGAGTGACTCCACCGAGATGCTGGCAAGAAAAGGGCTGAAGCAGTCTGGATTTTGCGTCGATACGGAAAAGGCTCGCCGCGTTTAGCTTTATCCGAGCAACGGTCGTCTTCCCGTCCGGGGTGGATATGGCCGGTCCATTGCAATTAGCAGTCGCGTTCCGTGACCAGGTCGGTCAGGGTGAACAAAGCACGCCGGCAGAGGCTGTCAGGGAACTCGGCCACAATCTGCCGGGCGCGATCTGTAAACTGCAGGGCGCGCGCGCGGGTGCGCTGGATGCCGCCATGGCGGTCCACAAACGCCAGCACGTTTGCGAACGGAACGGCGTCGTAGCTGCGGTCACGGAGGACGCAGGCCACCAGATCTCGCTCGGATACACTTGCTTGTTCCAGCGCATAGACGAGGGGCAGCGTGACTTTACCGTCTTTGAGATCTCCGCCAGCCGGGTTTCCGAGCGTCGATTCGCACGAAACGAAATCCAGCATGTCGTCGATCAACTGGAACGCCATCCCCAGATTCCATGCAAATTGGCCCAGTTTCTCGCCGTCCATTGAATCGATGCCGGCGGCCAACGCGCCCAGTTTCCCGCAGACGGAAAACAAGCAAGCCGTCCGGTGATCCGCGAGTTCCATGCAGTCGGCCTCAGTGATGCCGATGCTGCCAATGCGGTTGAGTTGAATCAGATCGCCCATTGCCATCATTTGGGCAGCGCCGATCACGCGGTCGAGAACGCGTTCCTGCAGTGCCACTCGGAAGGCACGCAAGTAAAGCCAGTCGCCCGCGAGCACGCAGGTTCCGGTGGCCCACTGAAGGTTTGCCGAAGGCGGGTCGCGGCGCGTTTGCTCCACATCGATCACGTTGTCGTGAATCAGGGCGGCTGCGTGCAGCATTTCCACCACCGCGCCCATTTGGATCGCCATCCTGCCGCCTCCGCCCCCGAATCGAGCGCAAAGGAGCAGGAGCGCAGCGCGCAGACGTTCTCCACCGTTCTGCTGCAGGTATTTTGAAATGGGCGTTACGGTGTCGAAGGACGGGACCGATTCGAGGCCGATCGTCTTTTCGACAGCGTGCAAATCCTCGCGCACGAGATCGAATACCTCGTCCGCCGTCAGGACTTGTCTTGCCCGGCCGATTTCCATCGGATAGATCTCCGTCGTGAAGGAAGGTTGGTGGCGATTCCCGCCAGGTCAGCGGCGCCGCACAACATAGAACCGGTCGTCGTTGCGTCCGGCCGCTTCGGCTTTCGCGGTTCCTCAGAAGATTTCCGCGGGGTCCGCCTTTCTCAGCCGGCGCAGCGCCAGAGCGCCGGATGCTACACACATGCCGATCGTGAGCAGGTAGACTACAACGTCGCGTTCCGCAGTCATCTGAAGGGGCAAAAAGGTTGCGTCCCTGGCAATACGGTAGATCAACAGCGAGATGAATACCCCGGGGATGTACCCGAAGACGGAAAGTATCACGGATTCATAAATGATGATGGCGAACAGAAAGCTATCCTTGTATCCAATCGCCTTCAAAGTGGCATATTCCTGCAGGTGATCCGAAACGTCGGTATACAGAATCTGATACACCACGATGATCCCGACTACCAGCCCGAGAATCACGCCCAGCGCGAAGATGAATCCGATTGGCGTATTGCTTGACCAGAATTCCCGCTCGGCTTCATCGAGCTGACTATGGGTCAACACTCGGACGTCGTTCGGCAGCGCCTTCGACAACTTAGCGCGGACGCGGTCCGCGTCGTAGCCGGGTTTTAATTTGATCAGTCCGAAGTTCACCACATCAGGACTGCGTCCAGGCATCAGGCGAAAGAAATTTGCGTCGCTGAGAATCACCGCGCCGTCGATGCCAAATGAGGTACCCGCACTGAACAGGCCGACCACCTCCACCCGACGACCCACCATCTCTGTAACTACACGTTTTCCCGCCCGGAACGCAGTCGGCACGTCGCCGTATTCTTTGCGGGACCGATCGTCGAATAGAACACCGTCGGCCTTCCGCAATAGCGGTCCGGGATCCTTGATCGCTCCCAGATCGAAGAAGCCGGGAACGGGATCGAATCCAAACATGTACATCGTTCTTTCCTGGCGCGTCCAGGGATTTTTCCAAGCCACAAAGCTGCCGTACACCGCCAGCGTTGAAGCGACACCGTCCACCGCGTAGGCCTGATTCAGACGCTGTGAGGGAAAGCCACTGTTGTTATACATAATCGCTTCGTATTGAGGGCTCAGCAGGACGATGTCGGCCGTCATGAGATCGTAATGCAGGGTGGCGCTCTGGTACAGAGCATGCTGGAAGCCTAACTGGACCATGATCAGGACGACGGCAAAAACAATGCCGGCAATGGCGGCAAGGGTCCGCAAACGCTGGTGGAACAACTGACGCCATGCGATGGCTATCATGTCTGAATCACCACGATTACCCTGCCGCCGATCAGATTGGCTGCGGGGTCGTTGCTGTCCAGTCGGATGAGGGTCTCGACGACGCGCTTGTCAGAGAATGTGACCGTGTCTCCGGGCAAGACCGCGGCATCTTTCACGTTATGCGCGATGCGCTCCACCACGCCGGTCAGAGTTGTAGTCCCGAGGGCATCGCCCGAAATCGTGGCATGTTGACCAACGCGGACCCGGGTGATATCCGTCTCATAAACTTCCGCCAAAACGAACATGTGAGCCGTGGGCGCGATATCCAGCAGTCCAGACAGCCCCACTGCCTCGCCTTCCCGGGCGTTGATCCTCAGTACCCTGCCGTCCGTCGGCGCGTAGATTGTGCTGGCCTCGAAATCGCGCCGCGCCCGCTGCTCGTTAGCCTCCGCTGCAGTCAGATCCGCCTCGGCCAGACGAATATCGGTGTCCGGAGCTTTCTGCAAGCTCTCCAGCCTATGGCTCGCGGCGTCCACCGCGAACTGGGCAACCTGGGCCGCATTGCGCCGAGCGTCCACTTCAGAGACTGTAACGTCGTCGGTGGCGCGCAGCGCTTCATAGCGCCGAAGCTCGGTCCGGGCGTGTTGTGCCTCTGCCTCGAGGCGGGCAATCTCGGCCTGTTGCACCGCTACGTCCGGCTGACTGGCTCCCGCTTTCACCTGATCCACGCGACGACGCGCTTTGGCAGTCTGTGCCTGTGCGAGCGCAACACTAGCCTCCAGATTGGTCCTTCCAACGAATATCGCCAGTGCCTGTCCCCGGCGCACTTCGTCGCCTTCGCGCACCTTGAGGCTTTCCACCCTCGGCGCATGGGAATCGCCCCAGATGTACGGTCCGGCCACGTGGATTACCCCGTCTTCAGGTTGAATTCGCCCCAGACATGAGACCCGGTCCGTCGATTCTGCGGGAAGTTCTGCGGCTGTAACCGCGGCACCCGGTTTTTGGTTTCGCTGATGCAGGACATACCAGACCGCAAGAGCGGAAAGCGCTACGGCGATGACGGCCGTTCCGCCCCATTTAAGGGACTTGTTACCCATCCATTTCCCGCTCACCACGCCGTCCTCCCCGCTACCCGCTAATACGATACCTGCGGCTGCTCGACTGTTCGAAGCTCCGATATGTTATTGGGCGATAGTCCCAATCGTCCCGAGCGCCTGCATTAGATCCACGCGAGCCTGATTCCAGTCGTGCAAGGCCGCTACGTGGCTGTCTGCCGCTTTTGTCTTGGCGGCCTGCGCGCCGTTGACGTCCATCTGGCTACCAATTCCCTGCGCGTAATTCCGCCGGCGGTGCTCCAACTCATCCTGTGCTGCACGGTAGCGCGCTTCTGACAGCTCCACATAGCCACGCGCCAAGTCCATGCGGAGCAATGCCTCCCGAACCTCGATCTCCACCTGTTTTCGCATCCGGGCAAGTTGTAACTCTTGTTGGCGAACGTCCGCGATCACCTCGGCTCGCTGCGATTCCCGTCTGCCGCCGTCAAAAATCGGAATTCTCAGCGTGACTCCGGCATCGTACGTGCCCGTC
>Ga0134126_10006365_pt1 | contig 14784 bp, 8 predicted proteins | sample KB31752_FD_96881 | JGI IMG/M metagenome (GOLD analysis project Ga0134126, IMG submission 96881) | Terrestrial soil microbial communities with excess Nitrogen fertilizer from Kellogg Biological Station, Michigan, USA - KB3-175-2 | ecosystem: Environmental > Terrestrial > Soil > Unclassified ...
CTGCTCTTTTTGCAGGGCCTGTTTATATTGCGTTTCGAGATTCGTCTTGACGACTGTTTCGTTGTGGGTCCGCAACTGCGTCGCAGTTTTTTCCAGGGCAGCGATCTGTTGGTCCAGATCCTTCACCTCGGGATATTTCTCGGTGTAGTCGAGCAACAGTTGCGCGCGTTTCTGTTTGAGTTCGGCAACTTTGGCTTCCGTCTCAGCTACCGTGTTCTTGGTAGCGGTCTCAGCCTGAGCGGACAGAGCGCCCGGCGCAGTTCCAGCACGAAAAGCCGCCTCAGCCGCCTTGCGTTCGTTCTCAGCTTCCAGCAGCTGCTTGTTCAATCCAGCCAGACGATCGACCACCGTGTTCTGACTGGCATCGAGTGAAAGAATCTGATGGTTCTTCGCATAATTGATTAACTGCTCTTCCCCCTGGCGGATTTCAGACTGCAGCTCCGCAATTCGCTTTTGAAGAAAATCACCGGCCGTGTTACTGGTCGCCGTGCGCCGCTCGAGATTGTTGAGCACAAAGGTGTCCGCAATCATGTTGGCCACCTTGCGCGCAATGTCCGGATCCTGGTGCTTGTACGTAATCTCTATGACGCGCGTCTCGTTAAGTTGCTTTACGGTCAGGCCGCCCTGCAAAGCTTCGACATATGGCAACAAGCGCTCGGCGTCGGCTGGTGTGACCGCGGCGTTGGTTTGCAGCGCTAACCTGCTCTGTTCGTCCGAACTCGGTTGCGGATTAGCATTTTCGTTGGTCGGTTTTCCGGCGCCGATCAGATTCTTCACGCTGGTCACCAGCGAGTGCCCGTTATTGCGCGGGTGCAAAAACTCAGGGTTGTGTTCCAGATCGAGATTCTTTGCTACCCTACCCAACAAGGCAGCGCTGGTGAGGATTTGCAATTGGGTATTGAAGTAAACCGGGTCCTGATAGCCATAGCTAAGGACGACTTCATTTCCGTGCATCGCACCGAGGCCGGGATTGTTGGCGATTTCCGTATCGACCTGAACTTGTGAACGCGTCTCGAAAACATCGGATTGCCGCGACATGTAAATCGCCGCCAGAGACGTAATCACTACCACCAGCGCCAGCACCATCCATTTGTGCTTTCGCACTGAGCGCCAGTACTCGTGCAGGCGGTTGTAGCCGCTCGTGCTTTCAGCAACGCCGGGATACGTTGAATCGTACGCACTGTGCCGCACGAATTCCGTCGCGTTCTGAAGCGCAGAGCCGCGCTCCGCGGGCTGATCGGCTCGTTGCAGACTCGTTTGTGGTTCTCTCACGTTGTTTCGATTAGTGACGCCTTAAGGTACTACGCGCACAGGTAACTGCGCGACGCTCGGCACAACCGCTCCGAGCAAGCTGCGGAGAAATCTCTTCCCCGCTGACGTCGGCACTTCGACAATGTCGTTCGGCATCATCACGACGTCTTCGCTTTGGTGTCGATTGATCGCTTCAAGACTGACTATCAATTCCTGCTTCTGGGTTGATCCGGCTGTTTGTCGAATGATGTGAATTTCGTTTTTCTTACTGTCCGGCATAGTGCCGCCAGCCATTGCGATTGCGCGCGTGACCGTAAGCGGCTGGTTAAGTGCAATCGCCGCAGGCCTCACTACATTTCCGATTACATAAATCTCATCGGCCTTCGCAATTGAAATTACATCACCGGCCCTGACGTATGGGTTCGCCTTCTCTTCCCCGCGAAGCGTTTCACTGAGCTGGAAGTAATCGACCTGGTCGGCCATGGATTCGGTTTCCGCGTTTGAAGAACAGTTGACGGGTGACCCTTGATGCACTACCTGGATCGTTCGACCAGCGTTGTCCGCCGGACCATTAACCAGCGTGAGCATCTCCAGCAGACGCGCTCGGCGCTGCAGCTGAAAACGGCTGGGAGTGCGCACCGACCCAATCACGGCGACGGGCTCGGCAAGATATTCCTTGATTTGAACGATCACTTCTGGCTCGCGAATGTATTCCTTCAAAAGATTTGTGATGTCAGCCGCCAACTCATCCTCAGTCCGACACGCGGCCATAATCTCCTGCTTGACCAGCGGCATGCGCATCATTCCGCGGGCATCAATTTTCACTCCCTGCCGGCTGAATTGAGGCTTGCCAAAGACAGTCACATCGACGATGTCACCGGGTCCGATGCGATAACGATCATCGCCCGGTGCAGAGCTTCGTACAGCCTGGGAAGGAGTGACAGATGCGTTTGGCGTTTGTCCGTCCGCGCGCGACGACGCCGATATCGCCAGAGCCGCAACAATGAAGATAAACACCGTGCTCTGCCAAGCGCCGTAACGAAGGACAACAGACGGCGGCGTTAATATGTTCATGAATGATTTCGAGGAAATAACAATCGACTATCTGGGGTTGCGGATTGTATCACAGGACAACAGATATCGATTCGCGAACTTTGAGACACGATCACCGGTGGCATGGCTCGGAAATTCCGATTTTCATACCGGTACCCGGAAGGGAAACCTCTCTCGCGAGGTAGCATCAGTGCGACTCGGGGTATTTAGAAGCCCTGTCGCGATGTTGTGGTCCTGGCGCTAAGATCGACTGAGAAACGTGGTTACATCGATCTCCTAAGGCGCGCTACAAACCCTTGTTCACTAACATCGTCCGGGCTGGTCTTCCTGGTTTTAATAGGAGCGGTGAGCGTGCCGCGGTGACCACGATGATCTGCAAATTTAACTGCGAAACTCTAACGTCACACAAAGTTCGTGTCAAGAATCAGCCTATCTGTCGTCAGCGGCGCGCCGGGATCCTGGGAATCTAATCGAAGGTGACCCGATCAAGAATGCGACTCGAGTGGATGATCCCGTCGCTATTTCTCCGGGGTACTGACACGACGACCGTTTGCAACCGTGTTAGAAGCCCGACCGTTACGGAGGGCCGGTTACCACCGCAGCCCTTGCTGACGCGCGGGCTCTAACACTAGCGACCGGGCGCGTACAGGACGTCGCCCAACAAATCGTTGGCCGCAACTTCTCGTATGCTGCTAATGGAGGACAGGTCGGTGCCACGGCCTGTCGCGACGCCAGTCTGATTCACTTTCTCATGCTGCGGATCATGAGAAGTCGTTCGCGACGCCTTGACCGAATGCGACGTCACTCTTAACATTCGCAGCACGCACAGCAATTTATCAACCACGCCGAGCCATAATTATACCAAGGAAATAGCGATGACCTTTTCTTTCAACGATCGAATCAAGTTGCCTGATGACGTACTCATTTCGGGTCTGCAGGCCGAGTCCGTCCTGCTGAATTTAGACAACGAACGTTATTACGGCCTGAATGATGTAGGGACTCGGATGCTGACGGTACTTACGTCGTCGGACTCAATCGAAGCTGCATACAATACTCTTTTAGACGAGTACGAGATCGAGGCTGATGTCCTTCGCGGTGACCTGATCTCAACGATCGAAGAACTCAAAAAAAACGGACTGATAGAAATTGTTAGCGGGCCCGCGGCATAAGTCAGCGAACCCATGACCTGGCGTAGCACCCTCCATGTCTGCGCCGACGAGGTCGTCTCCTTTCAGATCCATGAGCGGAATCGTAGGAATAATAAATTTGGACGGCGCGCCGGTAGACTGTGAGTTGCTGCGGCGGATGACCGACTTCATGGCGTTTCGCGGTCCTGACGCTCAGGAAAGCTGGATAGACGGCAATGTCGGATTCGGCCACACGATGCTGCGTACCACGTGGGAAGCCGAGACTGAGAAGCAACCACTGACGCTCGACGGAAAGGTTTGGCTGACTGCTGATGCGCGCATTGATGGACGCGCGGAACTCATTTTTGAACTCGAAGCGAAGCTGCGACGCAGACTTCAGATTGGTGGATTAGGAAATGGAAGCGCGCCCGAACGGCTGCCGAACGATGCGGAATTGATTCTGCTGGCCTATGAAGCCTGGGGCGAAGACTGCGTCACTCATCTAATTGGCGATTTTGCTTTTGCGATCTGGGATGCTCCACAGCGTCGGCTGTTCTGCGCGCGCGATCATATGGGGGTGAAGCTCTTTTATTACGCTCTCGTTGGAAACGCCTTCGTCTTCAGTAATACATTGGAATGCTTACGCCTGCATCCGGCGGTCTCTGATAATCTTAACGAGGTTGCGATTGGTGATTACCTTTTGTTTGGCTTGAATCAGGACTTGACCTCCACCGCATTCGCAGACATTCAGCGTCTGGCGCAAGCGAGTTGCCTCGCTTTCTCGAATGGCAAACCAACTATTCGAACTTTTTGGCACCCGCCGACCGATGGTCGCGTCCGTTTTGCGAAGGCTGAGGGGTACGTCGAAGAATTCAAGCAACTTTTTTCCCGCGCTGTTAATGACCGGATTCGCACCGACAGAGTATCTATCTCAATGAGTGGCGGTTTGGATTCAACCAGTGTTGCGGCGGTCGCAAACGATCTATTAAGGAGCCAACCCACACAACCAGCTGTCCAGGCCTGCGCGGTTGTTTACGACCGGCTTATCCCCGACGAGGAACGCAGGTATTCCACTCTGGCCGCCGAAGCGCTTCAGATCCCGATCGTTCATATCGCCGCGGACGACTTCCGGTTGTTTGAGGAACGCGTTCCGCATGACTTGGAGCAGCCGGAACCGTTTCTGATGAATCCGACGTCGGCTCAGTTCAACGCATCGCTCGAAACCATGGGGAAGTTTAGCCGCGTTGCCCTCTCCGGCTGGGATGGAGATGCGTTCATGTCAGAACCGGTCCACACCCACTTTCAACGTCTGGCTCGAGAAGTCAAAATACCAACCCTCCTCAACGATATGGCCTGGTTTGTCCGTGCGCGCCGTAAGCTTCCGAGGATAGGGTTTCGCACCTCTCTCAGGCGGCTGCGAGGAACCTACAATCTCGAGAGCTCTTGCCCGGAGTGGATCGAAAAATCATTTGCGAAACGAATGGATTTGGATGAACGTTGGAAGAACCTTACATCTGAGCCAACTAACTTACACCCAACGCGGCCCTATGCTTTTACAGTTTTGGCTTCAACCAGCTGGGCGCCATTGTTTGAGCGTTATGACGCAGGAGCTAACGGCCTTGCTGTGGAGATGCGGCACCCGATAATGGATGTGAGATTAGTGGAATTTCTGCTGGGGATTCCGGCGGTGCCATGGTGTGAGAATAAAGAGATTCTCCGACGAGCTATGGCTGGGAAGCTGCCAAACGAAATAGTAGCTCGGCCAAAAACACCGTTGGGTGGTGATCCTATTCGTAGCCTGATTCGGGAAACTGATGTAAGATTCGTCGAAGATTTCGAAACGGCAGACCGGCTTCGCGAGTTTGTCGATTTAAAGAGACCCATTAGAATGCAAGGGCAGGAGAACTCGGACGTCTGGACGAATCTTCGACCTGCTGCGCTGAATTATTGGCTGACTTATTCGTTGCCATTAGGAAGGAACAAAAAGAACGATGGAGAAGAGACCGACAACCAGTCACAACGATCAACAACTTCACAAGAAAAAACAATACCAGTCGCCGCAGTTGATTGTTTACGGCGAAGTTCGTGAGATAACCAAGAATATTGGTGCGCACGCCACGCCGGACGCGGGGGTGAGCCCGAACGACATGACAAAGCCATAAGAGTCGTCTCGATGGCGGCGTAGTCGCAGCCGCTGGAAAGACGGATCGTGAGACAATGTCGACCCGCGTCGACATCAATCTTTGTGCCAACGTTTGTCGGACTTCCAATTCCAGCCCGCCTTCTATCTCTCGTAGCTTGTTTGCCGCGACCTGCGAATTGATTTAACTTCCTAACGCCTTTATTAAGCCCCCGCTTCTTCGCGATGTCTTACACTTTCACTCTGTACGGATTCGGCGTCGCTTCCGATTCGCCTATTCCCGGCGTTCCTTCTGCGCCCATCGCGTCGGTAGATCTTCGCCTATTCATGGGTAAGTTGCCTGACTGGCTGTCCGAAGTGACTTCTGACCAGCTTGAGACCTGGTATATCAGCGAGTACAAACATGCCTCAGGAGAGCCGAGCTTGCGCGTCTTCCTCTTGGCAGGCGGTAAGCACTTTTGGTTTCGCTACACAGACGGTACCGAATTCCTAATCGATAATGATGCAGCCAACCTTTGGGCGGTCTGGCCTGAAGAGCTAACGCTCGAGGACACGGCAACATATCTGCTTGGCCCGATTATGGGTTTTGTGCTGCTATTGCGTGGGTGCGTGTCTTTGCATGCAAGCGCAATCGTCATTGATGGACATGCGATTGCTTTGGCCGGTCAAGCCGGCGCCGGTAAATCGACCACGGCCGCAGCGTTTGCCGAACTCGGCTATCGTGTGCTGGCAGAGGATGTCGTGACGCTCGACGACCGCGGCGACTCTTTCCTTATTCAGCCTGCTTACCCGTGCATTCGCCTTTGGCCGGAATCGGTTAAAGCTTTGTATGGTACGAAAGACCTTCCCAGGCTGACCCCAAACTGGAACAAACGCTATTTGGATCTGACTCAAGACCCGTACGATTTCCAAAAGCACCCGCTACCCTTGTCCGCCATATATCTACTCGTCAACCGCAGCGACGACGAAGATGCACCTCGCATTCGCGAGATGACTCAATCAGAGGCCCTCATTAATCTCATCGCGAATATGTACGCAAGTTATCTAATGGACAAACAGATGCGTGGGCGGGAATTCGAACTGCTGAGCCGGCTGTTGAAGACAATTCCGATGCGAGAAGTCATTCCACACGCCAGCGCAACTAAGATTTCCGAGCTCTGTCAAATCATCAAAGAAGACTTTCACGCTCTGACGCAAAGTACTGTGAGCAATCCGGGGAGCACCTCTTAGATGTATAACGTATGGGCCTATGGGCAGATGATCGCAGATCTTCCGCGCATGGAGGCATACGTCTCCGCCCTGCGTCGCGCAGTGAAACCGGATTCAGTCGTAATAGACCTCGGCTGTGGTCCCGGAGTGTTCGCATTGTTGGCGTGCCAGATGGGCGCGCGGCGCGTGTACGCCATCGACCCGGACAATGTAATTGAGGTGGCCCGGCAGCTGGCGATTGCCAACGGCTACCAAGATCAAATCGTCTGTATTCAGGACTATTCAACCCGGGTGAGCTTGCCTGAAAAAGCAGACGTCATCATTTCTGATCTGCGCGGTGTCCTGCCCTGGTTACAAAAACACATACCGGCAATTGCCGATGCACGCAGCCGACTACTTAAACCTGGCGGCGCTCTCATTCCGGAAACTGACTTTTTGTGGGCGGTAATGGTCGAGGTTGCTGATGAATATGCCAAGATGGTTGGGCCATGGGAACGGAACAACTATGATCTGGATCTGACTTCACCTCGTCGTTTTGTCACCAATAACTGGCGCAAGCTTCGCGTGGAACCCGAACACTTTGTGACCGAGCCACTTCAGTGGTACGTGCTCGATTATCGAGAGATAGAACACCCGGACTGTGCCGCCGACCTGCGCTGGGATACATTTCGGCGCTACACGGCCCACGGATTTGTCGTTTGGTTTGATTCTGAGGTCAGCGATGGTATTCGTTTTTCAAACAGACCCGGCGAAAATGAGTTGATCTACGGCAGAGCCTTTTTTCCGTTTTCTGAACCGCTGGAGTTGCAGCCAGACGAATGTGTTACCGTTAGGCTGCGCGCTGATCTGATCAATGACGACTATGTGTGGCGCTGGAACACTCGGGTCTTTGCACCCGGCGCTTCCGAACCACGGATTGACTTCAAGCAATCGTCTTTCTTCGCCACTCCTTTGTCAGCAAAGCAATTGCAAAAACGCGCTCACAGTTTCAAGCCAAACTTGTCTGAAGAAGGCCAAGCCACGGCAGCAGCGCTGGCGCTCATGAATGGCGAGACTTCCTTGCAACAGATTGCCGATCGCCTGGCCAAAGATTTTCCGGAACGCTACCGAGCAAGCGATACTGCATTGAACGATGCCGCCGACTTATCGTCAAAATACAGTCGAGAATAGTCGCAGCTTGTCAGCTAAACTCCGCAAGGCGCTGGCGCAGTTGCCTCATTTGCCGAGGACGCTCGGACTAGTGTGGACTGTCGCGCGACCGTGGACGACTGCCTGGATCATTCTGCTGATAATCCAAGGCGCCTTGCCCGCGGCAACGGTCTATCTCACGAAGCTTATTGTCGACGGAGTGTTGCGTGCCGTGCGTGGCGGCAGCGCGTGGCCCGACGTTCGGGCGGTGTTGATTTTGGTCGGAACGCTTGCCGGAGTGTTGCTGCTCACGGAGTTAGTACGCGCAGGACTCAGTTGGATTCGGGCCATTCAGGCTGAATTGCTGCAGGATCACATCCACGCATTGATTCACGAGAAGTCGGCCGAAGTGGATCTCGCGTTCTACGAGTTTTCTGATTACTACGACCACTTGCACCGCGCGCGAACGGAAGCAACGTACCGGCCGATTGCGCTGCTGGAAAATTTGGGCAGCCTGTTGCAGAACGGGATAACCATTCTCGCAATGGGCGCTATTTTGATTCCACTTGGGCCATGGCTTTCGCTGGCGCTCGTCATTAGCTCGCTGCCGGCGTTCTATGTCGTTTTGCGTTATGCGGCAGTGCAATATGAATGGCGTCAAAGTTCGACCGCGGACGAGCGCCGCTCGTGGTATTACGATTGGGTCCTGACTGCCGCGGAGGCCGCGGCGGAACTTCGTCTTTTTCGGCTGGCGCAACATTTTCAAACTTCCTATCAAAATCTGCGCGGGCGCTTGCGCAACGAGCGAGTGCGCGTGGCGCGTCAACAAAGCCTGGCAGAATTTGGCGCAGGTCTGATTGCGCTGGCGATCATGGGCGCCTCGCTCGCCTACATGGCGTGGAAAGCTATGCGTGGCCTGATCACACTCGGAGATCTCGCGTTGATTTACGCGGCCTTCACGCTGGGCCAACGGCTGGTGAGAACCTTGCTGGAAAACATCGGGCAACTCTACGCCAACAGTCTTTTCCTCGCCAATCTATTTGAGTTTCTCGCCCTGCAACCGATCATTACGGAGCCGGTTCCGGATGTAGCAGTTCCTCTTAGCGACGTCCGTCGCGAGATCAGTTTCAGAAACGTGAGTTTCAGCTATCCTCAGACTGAACGTCAGGCGTTGGAAAATTTTGATTTAACCGTAAGCGCCGGAAGTATTGTCGCGATTGTTGGTCCCAACGGCGCAGGCAAGAGCACGCTGGTGAAGCTGCTTTGTCGGTTTTACGATCCGAGCGCGGGCCACATCGAATTTGATGGAACGAACATCAAAAACATTCCGACGGCCGATCTGCGACGGCTCATCACAGTCCTCTTTCAACAGCCGTTCCATTACAACGCCACGGTTCGCGAGAATATTGAATACGGAGATCTGGAACAAGCGCGTCAATCGGTAAGAGAAGCGGCCTATGCCGCGGGCGCAGACGAGATCATCTCCCGGTTGCCTGAGGGTTATGAAACGGTGCTTGGCAAGCGGTTCTCTGGTGGATCTGAACTCAGCGTCGGGGAGTGGCAACGAATCGCGCTGGCTCGAGCCTTTATGCGACGGGCGCCGATCATTGTTTTGGACGAACCTACCAGCGCTCTCGATCCCTGGTCGGAAGCCGATTGGCTCCGCCGCTTTCGCCAACTCGCGGCCGGACGCACAGCGTTAATTATTACGCATCGTTTTACCACCGCCATGCACGCCGACATTATTCACGTAGTCCAGTCCGGACGCGTCGTTGAATCAGGCACACATGACGAGCTGATATTCGCCCACGGCACTTATGCCGGCTCCTGGGCCAAACAAATGTGCCAGGTAGAGCCTGCCCTGCTGTGATGAACGCACTCAACCAGCGCGCAGAACATCAACTTATTTTCTGCGTCGCCCGGCGCAAACTGGACGCTGATGCCGTAATTCGGTTGCGCAATCTTCTCACTCAATCGCTCGATTGGATTTATCTCAAAGAACTAGCGTTCGATCAGGGATTGTTCCCACTACTAGCTTTGCATGTCATTTCACATGGCGCCGATCTGGTCCCGGCCGTTGTCATAGATGGACTCCGATCTGAACTGGTGACTAACCGGCAGGGCAATCTGCACCTGGTGCGGGAACTGGTGCGCGTACTGTCGCGATTCAAAAGCGCCGGCATTCCTGCACTTGCGTTTAAGGGGCCAGTGTTGGGGCAACTCGTGTACGAAGATATCGGACTGCGACAGGCAGGCGACCTGGATATTCTGATTCGTCCGGGAGATTTTCACCGGGCGGCCGACGTGTTGCACGAGCTCGCGTACAAGATAGGACTTGATTTAACACCAGCCCAGGAGAAGGCTCGCTTCCGCTTTCATTGCGAGATTCTGTTTCGGCATGAAGACTGTTTCAGTGTGGTGGATTTGCACTGGGGTATAACGCCCAGGATTTTTCCGCTAACTCTAACTTCAGAAGACTTTCTGGCAAATCGGAAAGAGATTTACCTGGGCGGCTATCCGACTGAGACGTTCACCGATGAGGATCTGGTCTTTTATCTTTCAGTGAATGCGGCCAAGGATTATTTTCGCAAGCTCGAGCGGCTGACCACAATGGCAGAACTAATCCGAAGTCGTTCGCACTTGTCCTGGGAGGCAGTGGCCAGGAAAGCGGACAAGGCCAGAGCAAAACGGATTCTCTGTCTGGCTTTGATGTTAGTGGAGTCGTTATATGAATTGCCCGTGCCTTCAGAGTTCGCGGATCTCGCCGCCTCGTCTGATCTGAGAGAAACCGCCGGCATGATTCGCACAAACCTGCTGACCAACATCAATGTGCCGAATCAATTTCAAGCGTTTCGCTGGAACCAGCGATTCATGCCGGCGAAAGACGCGTATCTAAGCCTTATGCACGCGACGTTCGTGCCCACGATTTCGGACTGGCAAGCGTTTGCACTGCCTGATGCACTGTATCCGCTTTATTACTTTCTGCGGCCTTTGCGTCTGTTGACCAAATACGTCTCACCACGGTAGATCTGCGGCACTGCAAGAAACAGCAACCGTGGTGCGCAAGATATTGCACTTGACGTGCGGCGACTCGCCGTGGTACTCCCCATGACTCAAAACACAGAAGTTTCGCCCAAACAGGCAATAATACGAGTGTACTAAATGGATCTTAGAAGCTTTCCTAAAACACGCGCGGAAGGTCTTATCGTCGAAGAACTGGATGATGAAGTGCTTGTTTACGACATCGATCGTAATCGCGCCCATTGTTTGAACTCTACGGCAGGGCGAATCTGGAAACTTTGCAATGGTCGCCGCACCGCGAGCGATATCGCGCGACAACTGGATGCCGAAATCCACAAACGCGAAGGAACTACACGACCAAAGCATGACGCCCACAACCTCGTCGCTACCGAAGAGCTGGTTTGGTTAGCGCTGGCGCAGCTTAGTCGAGATCATTTACTAGCTGAGGAATTGCCGGCGCCGCGCATCACTTCCATCTCACGTCGCGAAGCTCTGCGACGAGTCGGCATCGGTGCGGCGATTGCCGTTCCCATCGTTGCTTCGATCACGGCGCCGACTGCTGTCCAGGCAGGCACGTGTGGGCACACGAACTCTAATTGTACGACCGGAGCAGAATGTTGCTCAGGCATTTGCAGCGGCGGCAAATGCACATAGTCGCCGGCTGGTGCGCGCGACGCTGGCGCGCTGCACTCGGAACGAGTGCGTACCTTAGGTAACCTCGCACTGTTTTAGGCATTCGTAATTGCTTACTCGCGGTAGCGTGTTGGTTTGAAAACCATCTACCGCCTCCCAATCATTAATGACTCCCACGTCATTAAATACTCCTGCTCGTACCTTTGACCGATGCGCGAGCTGCATCTGTAAGCCCGCGGACTGCATTCCCTTTCCACAGTTCAGGAACTCACCGGAGGAAATATGAAGAAAGTTGGTTACGCTTTCGCCGGACTATTACTCTGCACGCTTCTCACCTTTCTTTGTTATGTCTTACGCACAGCTCGAGCGGCTGGCACGACGTATTACTCACAAGGCAACTTGGCGCCCAATTTGACTTCGAGTTGGAACACAATTCGCGGAGGCGGCGGTGCTGCGCCTCCGAATTTCACTAGCGGCGACATCTTTGTTGTTCAAGGGACCGGCAATGGCGGTACCACGCCACATTCGATGACGACGAGTGCTACCTGGTCGATCTCTGGAGCAGCGTCAAAGCTTCAAATTGAAAGTGGTGCCACGTTGACCGCGAACAACGCGATCACATTGGCTTCGGCCACCACATTTCAGATCGACGGCGGTGGTACATACGTACATAACAACACAACCGCATACGGCACCTCGATTCTCCAGGGAATTGAGTCCTTTGCTCCGACAAGTACGTTCGTCCTAAACAATTCAAACGTCTCGGGGCCATCGGGAACAACATTTGGAAATCTGACAATCAACTTCACGTCAGATCCGGGAGGCGCGGTAAATTGCGGTGGAGGCTTAACGACGATTAGCGGCAACCTGACAGTAACAAGTACGTCCACAAGGGAATTCCGCCTTGTTGCGAACAGTCCCGCCAGCGTGACGATTTCGGTCGCAGGTTACTCACAGTCAGGTGGGATTTTTGTGGTGAGCAGCGGAACCAGTACACCAACCCTGAATATCTTCGGAGATATGTCGATTACAGGCGGCACTTTTAATCTAAATCAATCGGCGAGTACGGCCACTCTGAACCTTACTGGAAACCTGTCATTAAGTACCGGTACGCTCAATTTAGTTAATAACAACAGTAGTACTGGAATTTTTAATGCGGCGGGAGACTTCTCGCTGACTGGCGGAACACTCACAATTGGCGGAAACGCCAGCACAAACGGACAAATAGTTTTCAACAAAACCGGCACTCAAACGTTCACATCGGGCGCGACCGTGACCGGAAATATTGATTTCACGGTCAACAGCGGTTCTACGTTGCAAATGGCTGCGGCTGGGACGATCGTTTTGGGCCGCAACTTTACGCTCTCTTCAGGTGCAGCCCTGGGAATTACTTCTGCGGCAGGCATTACAAGTTCGGGAGCCACCGGCAATATCCAGAGCACGGGCACGCGAAGCTATTCTATCGGCGCGAGCTATATCTACAACGGAAGCGCCGCGCAAATAACTGGCAATGGTTTGCCAGCAACTGCTGACAATCTCACGATTAATAATTCCAGCGGCGTCACGTTGAGCGGAGCAGTCACGATAAGCACAGCGCTGGCGATTGGGTCGATAACATCCAACAGCATTCTTGACGACGGCGGATTTCAAATCACATCGACGGGGATTCTGAATCTTTCTAACGCCAGCACGCTTAAGCTGGGCTCGGCTGGCTTCGGGACAACCTTCCCCGCATTCACGACTCGGAACATCGGAGTAGTAACCACGGTTGAGTACGCGTCTAGTCAGCCGCAAACGATTGCTGCTATCAATTACAGTAACCTAACGAGCAGCGGCTCAGGCGCGCGCACGCTGGCTTCCAGCGGCACGATCGGGATCGGAGAAATCTTCACGCCCGGAACAAACGCCTACACCATCACAGACAGCACTATCGATTTTCAAAAGGCGACGATGCAAACCATTCCCGCCTTCAGCTACCACAATCTCAGCAACAGCGGCAACGGTCCGCGGACGTATGCTAATGGCGGGATCGTCAAAATTGCGGGCACTTTTAGTTACGGAAACGGCGGTCCACATATCGTCACGAACAACACAATTGAATTGAACGGTACATCTCCCCAGTCGCTTCCGAACCAAGGCTTCACTTTCAACAATCTCACGATCAGCAACAGTAACAATGTCACTCTGCCCAGCCTGGGCGGTCCAATGGTTACCATCAATGGCATGCTTTTCTTAACGAACGGCGCTTTCACCGCTGGTACCGGCACTGAAGTCCATCTGGCTAATAACGCCACTATCGATCGCTCAGGTGGCAGCTTGTCTAACGCACCCACGTTCGATGGAAACGTTAACGTGATCTATTCGGGCTTGTCTGCGATCACCACCGGTCCGGAAATTCCCATTAGCACCACCGCCCTGAGTGATTTGACGATCGGCAACTCAGGCGGTGTGACCCTCGGAGCAAACGCGCAGTGTAATGGTGTGCTGACGCTGACAAGTGATCTCACGGTACCCGATGGAACAGTGCTAACCCAGGCTGGGACCTCTGCCGGCACGGGCGACGTCACGGGTAAGGTTCATCGCAATGATCTTGGTGGAACAGCGCGCGCGTTCGGAAATCCGAATGTGCAGATCGCAATTACGGCCGGAACAATTACTTCGGCGGATGTAAACCTCGCGAAGGGCGTTGCACCAGGCGGTTTCTCCAACGCGGTCTTGCGCACGTACTCAATTGAGCCCGGGGCGGGTGCGCTCGTAGCAGCAACCTTGCGCTTGCACTATCTCGACGCTGAGCTTAACGGCAATACGGAAGCGTCGTTGACTCTGTGGCGGGCGACCGGCTCGCCGTCAGCAACGTGGCAAAATCAACTCTTCACGAGCCGAGACACGACGAATAACTGGGTTGAGCTTACGGGCGTCACAGGCTTTTCGGTGTGGACGCTTTCGTCGGCGGTGCTGGCGCCGACAGCGGTGAGACTCAGCAAGTGGGCTGCTGAAAGTTACAGCGATGGCGTGCAGTTGAGTTGGGAGAGTGGATTCGAAGTCAACAATCTGGGATACCAGCTGTACCGCGAACGGAATGGACAACGAGAGCGGGTGACACCGGCGATTGTCGCCGGGTCGGCCTTGAAGGTGGGACCGCGGAGCCAGTTACGCGCCGGTTACGCTTATTCATGGTTCGACAGCGAAGGCACCGCCGACACCGCTTACTATCTCGAGGCC
>Ga0134126_10006366_pt1 | contig 14780 bp, 14 predicted proteins | sample KB31752_FD_96881 | JGI IMG/M metagenome (GOLD analysis project Ga0134126, IMG submission 96881) | Terrestrial soil microbial communities with excess Nitrogen fertilizer from Kellogg Biological Station, Michigan, USA - KB3-175-2 | ecosystem: Environmental > Terrestrial > Soil > Unclassified ...
ATGTTCATGGGCGCAGGACTGTTCAAGGCATTGAAGGCCATATCCAGCGGATGCCATGGCCCGGTCAATTCAAGGCCGGCATTTTTTAACGGATGCGCATCCTTCGGGATAGGCGCTTCATCATTCAGCCGCCAGCGCCACTGGCTCTCTTTGCCCAGAAAATTATCAATCAGCCCCTGCACGATCTGGCGGAAGGTCCAGGGTTGGCCGCTAATGGGATCTTCAAATTTCTCTTCCCACTTGGGCCAAGAGTACTTCTCGCGCACCGGCGCAGGCGACTCCAGCAGTTCGCGGCGTGCGGTAAGCGCAGCGGTGATCGCCGGACGCAGCTCACGGGTAAGCGTGGTAATAGCTTCTTCCACTTTGACCTCATGCCCGTTTACTTTTTTGGCGCCAAAAAGATCAGGAAACTTCTGCAAAATATCGTTGCGAACCATGGGGGTGGCTCCTAGAGGGCTGTTGTAACGGCACTTAAATAGATGATTTTACGCTATCCAGGGCAGTCCTATGAGAAGTATCTCCACTGGTTAAACGCGCTGGAATGGCTTTGAACGCCGCGCTCAGATTCGATTGCAAGTCGAAATTCTTCCGGAAGCCACCAAAATTCGGAAACGTTTTGTGTCGAATATCGCCCTTGAGAATGTATGCTCTTTTCGCGAAATCAATGATCTTGCAAATGCGCGTCCAACCTCGTGCTCCGCTGGCGCTTGCTGCGGCTGCCTTCGCTTGTGGCATCTGGCTGAGCGGACATGAGCAGCGCTCGCCTGCCATGTGGGGATGTGCCACTGCACTCTTAGCTCTGTGCACGATCATTGCCGTAATCAACAAATCTGCGCGGCTGGCATGGCTATCAGCAGGGCTGGCGTTGCTCTGCGCCGGCGCATTTGCCCGGGTTGTTACACCCCTTCCGCGCATTGTTGTTCCACCGCAGGAGTTTCTGGCTGATGAGCACGTGGAAATTGTGGCGCACGTTACCAATGATGGAGTGTTCCTTGCCGGAGGCGGGCCGCGTGAACGCTACGATATGCAAACCGAATCCATCCAGCTTGGCGAGAACAGGTTTTTTCAACCCGTGGGCATCCGGGCTACCGTTTTTTCCCGAGATATGGATGAGGAAAACGCCGGTTCTGACACGGCGCAGTCCCCGCGGCTCGCTTATGGCGACAGAGTCAGGCTCATAGCCACACTGCGCCTGCCGCGTAATTTTGGCAATCCAGGAGCTTTTGATTACGCGGGTTACCTTCACGGCATCGGCGTGAGCGTGCTGGCGTCAGTAAAGGCAGAAAAGATTGAAGTTCTTCCCGGACAATCTGGAAGCCGCTTTGGTTTTTGGCGCAGCCGGATCCGCCACAGCATTGTGGACCACATGCGCAACCGCGGCCTCTGGAACCGTGATGATGCCGCGCTCTTCGCGGCCATGATCGCTGGGGATGATTCATTGCTGTTGCGTAATGTGCGCGAGGAATTTCAGAAGACCGGCGTTTACCATCTGCTGGTAGTTTCCGGAATGAACGTAGCGGTACTGGCTTTGGCCATCTTCTGGCTGGCCCGCCGGCTGCGCTGCCCGGAATGGGTAGCCTCATTTCTCACCATAGCACTCTCGATTTTCTATGCCTATATTGCGGGCATGGGTGTTCCGATCCAGCGCGCAGTGCTGATGCTTTCACTTTTTCTGATTGCGCGGCTGCTCTATCGCGAACGTGGCTCTTTGAACGCCACAGGGTTTGCCGCTCTGGTTGTGCTGGTGCTCTCACCATCAGCGCTCTTTGATGCAGGCTTTCAACTCACATTCCTCGCTTTGCTGGCCATCACGGGAATCAGCCTGCCGGTCCTGCAGCGGACGCTTACGCCTTATCGCAATGCGCTGCGCCAGCTTGATTCCACCGCGTTCGATCTAAGCCTGCAACCGAAGCTGGCACAGTTCCGTTTGGATTTGCGCCTGATAGCCGGTCGGCTGGCGCGATTTACTGGCGCAAAACCAGCACAGTTCCTGGTTAAGTGGGCGACCTCGGGGGTTCTTGCATTTTGTGAGTTGATCGTGGTCTCCGCCATTACTCAAGCAGTCTTGGTGCTGCCAATGCGGAGCTATTTTCATCGCGCGGCCATCATTGGATTGCCAGCCAACATTCTTGTGCTGCCGCTTGCCGGAATTATGCTCAATGCCGGTGCAGCCGCAATTGCCTTGAGTTATGTATCCCTGCCATTGGCACGCTGGCTGGCAACGCTGGCAGCAGCTTCACTGCACTGGACCTTGCTGTGCGTGAGCTGGCTGTCACACTTGCATATTTCCCAATGGCGCATACCGAATGCAGGACCACTAACGGCCATGCTTGCAATCATGGGAGTCCTGGCCGCTTTCATCTCTATCCGCCAGCAACGAGCGATAGCACTCGCCGGCATGGGCGCGCTGTTTGCCTCAGCTATGTTTGCGGCATTTTATACTTCGCCACCACAGTTCGAACCGCACAAGCTGGAGATCACAGCAATCGACGTTGGCCAGGGCGATTCGCTTTTAATCGTTTCTCCCGAGGGACGAACCATGCTGATCGACGCCGGTGGCAGCATTGGCCCGGTCCACAGTGAATTTGATTTTGGCGAAGACGTGGTTGCGCCGTACTTATGGTCGCGTGGGCTGGAGCACCTGGACGTTGCTGTTTTGACCCATGCGCACGGCGATCACATTGGCGGGATGGCGCGAATCCTTGAAGATTTTCACCCTGCGGAGCTTTGGGTAGGGGTGAATCCGGAGACTCCTGCTCTGACGGAGCTCTACCAAGCTGCAGCCGAGAACCACGTCACAATTCGCCGGCACACGGCAGGCGACATGCTTGACTGGGGTGGAAGCAAAGTCCGCGTTCTCTCGCCACCATCAGACTGGCAGCCCAAACCAGAGCCTAAGAATGACGATTCGCTTGCGCTGCTGATCAGCTATGGTGAGACCAGCGTTTTGCTGGCCGGCGATCTGGAAAAGAAGATGGAGAGGTTTGTTGCTACAGAGTCTCCGCGCGCTGATCTCTTGAAAGTAGCGCACCACGGTAGTGCCACCTCAACAACGCCTGAACTGCTGGCGGCGGTACAGCCGCGCTTTGCCGTGATCTCAGCCGGATATCGCAATTCATTTGGCCATCCCAGGCAGGTGGTGCTGCAGCGATTGCAGCAAAACCATATTCAGACCTTCCGCACTGACATGCTGGGTGCAATTACATTCCTGCTGGATGGAAAAAACGTGAGCCCAGCTATTCCGCTGCGTTGAAGACCCGCAAGGAATTTGGGCCACCAAGATACTGCTTAGTTATCCCTGTCGTTCGTGCCAGAGATCATGAAGCCAATGCCGCGCTTAGTATGAATCAATGGCTTGCCAAAGCCATGATCAATCTTGGCGCGCAGATAGCTGATATAAACGTCCACCACGTTGGTCAGGCCGTCAAAGCCAAGGTTCCACACATGCTCCACCACCATGGTCCGGGTAACGATGCGCCCGGCGTTTCGCATCAGGTATTCCAGCAAAGCATATTCCCGTTGCGTAAGGCTGATTTGCTTTCCCGCACGCGTTACCGTGCGATGCATGCGATCAAGTTCCAGGTCTGCCACGGTGAGCGTATCCAGCGTGTCTTTGGATCGCCGCAGCAACGTGTGCAGGCGGGCGAGCAGCTCCTGAAAAGAGAATGGCTTGATCAGATAGTCATCCGCTCCGGCTTCCAGGCCGGAGACACGGTCAGCCACTTCACGGCGGCCGCTAAGTATCAACACACGGCTGGTAGATCCAGATTGGCGGAGCTTTCGGAGCAGAGTCAAACCGTCAATCCGGGGCAGGTTCAAATCCAGAACAATGCCGTCATAGCTGATTTGCAGGGCCATCTGCAGGCCCTCTTCGCCGTCGGCAGCCACATCAGCAGTAAAGAATTCTGCTTCCAGCCCCTTTACGATGCTACGTGCGATTTTGGGTTCATCTTCAACCACCAAAATGCGCAAAATCCACCTCCTGCCCATTAGTTGAACTTGTGGGCGCGTCCACGTGAGGTGGCCAACCTCACAAATCATTTTTGATTAAGCCCAAACTTTGGGGAAGTGGAGCAAGGCTTTTAGAACATTTTCCTACCGAGAAGCTTTGCCGCGCTGCAGCTTTCTGGCGGTACCCCGAATCGACGAATCCAATCGCTTAAGCCGGTTCTCCCAGGTCTTCTGCCGCAGGTGTCTGATCATCCTCAGCGGCAGCATTGGTCTGGTAATCCTCAATAATGCTTCTGGCCTCGGCTTCCTGAGCAGGGTTTACACGAACAGAAATACCACCCACACCGGGAAACACGTCCTGCGGGGCTTGCAGGTTGGTCACAATCGACTCGATTCCGGCGGAGGTCAACAGGCCGTGGACTACCATGGCTTCCGATTCCTGCATTGTGTCAAATACTTCTACTAGCTCAGGATCGGTTTTCGGCTGTGCGCTCATGGGTTCTCCCTTGTTTCTGTAATGTAAGTATTATGGCAGAAAAAGAGCATTAAATAATCTGGTTGACGATTTAGAGGAGCGGATTAATGCAGTATCAGTATTTTGATGACCAGCGCGCCGATCATGAGAGCCGATCCCAGAGCAGCGTTATATTCGCGATGCCGCCAGTAAAGCGCGGAAGAAAACTGTTGGGCAGGAGCCTCAGTGACGGTTCCTGAACGATATGGTGTAAATCGAGGCAGTAGGCGGGGCACTATACCAGCGTAGTGGGAATAATCCGGAAACGCGGAGCGCAAGTAAGCCTCCTCCGCTCTGATTACCGGCAGGTAGATGAACGCGAACATTACCAGAGCAGCCAGGCCAATCCACCAATTGCGCGCAGCCACAATAAAGCCTAGTGCAATCATTATCGATCCCAGGTAAAGAGGATTACGCGTGTAGGCGTAAGGCCCTGTGGTGGCAAGCTCGGCGTTCTTGCGTATATGTCCTGACGCCAGCGCGCGAATTGCAACGCCCGTTATGACAATGACAATCCCCGCAGCAAGAAAAGGCCACGTTGGCTTGGCCCACCAGAGATAAGCGGCAGCAAACAGAAAACCCAGCGGCACGCGTGAGCGGGTAGCTACCCGCGCCCAGCTAGGCATGGCTGCTTCCCAGCAAATGGCGCGCGGCAGAGATAACTTCTTCTGCGGTAATCTTCAGCAAGCCTGCTTCCGTGTGCGAATGATGAGAAAACGTGGTCTCGCTTTCCGGGTGGCGCAGCGCAATCGCCTGTGTTCCAAAAGGCCCGGTACGCGCCGGATCGGTAGGGCCGTAAAGCCCAACCACGGGAACGCCCACGGCTGCCGCAAGATGCAATGGGCCAGTATCGCCGCCAATAAAAATGCGGGCATGGCGTGTGAGTGCGATTAGCTGTCCAATGGTGCAATGCAGCGCAAACGCATGTCCGCCGCTCGCCGATATGACCGCCTGCGCCAGATTTTCTTCACCGGGCGAAGCGTTGACCAGGGTTTTGATGTTGTGCGTGGCCAGCGCTTTTGCAACTTCGCTAAAGCGCTCTGCTGGCCACTGCTTGGCTCCCCATCCAGCACCGGGATTCACAATGGCGAAACTGGCAATACCCATCCTGGCAATCTCATTTTCCGCCCAGCTCTCGGCTGCCGGATCATGAGGCAGCAGCGGCGCAAGCAGTTTAAGATCGGTGCCGCCAAGATATGGCTTAAGCGCCTGTGCCGCCAGTCCTAAATTTTGCTCGATCACATGTTCGCCGAGGCGAGGAAATTTTTGCCGGTAAAAAAACCGCGCCGCCGATTCGCGTGGATTGATGAACCCTGCCACGGCGCCGGCCCCGCTACACATGGCGAACAATGCCGATTTAACCGAGCCTTGAAAATCGAGCGCGATATCGTAATGCATCTTCTGCACTCTTTTGAGCGCTCCCAAAATCTCCGATGAAGCCGAAGGACGAAAAAAATGCTTGCGCCAGCGCCGCGTATCGATGGTGTAAACGTGATTCACCAGCGGTTTTTTGGGGCTTACAGTGCTGGGGCTGGCTTTGCGGCCTTGCGCCGTCAGCAACTCTGACCATCGCTCTTCAATCAGCCATCCGATAGTGGCATTGGGCAGTGCGGCGCGAACGGCAGTAACTGCCGGTAGAGCATGGAGAACGTCTCCCATAGCGCCTAACCGCACAATCAGGATTTTGGCCATTCTGTCCTTCGCGATAGCTCGGTGCTGGAGTGGTCTTTAGGATCACCGACAATGGCAACACGTCCGCCGCAGGCAATGACTACATCACGCTCCGGAATGCTCTCTTCGGTATAGTCGGTGCCTTTGGCGTGAATATCCGGGCGAATCAAACGGATCAGATCCCTGACGTCAAGAGCATCAAAAATAGTTACAGCATCCACGTCCTGCAGCGCGGCCAGCACTTCTGCGCGTTCATTCTCCGGCACGCGAGGACGTCCCGCGCCCTTGAGCTGGCGCACGCTGGCATCAGAATTGACGGCAACCACTACTTTGCCGCCCAGCTCTTTTGCGCCGCGAAAATAGCGGACATGGCCTACATGCACCAGATCAAAACAGCCGTTGGTCAAGATGATTTTTTCTCCGGCAGCGCGCCATTGGCTGACCTGCTCTGCCAATTGAGATGCCGATAAGACTTTTTGCGGGAAGGCAGACAGTTCAGGCCTCCATAACGGCGCGCAACAGTTCCTCACGGGTCACCGTGGCGGTGCCGCGCTTCATGACCACAATCCCTCCGGCGTAGTTTGCCAGCCGCGCCGCCGTTTCCGGATCAGCGCCGGCGGCCAGAGCGGCCGTATAGGTTGCAATCACCGTGTCACCCGCACCAGTAACATCGGCAACTTCGTCCGAACCGTGGATTGGGATCATCACCGGCTTGTTGGAGCGGGAGAACACCACCATGCCGTCTTTACCGCGCGTTACCAGAAGCGATTGCAGCTTCATCTTTTGCATCACCGCTTTTCCCGTGGCCAGCAGACGCGAATTGTCATTGCCGATGCGGGTGCGTAAAACCTCTTCCAACTCCGCCTCATTCGGCGTGGCAGCAGTGACTCCACTGTAAGCCAGCGTCCGATAGCGTGAATCCAGCGTGACCGGAACGCCATCGAGCGAGGCGCGAGAGCGGATGTTGGCAAAAATCTCCGGGGTAGCCGCGCCGTAACCGTAGTCAGAAATCAATAGGGCGTCAGAAGCACGCACATAGCCACGAGCCTGAAAAGTAAGATCGCGCACGGCTGCTCGATCAAGTGGAACTTCCGGCTCACGATCTACGCGGATAACCTGCTGGCGCGGCGAGTGAGTTGTCCCAGCCAGAACGCGCGTTTTGGTGACGGTGCCGCGGCCCTTGATCCTGCGGATGCCGGTCACCGAAATATGTTTCTGCCGGAAAGCGTGCAGCAACATGCGTCCAGGTTCGTCATCGCCGATCACGCCAACGGGAAGCACGGTGACGCCAAGGTCTGCCAGGTTGTAAATAGCATTGCCCGCGCCGCCGGGAACCACGGTGCGCTCGCGGTGTCGCAGAATCAGCACCGGCGCTTCACGCGAGACGCGCGAAATTTCGCCGTAAATAAACTCGTCAGCAATCAGATCGCCCAGCACAGTAATGCTGAGCTTGGGAAATTGCTCAATAATCCTGATCAGCCGGTCTGCCGTCTTTGGGGTCTTTTGCATGGACTGGAAGATTTTCTCATGCCGGAGCTAACCTTGCATGGAGGATCGTTGCTCAATTTTTTCTAAGATCAGGGCCAGCACTTGGTCCGGGTTTTCCAGCTCGATTCGAAGCTGCGCGGTGCGCAGCGGCTGGAGCTGCGCCGCAAGCGTGCCCAGGTTGATTAAATCCTTCTCTGTGGTGAGGAAGAAGTCTGCGCCGCAGCGTTGTTTTGCACGTAATAATTCATCAATATCTGCCTGTTGATAGCGGATGTGATCTCCGAATGCTCGCTTGCCGGCGATCTCCACTCCCAGCGCCTTGACGCCTTCAAAAAACTGACCGGACCGCGCGATCCCGCAAAAGACAAAAGCTTTGCCGCCGGTCCTGTCCAGCGTAACTATCCGCTCGGCCCTAAAAACTAGTGTCTTGTGGCCAGGAATATCGGGATCGAACAACACGACGGCGTCCGCGCGATCTAGTGACGAGAGGGGCTCGCGCAAGCGTCCGGTGGGAAGCAGCGTGCCAGCCAGGTCTTTCTGCGGCAACAAGACAATATCAAAATCACGATGCAGTCTGCGATGCTGGAATCCGTCATCCAGGAGGTGGAGCCGGCTGGAAAATTTTTCTTCGGCTAAAAGACCAGCTTGATATCGGTCTATTCCGACTACGACCGGCACGTCCAGCTTGCGCGCAATGAGCAGAGGCTCGTCACCAAACTGCTGAGGCGATCCGTGGGGATCAACCACGGCAATACCTGTTGAACTTCGGCCATAGCCGCGGGAGAGCACGTCAAACGCAATGCCACGTTGCTTCAACAACTCGCCTAAGGCAATCACAAAAGGAGTCTTGCCGGTACCACCGACAGAGATATTTCCAATGCTGACCACTGGCCGTGCCAGCTTGTGCACTTTTAGAGCGCCGCGATCATAAAGCACGTTTCTCACAGCAACACCAGCGCCGAAGAGCATGGAGAGCGGGTTCATCGGCTCTCCGATGGCTGTTCAGTGAGAAGCGGACGAAGCGCCTGCAACGTTTTTTGCGTGGCGCCGGCGTATTGCTCAAACAGTTCCTTGGCTCGGCCGCCAAGCTGCTGGCGCTCGGCAGCATTCGTTAATAGATCGAGCAATTGTCTGGTAATGTTCTCTGCGGTTGCAACGCGGATTGCACTGCCTTTTTCAAAGATGCTTACAATTTCGCGGAAATTGAATGTGTGCGGGCCGACCACGATTGCAGCTCCGTACTGTGCAGGCTCCAGAATATTGTGTCCGCCAACTGGAACCAGGCTGCCGCCCACAAAAGCAATATCAGCCAGTGAATACACTGAGGCCAATTCGCCAACGCTATCCAAAAGGAAGACGCCGCTGCTTACTGACATGTCGGATGTCCATGAACTGCGCCGAGCAAATGCTACTCGGCGCGAAGAAATGAGGTCTGCGACACTGTCAAAGCGTTCTGGGTGCCGTGGCGCTAGGATCATTACTGTCGCAGGAAATTGATGTTGAACTTGCTGGAATGCATCCAGCAAAATTTCTTCTTCGCCTTCAGCGGTGCTGCCGCAAACCATTACCGGCGCGCTTTTGGTGATGGCCGAGCGCAGCTCTTCCACTAACTTTGCCGCAGAGTGAGGCCGAACATCGAATTTCAGGTTGCCGCTGACCCGTACTCGCTCCGTTAGTGCGCCAATCGCGCGCAGCCGGTCAGCATCGGCAGCCGTTTGCGTGAGGAACAAGTCAATGTGGGCCAGCACTCGCCGAAAGAACCAGCTAAACCGCCGATAGCGCGGGAATGATCGGTCCGAGATGCGCGCATTTACAACTGCGACAGCAATTTTCCGCTTACGCGTCAGATGCAGCAGGTTGGGCCAGAATTCGGTTTCAGCCAGCAGAAGCATCCGGGGCTGAAGCGCCTTCAAATAAGCCCGGACGGCAAAGCCCAGATCCAGAGGCATAAAGAAACAGTGGTCTTCCCCAAAGCGCTCACGCGCTAGCCGCTGGCCGGTTGCGGTTGTGGTGGAAACAAAGATCTCAATCTCAGGATATGCGCTTTGCAGATCGGTGATCAGCCGGCTCACCGCCAGAACTTCTCCAACGGAAACAGCGTGCACCCAGATGGAATGGGGCTTTCTACGCTTCAGGCGCGCTGGCACAAAGCCCAGGCGTTCCGCCAGCCCGGTGCGGTATTTGCCCAGGCGCAGCATTTGCAAGGCCCACCACGGCAATGAAAGGATCGCCGCACAAACCAGAAGCAAACTGTAAACGACATACATGAGGGAGACTAGCCATTCTATAATCCTGTCGCTTCGCTCCAAACCGCCAGCAATTTTTTCCTTCGACTAAAGTTCCTTGAGCTCCTGTTGCACACCGGCTCGGGCGGGCCGGCCCTCGCCGCTTTTCGTGACTATGAAAACAGTGGTTGTGCAAACCTTACAGCCGGATAGCTATAATCGAGGGGTGAAAACCCCCAGAATCGGGATCGCCGCCTTTTTAGCGCTGATAGCAACCCTGATGTTTGCGGAGAAGCACTTCAATCCGCCGCCCGCGGCTCAGGCAAGCACTTATCCAATCCATGAGACGCACAAGAATGAAAACGTCACCATCGCAGTCGATCCGTGCGATACGCCGGAGAAAGCCGGTGTTTTCAAAGTCAATTACAAGGGCTATGGCTTTTATCCTGTCCGGCTCATCATCTCCAACGATAGTGACCAGACGCTGATGCTGCAGAACCTGAAGATTGAGTACATCACGGCCCAGAAGGACAAGGTGGAACCCGCCAGCGATGCCGATATTTATCGCCGCTTGGTGAGACCCAGCAAGGCGAACAACAGCGATCCCGGAATCAAGCTGCCGTTTCCTGTAGGAAAAAAGAAGCAGCCAATCAGCAAAGAAGTGCGCGACGAATACGAGTCAGCCCAGTTTCTTACCGTTCCGGTTACGCCGCACTCTACCAACAGCGGCTATATTTTTTTCGATCTGATGGACCTAAACGGGCCGCATCCCGGCGCGCACCTGTACCTTACTGGCATCAAAGCGGAAAGCCAGGAACTTTTTTATTTCGATATTCCTCTAGACAAGCCGCCGCAGGATACGCCGTCCGAAAAGTAAAGTTCTTTTTAGCCCTATAATTCTGTTGATGGCAGCAAGCACACAGCTTTCAGCCGCGTTGCGCGAGAAATACGAGCCTGTGATAGGGCTGGAAGTTCATGTCCAACTCCTTACCCAGACCAAGATTTTCTGCGGCTGCTCTACCCAATTCGGTGCGCCACCCAATACAAACGTGTGTCCCGTCTGCCTGGGGCTGCCCGGCGCGCTTCCGGTTTTGAACAAGCGCTCGGTTGAGTTCGCTGTGCTGGCGGCGCAGGCGCTGAATTGCCAGGTGCGAGAGACCTCAATCTTCGCCCGCAAGAATTATTTTTATCCTGACCTGCCCAAGGGATACCAGATTTCACAATTTGATAAGCCGCTGGCGGAGCATGGATACATTGAGATTGGGCTGAGCGATGGCGGAGCGAAGAAAATTGGCATCACGCGCCTGCACATGGAAGAAGACGCGGGCAAGAGTATTCACGATGGGCTGTCTGACTCTGGCGTCTATACATCGATTGATCTGAACCGCAGCGGCACGCCTCTGATTGAGATTGTGAGCGAGCCGGACATGCGTTCTGCCGACGAAGCTTATGCCTATCTCACGCTGATGAAAGAAACCATTTTGTATACCGGCGTGAGCGACTGCAACATGGAAGAAGGATCGCTGCGCTGTGATGCTAACGTGAGTGTACGCCCTAAAGGGCAGCAGAAATTTGGCACCAAGGCGGAAATCAAGAACGTAAACTCGTTCCGCTTTATTCGTGAAGCGATTGAGTACGAAATTGATCGACAAATAGAGATATTGGAAGCCGGTGAGAGAGTCCAGCAGGAAACGCGGCTTTACAACTCCGCGGAAGGCAAGACTTACAGCATGCGCTCCAAAGAGCAGGCGCATGATTACCGCTATTTTCCTGAGCCGGATTTGCTGCCGCTGGTGGTGGATGCGCGCTGGCAAGCGCAGATCCGAGAAAAATTGCCGGAGCTGCCTGAGGCGCGGCGCAAGCGCATGGTGGCTGATTACGGTATTACCGATTACGACGCGCAGGTGCTTACGGTAAGCAAAGCACTGGCCGATCAGTTTGAAGAGGCAGCACGAGCAGCCAAGAATCCCAAGCGAGTGGCTAACCTGGTGCAAAGCGAGTTGGCGGGACGGCTGAAAGCCAAAGGGCTGGAGATTGAGCAATCGCCGATCTCAATGAAGGGGGTGGCGATGTCGGCCGACCTGGTGGAGTCAGGCGCGATCTCAAGCAAGATACTCAAAGATCTCTACGACAAAGCCTTTGCCAACGGCGAAGACTTTCCTACAGTTTATGAACGGGAAAAACCCCAGCAGATTACTGACACCGCAGCCATTGAAAAAATTATCGAGGAAATTATTGCGGCGAATCCTAAGCAGGTAGAGCAGTATCGGGCGGGCAAGGCCACGATACTCGGCTTCTTTGTGGGGCAGGTGATGAAGGCCACAAAGGGGCAAGCAAAGCCGGAACTGGTGAATGAGTTGTTGAGGAAGCAATTGGCAATTGGCCATTAGCAAGTGGCAATTGTTGTGGTGTCTCTCTTAATTGCAAAGGTTTGGCCAATACTTGCTTGCCCAAAGATTGTGGCTGCGCAGCCGAGGCCGGCTGCGGTTCACAATGATTTTGTTTATTTTATGTTCATTGAATTATTTCAGAGACATCGCACTATAAAACCATCTTAGGTAGGTTTCGGTCTGCTCCGATTTTTGATTCTCGCCGCTGCCCTTTCGGCCGCGATGCCTGTAGCGGCGGCGCAGCAGGCCGGACCGCCCGCGGAAATCGGTCCTTACCTGTCGCCCCAGCGACTGGTCCGTGTGGATGAAAAGCGCACCATCAATCTCATCTGCCTCGGAAGTGGCTCGCCAACCGTTGTCCTCTCAGCCGGGTTAGGAAGCTGGTCAATTGTGTGGCGGGCGGTCCAGCCAGCGCTTGCGCGCAATACCCGCGTATGTGCCTGGGATCCGGCTGGATTCGGGTTCAGCAGTCCCAGCGCTGAGCCGCAGGACGCGGTTCACCTTACCGGGGATCTCGAGCAAACATTGAAAGCGGCGCATGTCGACGGCCCCTACCTGATGGTCGGGCACTCTGCCGGCGCCTTTGTCGCGCTACGCTTCGCCTACCGCCACCCCAAAAGCGTCATTGGAGTCGTTTTAGTAGACCCCGCCTTGGTTGACCAAGACACCGTCATGAAACGTGTTGCACCCAAGTTCGCGCTACATGTGGAAAGAGAGTTTTCTAACCAGGCGGAGTCGCTGCGGCGCTGCGCTGCCGGGCTCCAGAGCGGTGCGCTGAAACCCAGCACGCCGGAGTTCGAAGAGTGCACTGCATATCATATGCCGCCTGCTTTTTCACCCCTTGGAGCGGCCCTTTCCCGGCTTAACGCCAATCCCGCCCGGTTGCTGACCGAGGCTTCGGCGCTCGACAGTTTTCTGAGCCAGCGCGAGGCCATCAATCCGCAACACCGCTACGGTGCTATGCCGCTGATCGTGCTGACCGCCGGCCACCGAGATCCACCTCCAGATACTCCCGCCGACGCACGTGAGCAGGAAGCGCTGTTTTACCGGGAGGCTGCGCGCGAGCACCAGGCCTATGCTGCGCTCTCCACTCGCGGAGAAAACCAGCTTGTTCCCGATTCCGGGCATGATATTCCAGTCGAGAAGCCTGACGCAGTTCTGGCAGCAATCAATCGCGTGCTGCTGGAAAGCGAGAGCCAAAAGCCGAAGAAATAGTTCCATGCATAATTGAAAATGTATTATGAAATAATATGCAATAATACATATGAATATGGAAAAACAGACCATAAGTTTTCGGCTTGAATCCGACAAAGTAGATGCGCTGGATGTATTGGCAAAAGCGCTTGACCGCGATCGCACCTATCTTTTGAATGAGGCCGTTTCAGCCTACCTGGATGTTCAAGAATGGCAATTGAAACACATTGCGGAGTCGGTGAAGCAGGCGGATGCTGGCCGGCTGGTTGATCATACTGAGGTCAAAAAGATGGCGTCCCGTTGGCGCCGTCGCAAGTGAAGATCCGCTGGACCGCTGTAGCTGCAGACGACCTGAAATCAGCACATGAATACCTAATCGAGCGCGCGCCAGCCCAGGCAGATATCATCGTGGACCGGATTCTCGTGGGTGTCGATGTGTTGGAACAATATCCCAACCTAGGTCGCCGAGGCAGGCTGGACGGAACCCGCGAATTGGTAATCACGGGAACGCCGTTCATCGTTTTTTATCGTCTGCGAAAAAGCCAGGTTGAAATTCTTGGTGTACTGCATGCAGCACGCAAGTGGCCGGACGCCTTGTGAGCATCTAGCACCTGGCAGCTAGCAACTAAGCAAACCAATCACGATTGCGTTTCGAACCAAGCTAGCGCGCAGCCATAGGCTCCCCTCGCTGACGCGAGGGATTTCAGAAAAGCTATTTGCTCAAATGCCCATGCGAATTCTTTGGCCCTGTCGGCTTGTTCTTCAGGCTGTCATACAGAATCTCGGTAAACGTATCGGTCTTGATGAAGCTCTGCCCCCAGGAGTCCCACTTGGCCAAAACTTTTTCCTTCTTGAGCTGGTCGAGAGTTTTGCCCTTTTTGATGCCGGCTTCAACCGCAGCTGAAGTTTCTTTGAGCATGGTCACAAATTTTCGCAGATCGTCTTTGGTTCCAAGCGGGCCATGGCCGGGGATGATCTTTACGTCGTCAGGGACTTCAGAAAGGACCTTTTCATCACCGGCGATCATGCCTTGAACGCTCCCGCCGCTATCGATATCAATAAAAGGAAACATTCCGCCGTTGAAAAAATCATCGCCCATGTGGACTACGTTGGATTGGGTGAAGAAGATCACACTATCGCCGTCAGTATGGCCGTGAGGAAAATGAATGGCCCGAATGTCTTCACCATTCAGGTGGACAGAGACTGTGTCTTCAAAGGTGATGATGGGCAGCGCGGATTTTTCAGCCGGCTTGGTTTCTCCAAAACGTGTTTTGCCGCCGGTGATCAGGCGCTTGCGCACGTTCTCCTGGGCCACAATGGGAGCTTTTTCGCCGAAGTGCGGATTGC
>Ga0134126_10006367_pt1 | contig 14778 bp, 11 predicted proteins | sample KB31752_FD_96881 | JGI IMG/M metagenome (GOLD analysis project Ga0134126, IMG submission 96881) | Terrestrial soil microbial communities with excess Nitrogen fertilizer from Kellogg Biological Station, Michigan, USA - KB3-175-2 | ecosystem: Environmental > Terrestrial > Soil > Unclassified ...
ACGCAGCCATCTGCTGGAGCGGATCATGGCCTGTTGTTGCTATCGCCATGCCGGCGCGGAGGTGCGATCCGAGTAGGTCGAGCAGAATCAACCGGATGCAATCATCCCGCCGCCAGCGCAACACATGGCGAGCGGGTTTTTTCATTTTTAGGCCATTTTCAAGAGGATATTCGAACCGAGATGCCGAGCGAACTTGAAGCGACGACGCCGAAGGAAAACAGCGCCCAGCGCACCGAACGGCTGAAGCACGCCAAAAATCCCTGGGAGGCGCTGGAGGAGATTCGCGAATTCGCCCGCCTGGGCCGCGACTCCGTTCCGCCCGAATGGAGCCTCTATTTTCGCTGGTGGGGAATTTACACGCAGGGAGATGGTGTCGGCGCCGTCGGCGGCAAGGGTGGAGAAGGCAAGGCCTCGCCGTATTTCATGGTTCGCGTGGCGCTGCCCAATGGCCTGCTCCGCGCCGATCGCCTGCGCGCCATCGCCGACCTGGCCGACCGCCACTGCCGCGGCGTCGCCGATATCACCGTCCGCCAGAATATGCAGCTGCACTGGGTTTCCATCGAATCGCTTCCCGCGTTGATCGAGGGCCTCGAAGCCGCCGGGCTTTCCACGCGCGGTGCCTGCGGCGACGTGGTGCGCAACATCACCGGCTGCCCGCTCGCCGGCGTGGCGGCCGACGAAATCTATGACGCGTCTCCGCTCGTGCTCGAAGTCGAGCGCGCCGTTCGCGCCCGCGCTGAGTTCTATAATCTGCCGCGCAAATTCAAAATTTGCCTCACGGGCTGCCCGGTGTGGTGCTCGTATCCTGAAATCAACGATATCGCGCTCACGGCCGTGGTCCGCACCGTTGGCGGGCGCCGCGAGGCGGGCTTCTCGGTTCGCGTTGGGGGCGGCCTCGCCACCGAACCGCATCTCGCCGTCCGCCTCAACGCCTTCGTCCGCCCCGAGCACGCCGTTCGAGTGACGACGGCGATCACCGAAATTTTCCGCGATGAGGATGCCCTGCGCGAGAACCGCAAAAAAGCCCGCATGAAATATCTCTTCATGCATTTCGGCTGGACCGCGGAGAGCTTTCTGCAGGAATTGAATCGCCGCCTCGGATTCGAACTCGATCCTGCGGCGGACGAAGTTCCTCCCGCAGACGTCTTCCGCGATCACGCCGGCATCCATGCGCAGAAGCAGGACGGTCTCTGCTACGTGGGTGCTTCCGTGCTGCGCGGCCGCATCACGCCCGCGCAAATGCGAGTGGCCGCCGGTCTTTCCGAGCGCTACGGCTCCGGCGAGCTGCGCGCCACGGGGATGCAAAATCTCGTGCTCGTGAATATTCCGGGCGCGAAGGCCGAGACGGTGGCCCGCGAATTGGACGCCGCCGGCCTGCCGATTTCCGGTTCGTCCTTCTGGCGCGGCGCCATCGCCTGCACCGGAACAGAATTCTGCAAGCTCGCCATCACGGAGGTTAAGGGCTACACGCGCTGGCTCGTGGACGAGCTCGAAGAGCGCGTTCCCGGCTTCGATCAACAGTTAAAACTCAACGTCACTGGCTGCACCAATTCCTGCGCGCAACACTGGATCGCCGATATCGGACTCGAAGGCAAGAAGATCAAGCACGAAGGCAAGATGGTGGACGCTTATTATTTTTCGCTTGGCGGCGCGGTGGGCGAATACCAGCGCCTCGCGCGCCCAGTGGGCTATCGCTGCCCCGCCACCGAAGTGCCGGACGCGATCACGCGCCTTCTGCAAACTTATCTCGCCAATCGCTCACGCAACGAAAATCTGCGCGAGTATTTTGCGCGCTTTTCCGATGAAGAGTTGCGCGCCCAACTGGCCGGGACGAGCGCTGCTCCCGGCACGCGCGATCTTGCGCCAGGTCCCGTTCCCGTATCGGTGGGAGATTAATGGATGCATGGATGGATCCTGTCGCCCTATTCCCGATTTTTCTGAAGCTCGCTGGCCGGCGCTGCCTGGTTGCGGGTGCGGGCTCTATCGCGGAAGCAAAAATCGCTTCCCTGCTCGCGTCCGGCGCGAAGGTTACGGTCGTCGCGCCCCGCGCGATTGCCGCCGTCGAATCGCTCGCCGCGGCGCACAAAATCGAATGGCTGCCCCGCGAATTTCGCCCCGCCGACCTTGCGGACGTGTTCCTCGTCGTGGCGGCTACGTCGAACGCCGCCGTGAACCGCGAAATTTTCCAGGAAGCCTCGCGGCGCGGCATTCTGTGCAATTCCGTGGACGATCCGCCACATTGCGATTTCTATTTTCCCGCCGTGGTTCGCCGCGGCGATCTGCAAGTCGCGATTTCCACCGCGGGCAAGAGTCCCGCGCTTGCGCAGCGCCTGCGCCGCGAATTCGATCATGCCCTCCATCCGGCCCTGGGCAATGACCTCGATGAAATCGGCGCCCGCCGCGGCGAAATCCTGCAAAGCCTGCCGGCTTCCAACGCCCGTAAGCGCCTGTTGCATGACCTCGCCTCTGCCGCGCGCCTTGCGGCTTCGCCTTCGTCAACAGCCGAAGCAGGCCGCGTGTATTTGATCGGCGCGGGGCCCGGCGATCCCGAGCTTCTAACGGTGAAGGCGCGCGCCCTGCTGCAATCGGCAGACGTGGTGCTGCATGACGATCTCGTGCCCGCCGCCATCGTCGGCCTCGCGCGCCCAGATGCCGAAATCCGAAATGTGGGCAAGCGCTGCGGCCCGAAGAAAATCACGCAGCCCCAGATCAATCACTTGATGATTCACGCCGCGCGCGAACGGCGTTCCGTCGCCCGCCTGAAGAGCGGCGACCCCTCGATTTTCGGCCGGTTGAATGAAGAGCTGGCGGCGCTGGAAGCGGCGGGCGTTTCTTACGAAGTGGTACCTGGCGTGACGGCGGTTCTCGCGGCGGCCGCGTCCCTGGGCACGTCTCTTACGGATCGCGATTCAGGCGCGCGCCTCGTGATCATCAGCAATCATCATGCGGCCTCGCCTCGCGAAGCCGCGCAAGCGGCAGGCGGCGAGACCTCCTGGCGCGCATTAATCTCTGCAAATTCGACTCTCGTTTTCTACATGCCCGGCCATGAGTTTGCGCCTCTGCGCGAAAGGCTTCTCGCCGCCGGCATCGACCCGCAAATGCCGGCCGTGCTGGTTTCGCAAGCGTCGAGCCCGCGCCAGCGCGAACACTGGACCACCATCGGCGCGCTCGCGGATATGCCTCGGCTCGATCCTCCCTCGGTCTTGCTCGTTGGGCGCGCGCTGCGCCGCGTGCCGCGAGCCAAGCGCGCGAGCAAGCTGGCGCTGCTTCTGGAAGAAGCCGCCGCGCTCGCACCTTCGCACTGATCCGCATTCCGGGCGTCCATTCAGCACCATCGCGTGCAATGCTATAATCTCGCCATGACATTCATGACCGTCACCTACGAGCTGCAGGATAAGCTGACCGACGACCAGTTTCGCGCACTCGGCCGCTTTGCGAATACCTATGGCCTGCAGCGCTTTCGCTTCGACAACCTCACCAACCATTTGCATTTCGAATATGACGCGTCGCGTCTGAAGGAAACCGTGGTGGAAAGTGTGCTGCGGCAGGCCCGCATCCCCGTTCTGCGGCGCATTCTGCCGGCGCCCGCCGTCGCAGCGCAGTAGCGCTCGCCGCCTACCGCGCGGCGCCCGCCCGCTGCACGTGCGACGAAATGGCGTGCTCTTCAGCCAGTGCCAAAAAAAATTCGTGAATGGCGGGATCGCGCGTCAACTCCGGATGGAACGTCGCAGCCAGCACCCGCCCCTGCCGGACGAGCACCGGGTGCCCCGCGTCCGCCGCTAAAATTTCCACGCCCTCGCCCGCCGATTCGATGATCGGCGCTCGGATGAACACCATTTCCACCGGCTCATCTCGCAGCTTCGTGGGATTCACGTGCACGTCGCTCGCAAGCTGCCGCCCATATCCATTCCGCAGCACCGAAATATTCAGCAGCCGCAGCGACGCCTGCTGCGGCCCGTGAACCTCTCGCGCCAGCAGGATGGCGCCCGCGCACGTCCCGAAAAACGCGCCGCCTTCCGCCGCGAACTCCCTCAGCGGCTCGAACAGCCCTTCCTCGGTCAACACCTTTAGTTGCGTGGTGCTCTCGCCGCCGGGAAGAATGATTCCGTCCAGGCCGTCCAGGTCGTCGCGGCGGCGAATGAACGCGTGCGGCACGCCAAGCTTTTCCAGCACTCGCCCGTGCGCATCGTAATCGCCTTGAATTGCCAGTATTCCGATCTTCATAGATGTTCTTTCGGGGCCGCCGCTTACCACCCGCGGGTTTGCAGCAAATCCTTTTCGTCGAGCTGCCGCACGTCCAGCCCCTTCATCGCCTCGCCCAATTCTTCGGATGCCTCGAGCACGGCCTTCGGATCGTTATAGTGGGTGGTAGCTTTCACGATGGCGCGCGCGCGTTGCGCCGGATCGTTCGATTTAAATATCCCCGAGCCGACGAAAACCGCCTCGGCCCCCAAATGCATCACGAGCGCGGCGTCCGCCGGAGTTGCCACGCCGCCCGCGGAAAAATTCGGCACCGGCAGCTTGCCGTTTTTCGCCACCCAGGTAACCAGCTCGAGCGGCGCGCCCAATTCCTTCGTCTCGTGGACCCACTGCTCCTCGCCCAGCGTCGTCAGCCGCTTCATTTGCCCCATGATCGCCCGCATGTGTCGCACCGCCTCAACGATATTCCCTGACCCCGCCTCGCCCTTGGTGCGAATCATCGCCGCGCCTTCGGCGATGCGCCGCAGTGCCTCGCCCAGGTTCCGCGCGCCGCACACAAACGGCACCTTAAATCCGTGCTTCCAGATGTGGTGCTCTTCATCGGCGGGCGTGAGCACTTCGCTTTCGTCAATGTAATCCACCTCGATCGATTCGAGCACCTGCGCTTCAGCGAAGTGGCCGATGCGCGCTTTCGCCATCACCGGAATCGAAACCGCCTCCATGATTTCGCGAATAATCCGCGGAGAGGCCATCCGCGCCACGCCGCCTTCCTTGCGAATATCCGCGGGCACGCGTTCCAGCGCCATCACCGCGCACGCCCCGGCCCGCTCCGCAATCTCCGCTTGCTCGGCCGTGGTCACGTCCATGATCACGCCGCCCTTTAGCATCTCCGCCAGTCCGACCTTCACCCTCCACAGGTTGTCGTCCATCATCGTTCTTTCTCCCTTTTCTGAAGTCTCGATTTTCAACCCTGCTCTTGCCCGCGCGCCTCGGGCCGCGACAGCTCGTTTCCGGCCGCCGCCTGAATTTCCACGAATCGCGCGCGCCCCCGGGCGAGCAACTCGCCCGAAAGATTTCGGATTTCGCCCACGCGCTGCAGCACGCGCCCGTTTCTGGCCGTCTCGTACGCCTCGATCATCAGATCCTCGTCCACCCACACCGGCTTCAGGTATTCAACCGTCAGCTCCGCCGTTACGGCATGAACCTGCCGGAAGCGGCTCACCTTGCTCATCGCCTCGTCCAGCACCGTGGCGATAATCCCGCCGTGGATGAATCCCGGCCCGCCCTGGTATTCGGCGCCCAGCTTGAACGCGCCGCGAATCCGCTGCCCCGCATCGTCCTGCAGGAACGTCAGTTTCATGCCCCGCGCGTTTGCGCCGCCGCAGCCGAAGCAGATGTTCGCCGGATTGGGTTCGAGCAGCATCTCCGCGCCCTCAGACCAGCGCCACGCGCGCCGGCGCTTCGCTGCGAGCGCCACGCCGGCGCCGCCGCAGCTCCACCTTCAACAGATCGCCCAGCGTCTGCACCCCGCGAGCGATCGCTTGCTCATCCAGGCTCGCGAAGCCAAGTCGCAGCGTGTTGGGTTGCGGATGCTGAAAATAAAAATATCTGCCGGGGACGAACAACACGCCGCGTTCGCGCACGTGAATCAGCAGCTCGGCCGCATCGAATCCGGCGGGAAGGGTTACCCATACGGACATGCCCCCTTCCGGCCGCGTCCACCGCGCGTCCTCCGGCATATGCTTTTCGAGCGCCGCTTCCAGCGCCTCCAGCCGGCCCAGGTACACCTTCTTCATCTTCGCCAGGTGCCGCGCCAAATGCCCGCGTCGCACGAACTCCGCCAGTGTCGCCTGCGCAAGCTGCCCGGTGTGCAGGTCCGTGGATTGCTTCACCAGCCGCAGCCGCTCGATCACGCTCTCCGGCCCGATGCACCAGCCCACGCGCAATCCGGGAAACGCGATCTTGGAAAAGCTGTCAATCTGAATCACGTTGCCCGCGGCGTCGAGCGATTTGATCGAAGGCACCGTCGCGCCGCGCAGCCGCAGTCGCGCGTAGATCGAATCCTCGATCACCGGCACTTGATACCGTGCCGCGATTTCCAGCAGTCGGCGCCGGTCCGCAAGCCCCAGCGTGGTGCCCGTCGGATTTTGAAAATCCGGTGTCACAAAGATGAATTTCACGCGGTTCTGCATCAGCACGGTCTCGAGCGCGTCCAGGTCCAGCCCCGCGCGTCCCGTCCGCCCATCGCCGGGCTCAACCGCCACCGCCAGCGCCCGCGCGCGCGCCCCGCTGAAAATAGCAATCGAACCCGGATATGCCGGATTCTCGAGCGCCACCGAGTCGCCCGGCCGCAGAAACACCTTGCACACCAGATCAATCGCCTGCTGGCATCCATCCGTGATCAAAATCTGTTGTGCGCGGACGTTCATGCCTTCCCCGCGCAGCATCTCCACCAATTCTTTTTTCAGCGGCTCGTATCCGTCCGTCGAGCCCAGCTGCAGCACGCTGCGCCCCTCGCTCCGCAGCACCGAATTACAGCATCGCCGAAATTCCTCGATGGGGAAGAACTCCTCCGATGGCCGCGCGGCGATAAACGCAATCGTTCCGGGCGGCACCTCCGGGACCAGCCGGTTCATCGCTTCGTCCCCGCGCTCGTCCGCAAAAAGCCCTTCCCAGCGCAGACCGCCACGGCCGCCGTTCGGCGCGGGCGGCGCGGTGGAAAACTGCTTCACCGGCGCCGAACAAATGAACGTGCCGCGCCCCACGTGCCCCTGAATCAGGCCCTCGGATTCCAATTCCGCGTACGCGTTTGCCACCGTCGTTCGATGCACGCCCAGGTGCGTCGCCAGTTCCCGGCTCGCGGGAATGCGGTCGCCGGCGCGCAACTCGCCCGAATGGACCAGCGCGCGAAGCTGATCGCGCAGTTGCACGTAGAGCGGTATATGGCTTTCCGGCTGCAAATGGAGAGGCAACATTGGCTCTTCCCTGTAGGCCAATCTACGCCTTCGATTATAGCGATAAAGAGCCAATTTGTCTCTTGGTGGAACTTAGCGCGAGGCCTGGAAATCGTGCGGAATTGGAGCGCGGCGCGGCCCGTTTATTGCAGCCAGCGGCTCTTTTTCTTCGGGGTCGTGCTCTTCAGCCGCGCGTGCACCTTCACCTTCTTGCCCGGCTTCACACGCACTGCCCGGCTATCGGGGACAAAGCCTTTTGCGGACAACTCTACAACGTATCTTCCAGGGGCGATCGGATCGAGGAACGACGAGCCGCTCACATCGGTGGTCAAGGTCGAGGACTGCTTGGTCTTTTCGTTCGTCACCACCACCTTAGCGCCCACGATCGGCACCTTATCCGAACTTTCCACCCTTACCGTGATGCTCGCCCGCCGCCCTTGCGCAGCCGTTGCCAGCGCGCAAATCCACGCGACTGCCATCACGAACGCTACTCTGCGCGCCATCGAGTTCGGCTTCATATTCCGTTCCCGTGCCCCAATCGCGGCACCCTCCGCAACATTACCTGCCCCTCGCGAGAAACGCAATATAACCCGCGCTTAGGACCTGACCTTGCCAGAGGTGATATTTCTGAAAAGCGCCGCGAAAAATCAAAAGATTGCCCGTGATCTGGCGCTACAATTGGGTTGCGCGCCGGCGTAGTTTGCCGGGATAAGCGCTCACGGAGACGCACTCATATGGTGGATATCAAAGCCCCGGGTGGTGAGTACGCGGAGCGCCGCCGCACGCAGCGCGTCCAGATTGCCATGCCCGTGCTGGTTCGCGGGAAATCCGGCAACAAGCCCTTTGAAGAAACTACGCAGACTGTATCCGTCAACGCCTACGGAGGAATGCTCCGGCTCGGCACGTCGGTCAGCCGCGGGCAGCAAATCTCCATCGTGAATCCGAAGACCGCCGAAGAGCTCCCCTGCACCGTCACGTCGCTCGGCCAGCGCGACAGCAATAAAGTCGAAGTTGGCTTCGAGTTTTCCGAGCCTTCGCCTCTCTTTTGGCGTATCGCCTTTCCGCCCGAAGATTGGAATCCCGCCGAGCGCAAACGCGCCGGCACACGTGCTAATTCACCCGTAAAAGACAAGGAATAGCGCCGCACGCGCTGGGCGAGCCGCCGTGCCGCCCGAATCGGCCCAGCGCCCGTCACCGAGAGGTACAAGCCCAGTACAGCGTTCCAAGGATGGATTTCCGCCTGCCACTTTCCGGATCATCAAAGGGGTGCATACGTGTGTCTTCGCCCTCTTGTGACCGGGTGCGCGGCGGAAGTTTCCCGGCGCGCGGCTTCGCCGATTCGGATCGCCCATGACGCCTCCCATCCGGTCGAATCGGCCGCGAGTTTGCGGGCGGGCGCGGCACTATGTGGGTTCGCGCCTGAGCTTCGCACGCGAGGTGTGGGGCGAGATTCTTCGCGACGACTGCCTCGATCTCGCCGCGCAGATGTCCTTCTATTTTGTACTAGCGCTTTTTCCATTTCTGCTCGTCCTGGCGGCCATCGTCGGCTGGCTGCCCTCCACCAACCTGTGGCAGACATTCGCCGAATGGGCGGTCAACTATCTGCCGCAGCAAACGCAGCGCATGTTTTTTTCCACGATCCTCGGGCTCACGCGCGGCAACACCAGCATCTTTTCGCTGGGCCTGGCGGGCACGGTCTGGAGCGCCTCGTCGGGTTTCGTCAGCCTGATGGAATCTCTCAGCGTAGCTTACGGGGCGCCCGACACGCGCTCGTTCTGGCGCAAACGCATGATCGCCATCGCAGCCACCTTTCTCGCAGCCCTGTTCTTCATCGCGAGCTTCGGCCTTCTAACCCTGGGCCATTGGGTCGCCGCCGCCGTCACGCATCCGCTCGAAGCCTTCGCGAACATCGAATTGCATTGGAAGGCCGCGCGCTGGTTCGGAACGTTCCTGCTCATGTGCTTCGGCCTGGACCTGATTGACTACTTTCTTCCCTGTCAGCGGCGGCGCTGGCATTGGCTGCCGCCCAGCAATGTCTTTGTGGCTTTAACGTTCGTGCTCGCAACCTGGGGTTTCAATTTTTACGTGCGCCATTCGACGGGTTTTTCCAAGGTGTACGGCACGCTGGAGGGCTTCATCGTTTTCATGGTGTGGGTTTACATCGCGAATCTGCTGCTGCTGGCGGGCGCGGAGGCAGACAAAGTGGCGGAACGCCCCGCCGGTCCAGGAGCCTCCAGTTGATGCGACGCATGCCGCTCCCAAATGCCTGGCCCGCGGGACCGCGCGCGGCATTGCCGATGCTGCTGATCGCATTCGCGGGGATGCTCGGCCCATCGCTCCCCGCGCAACAGGCCAAGCCCACCACCTATGCTGGCTTCGAGGGCCGCACCGTCTCCCGGGTGGATATTTCCGCGCGCCCCAATATGAACGTCGAGGCGTTTCGTCCCCTCATCCAGCTGAAAGCGGCCCAGCCCTTCTCCTCGAAGGCAATACAGGCCAGCGTGCAGGCATTGCGGCAAACGAAATTGTTTTCCCAGGTGCAAGTCAAGATCGAGCCGGAGCAAAATGGCCTTCGCGTCACCTTCATCCTCGAGCCCGCCTATTATCTAGGCCTGATTTCCTTTCCGGGCGCCACAAAAACCTTCAGCTACACGCGCCTGCTGCAAGCCGTGAATATCCCCGAGCAATCGCCATTCACGAAAGACCTTCTGCCGCAGGGGCAAAAGGCCCTCGCGAATTTCTTTCAGACCAACGGTTACTTCACCGCGAAAGTCACTCCCTCGGCTCGGCAGGACGATCCACACCTGCTCGCCAATCTCGTCTTCCAATGCGAACTGGGCCCGCGCGCCCGCATCGGTCACATCGAGATCGAAGGCGTCGCGCCCGCTCAGGCCGAAGCGCTCCGAAGCGCCCTCAATAGTTGGTGGGCGCGATTGAAGCGCGCTTCGCTCAAGCCCGGCCAGAAATATTCCCAGTCGCAAATCGAGAAGGCCACCGAAGAGATTCGCTCGCATCTGCGCAGCGAAGGCCGTCTCGCGCCCAACGTGCGCTTCGAATCCCCGTCCTACGATCCGCGCACGAACCGCGCCGCCCTGAAGTTCCTCGCCGATGCCGGTCCCTTAGTTTCCATCCAGGTCGTCGGCGCGCACCTGTGGGGCCGCACCAAGCGCCGCCTGATACCGATCTACCAGGAAAATTCCGTGGACGCCGATCTGGTGGACGAAGGGGAACGCAACATCACCACCTATTTCCAGTCCAAAGGCTATTTCGACGCCCAGGTCCACACGAAGATGACGCAATCTAACGGCGAAATTTCCATCGTCTACACAGTGAATCGCGGCGCGCGCCACCGCGTCGAGGGCGTCTATTTCCGCGGTAACCATTATTTCGACGACGACGATCTCGAATCCAAGGTCTCCGTAAAAAAAGGCCGCTTTTTCCTGCTGTATCCGCTCTCTCATGGCGAATTCAGCGACGATCTGGTCCGCAAGAGCGTGGATTCGCTCAACGCGCTCTATCGCGACGCCGGATTCGCCGGCATCAAAATTCACGCCCAGGTCTCCGACTACGAGCCTCAGGTGGACGTCACTTTCGAAATCGTTGAAGGCCCGCAGGACAAAGTCGCGAGTTTCCGCATCGTGGGCAACACCACGCAATCCCTCGCCACCCTCACCGCTGGAAATCCCTTGCGCATGGCGCCCGGAAAGCCCTATTCGCCGCACCTGCTGCAATTGGATCGCAACGACATTCTCGCCTCCTATTTGAACGCCGGATATTTGAACGCCCGCTTCGAATCCAGCGCCACGCCGGCGCCCGATAATCCGCACGCCATGAATGTGGTCTACACCATCAACGAAGGCCCGCAAGGGCGCATAAGCGACGTCCTGCTGCTGGGCCAAAAAGTCACGCGAACGGATTTCATCAATGGCGTCGTTGCGCCCGTCGTCAGCCCGGGCCTGCCGCTGAGCCAGGGCAACTTCTTCACCGCCCAGGGAAACCTTTATAATCTCGGCGTTTTCGATTGGGTCAACGTCCGCCCCCGCCGCCCCATCAGCAACCAAGCGCAGGAAGAAGTCCTCGTCAACGTGCATGAGGCCAAGCGCAACACCATTGAAGTCGGCGGCGGCATCGAAGTGATTCCGCGCAGCGGCAATATTCCCGTGGGCAGCATTGCCCTTCCCGGCCTGCCGTTGATCGGCCTGGGCAGCAAGTTCACGGTCAGCCAGAAAAGCTTCTTTGGCCCGCGGTTCACGTTCCAGTTCGAGCGCCACAATCTTCGCGGACGCGCCGAAACCGCCTCGTTCGCCACCGTCCTCTCGCGCCTCGACCAGACCGGCTCGTTCACCTATTCGGACCCGTATCTCCACGGCTCGACGTGGAGTTCCCTGTTCACTCTTTCCGGCGAACGCACAACCGAAAATCCAGTTTTCACCGCCGCCGTAGGACAAACCTCCTTTCAGGTGCAAAAATCCCTCGATGCGAAGCACACCAAGACCGCCATCCTGCGCTACACCTTTCAGATCACGGATCTCAGCAACATCGTCATTCCGGATTTGGTGCTGCCGCAGGATCGCCATATTCGCGCCTCCACCGTCGCGGGCGAATACATCCGCGATAGCCGCGATAATCCCCTCAACGCGCATCACGGCGTCTTCCAAACCCTGAACTTTGGCATCACCTCGAAGCCACTCGGATCGAGCGCAAATTTTTTCCACATCCAGGGCCAGAGCGCCTTCTACATTCCAGTGCGAAGCTGGCTCACCTGGGCGAACAACGTTCGGCTCGGCTTCGCCATTCCCTTTGGCGATAGTTCCGTCCCGCTCAGCGAGCGACTCTTCTCCGGCGGCGCGGATTCCCTGCGAGGATTTCCGATCAACGGGGCGGGGCCGCAGCGGCCCGTAAGCGTCTGCGGCAATCCCGCGGATCCCTCCACCTGCACGTTGATCAGCGTTCCCGTAGGCGGAGACATGCTCTTCATCATTAATTCCGAGGGCCGCTTTCCTATCCCCATAAAATCCGGGCTCGGCGGCGTGCTCTTCTACGACGGCGGCAATGTCTACAAGAACGTGAATCTCCCCCAGCTCGTTGACAATTACACGAACACCCTCGGCGTCGGCCTCCGCTACGACACACCCGTCGGCCCCGTTCGCTTCGACGTCGGATATCGGCTCACGCGCGTTCCCGGCGTGAAGTCCATCCAATATTTCGTCACGCTGGGACAAGCTTTTTGAGCCGCGGATCAGAGAATAGAAAATGAACGGGAACCGAACATGAAGCGCACCCTCAAGCGAATCGCGATCCTCGCAGCGATCGCCCTCGTCGTGCTCGTCGTCGCAGCCTGCATAATTGTTCATACCAGCGCCTTCAGCCATTTCGTCCAGCGCAAGGCCGTCTCCTATGCGGAGGCCAAGGTCGGTGCGCCCGTCGAGATGGGCAGCATCGCGATTCGCTGGAGCAAGCTCGGCGCAGAGGTTCGCGGCCTGCGCATCTACGGCCGCCGCGGCCTCGCGGCGCCTCCCTTGTTCGCGGCTGACGAAGGCACCGTCGGCGTACGCATCGTTTCCCTGTGGCGCCGGCAATTCGAAATCAGCCGCCTGATCCTGGTTCATCCCGTGATTCATTTCGCCGTGGATGCGCAAGGCCAGACGAACTTGCCTGTGCCTCCGCCGTCCAAAACGAAGACGAACGTCGTCGCCACAATTTTCAACCTCAAAATTCGGCATTTCGAGATTCAGTCCGGCGAAATTTACGATAACGACCGCGAAATTCCCCTCACCGCCGCGCTGCGAAATGTCAGCGCCAAGGTCCTCTTCGATGCCCTCGAGCAGCAATACACCGGCTCTTTCGTTTACACCGACGGCCGAATCCAGCTCCGCGCCTATCAACCGGTCGAACACAACCTGACGCTCCGCTTCACGGCCTCCCGCGACGAATTCTCGGCCGAGCCGCTTCTGCTCTCCGCCGGCCAATCGAAAATCAAAATTGACGCCCGCCTCACCGGTTACGCCCATCCGCAAATCTCCGGCCAGTACGCCGCCACGCTCCTCACGCCCGAACTCGCCCGCATTCTAAACTCCCCATCGCTGCCGCAAGGCACGGTCGCAACGTCCGGCAACTTTGCATATCGCGCGCACGGTAGCGCCCCGCCCCTCGATGGCCTTCGCCTGCAAGGCAGCCTCGCCAGTCCCAGCCTCGCCGTCAATGCAGGGCAGCTCTCCGCGAAGCTCGCTTCCCTCCGCGCTTCCTACCAACTCTCCGGCGGATCGCTTGCCGTGAAGGACCTGAGCGCCCGAATTTTCGACGGCGAAGTCCGCGCCAGCGCCGCCATCGCCGATATTGCGCACCCGCGGTATAGCGTCGCCGCCACCCTGCGCCACGTTTCGCTCGAAGCCCTCAGGCGCGCCATGCCCGCCGGCGCCACCCGAGGCGTGCGCTTGGTGGGAACAGCCACCGCCGGCCTCCAAGCGGCCTGGTCGCGCCCCTCGAATGCCAATTTGCATGTCCGCATTGCGTTTTCCAGCGCCGCCGCGCCGCACCTTCGCGAACGCGAAATTCCCCTCAACGGTGTGCTTGATCTTCGCTACGACGCCGCCCGCGATATCGCCGTCTTCGGCCAATCCCATTTGCAGATTGGCGCCACACTCCTTGCCCTCGCGGGAACCCTCAGCCGCCATTCGAGCCTCAGCGTCAAAGCGAGCACGCCCGATCTGCACGAAACGGCCGCTTTGGCTGCGCTCGTCTCCGCTGCCCTGCGGCGGCCGGGCGCTGCGCCGCCGCGGTTCGCCGCGGGCCTCGCCGGATCGGCCGAGTTTCAAGGGCGCGTTCTCGGCTCCCTTCGCGATCCTTCCCTCACTGGAAACGTAACCGCCGGCCCCGGCCGCGCCAAAAAATTCGCCTGGCGCTCGTTGCGTGCAACCATCGGCGCTTCGTCCTCGCGCTTCGCCATCACTCACGCCATCCTCGAAGCCGGCGCGAACACGAAGGTTTCCTTCGATGCGAGTGCGGGCCTGGACCATTGGTCGTTCAAGCCCGATAGCCCGCTTTCGGCGCATCTGGCGGCAAGCGATCTGTCCGTCGCCTATTTGCAAAGCCTCCTCGGCAAGAAATATCCGGTGAGCGGCGCCCTTGCAGTCACGATGACCCTCTCCGGCTCCGAGCAGCGCCCGGCAGGCCATGCGGAGATTCGCATCCAGAAGGCGTCCGCGTGGAATCAGCCGCTCCAGAGCGCGTCGCTCACGGCCGCAAGCGACGGCCAGATGCTCCATTTCAACGCGCAGTTGCGCGCCGCCCCCGCGGGCCAAATCTCCGCTGACGGCTCCTATTCGCTCATCGCGAAATCCTTTCAGGCGCGGTTGAGCATTCCGGGAATCGAACTCCAGCATGTGGCAATCGTCACATCTCGCGGCCTCGGCGTCACCGGAACCCTCAGCGGCAGCGTGCAGGGCAGCGGGACGCTCGCCGCGCCATCCCTTTCCGGAAATTTGCGCCTCGCGAAGCTGCAAGTCAGCGGCAACGCAATCGGCGACGTAACCGCGCAGCTCGAAATGGCGCAGCGACGGTTGCAATTCGCCGTGAACTCCACCGTGGATGCCGGCCAGCCAGACGCGAAACAAATAGACGCGAA
>Ga0134126_10006368_pt1 | contig 14777 bp, 9 predicted proteins | sample KB31752_FD_96881 | JGI IMG/M metagenome (GOLD analysis project Ga0134126, IMG submission 96881) | Terrestrial soil microbial communities with excess Nitrogen fertilizer from Kellogg Biological Station, Michigan, USA - KB3-175-2 | ecosystem: Environmental > Terrestrial > Soil > Unclassified ...
GTGATCGAGCGTCGTGATCAGGTACGCATAGGGCCAAGTCGGATCATGCGGGTTGACCATGACCTGCGTATTGCCCGCGCCATCCGAGTTGAGGACCAGCCAGCCATCGGCAATGGGGCTGCTGCCGGTGTAGCCGTACGAGCTGAGGACCGCAGTCAGATTGATCTTGTCCGTGCCCGGCGCGAAGTCGGTGATGTGACCTGCGCTCCAGGGAGTAACCTTGAATATGAAGGTGTCGCTGCCGGCGCCGCCGGTCATCATGTCGGCGCCGCGACCACCGGTGAACGTATCGTTACCGGTCCCGCCGATGATCGTCGAGCCGGCATCGTTCGAGGTGATCGTATCGCCCAGATTGTTCGCAGTAATTGTCTGCGGTCCGGTGCCCGTCAGCACGACATACGTCATACCGGCCGGAACGGTGTAGGTTGGCTGCAAGTCTGGAAAAGCAGTCGCCGCGCTCGAGCCGCTCGTTGTGGTGGTGCCACCCGTGGTCGTGCCACCGGTCGTGGTTGTGCCACCCGTCGAGCCGACCGCGCCTGCCGGCGTGTGATTGACATCGGTCGGATCCGAGCCGTCGGCAATCCATGACGGCAGCGAGGAGTAGGCGCGAATGAAATCGATGTTCATCTGCGCCGGCAGCACCGACGGGTCTACACTCCCCGGCCAATAGCCCCCGACCGCCAGGTTCGTGAGCATGTACATCGGCTGGTTCATGTCGGCCGGGGTTGCTTCCTGGAACACCTTCTGGCCGTCGAAATAGAAGGTGATGAAATCCGGCTCCCAATCGACACCATAGGTGTGATAGCCGCTTGACGTATTGAGAACGTTATCCGCCTGGCCGAGCTGACCGCCGGAAATGTCGTTGGAATGAACGGTGGTGTAGTAGGTGCCCGTATTGTTGCCGAGCATCTCCATCACATCGATCTCGGGAGGCCACTGGCCGTTCTCGTCGAGCAGCCAGAAGGCCGGCCACAGCCCTTGCCCCGACGGCAACTGGGCGCGCTCCTCGAAAAAGCCGTAGGTCTGGCTGAACGACCGATCTGTGGTGATAAAGCCCGAGGTGTACTGATATCCGTTGATCAGCGGCTGGATCGACGGCGACGCAGGAGCCGCCGTCAGCGTCAGAACCCCGTTATTGACCGTCCACGGCGTCACCGAGGACGTCGGGGCGTAATTCGCATTGATGTACCATTCTTGCTCGCCGTTCGAGGAGAGCGTGTAGCCGTTGCTGTTGAACGAGTTCCAATACCCGGTGGTGTCCCAGGTCCCCGATGTCCCATTCCAAAGGCTGAGCGAGTTGAACTCGTCGTCGAACGTCAACGTAGCTGTTGCAGCCATAATTTCCTAAACCCCCGACAGATTGTGGCGAGATTGTGGTGACTCTGTAGCGTTTGTTTGTGGGTCGGCAGTCTGCCAGACGAAGCAAATCTCGCAAGCGAAAAAAACGCGTAGGTGGCGCTAGAAGCTTTGGCTGAACCATTCAAAGCCCCGTTTCGTGCGGTTTATGCACTCACCTTTTTTTGAGGAGCGGCGCGATTTGCTGCGCTGCAGAACTGCGGATACCCAAGATTTCGACACAATTTCGATTGGAAGAGTCGCATTCCGCAGCTCCGCTTACGTCATAATTTCGCACGTTGTTTAGGAACGTATCGCATGCGCGTTTATTCAAGATAAACGACCAAGCATTGCTACGGCTAAGCTTTAGCGTCGCAAACGCGCACTGCGTTGCGCCGTGAGCGACAGCTACGGTTCACCGGTATCGGTGCAAGCCCGAGACCTGATTAGCGACGATCAGGCTATGTGCAATGTACCGCTAGGGTGGTCCGATTCGAGGACCAGCGGCATCTTCAGCGAGCGCTGCCGATCCGAAATTCAGATCGCGACAAAGAAACGGGCGCGTGAAGGGGAAGTGAGCAATCGAATTGGCTATGGAGCCTCGGCCGTCGCGTTGCCGCGGGACCGCAACAGCCAGCGCAAATCTTGCCACAAACGGGGCCCCGATATCGCGCCGAGCACGAGAGAGAAGCTAACGGCTCCGCAAAGCACGAGAACAGTGAGCTGCAATAGCGGATCCCACGGCGGCAGCCGGTATAGCAGCGCCGAAACGACGACGGCCATGGCGAGAGTGGCGACAAGCGGATAGAACGCGTCGCGGACGATCACGTGCACGGGCGTCGACAGCTGTTTCGCAAGGACAAACACGTATGCAGGCGCCGCCAGCGCGGCGCCGATGCTGAAGCCCGCCGCGACGCCTTCGGCGCCGCCGCGCGCGCCCAGCACCGTTCCCGCCGCAAGAAGGCAACCATTGAGAACCATCAGCCTGAATTGATCCTGGGACCGACCGAGTCCGAGGAGCATCGCGCCGATAAAAGCGAACACGCACAGGAAGAATCCGGCCGGCGCGAGAAGAGTCAAAATCGGACCGGTCGCATCCCAGGCTGGTCCAAGCAGAACCTTCACCGCTAAATCTGCCACCAAGCCTAGGCCGCAAAACAGCGGCGCCAGCAGAGTCACAAGTCCGCGCAACGCGCGAAGCGCGAGCGGACGGGCCCCAATCCGATCGTCCCCCCATTGCGCGACCGAAGCGAAGATCGACAGGCAGATCGGACCACCGACGATCATCTCGGGCACTCGCACGATCTGATATGCCATCGAATAGTGACCGACGGCCGCGATACCGATGAGAGCGCCAATGATGATTGGCTGGAGACTCTTGCTCGCTGTGTCAGTGAGACCGGCGGCGACCGAATTTAGTCCGAAATTCAAATGCGGCCACGCGAGCGACGGCTTACAAACTGCGAGTGGCCGAAACCCCGATGCCGGCACCAGCCAGCACACTTTGATGCTCCAGAGAAGCAACTGCTGAATGACAAGGCTCCACACGCCGAGGCCAGCGAGCGCCGCGCCGATGCCAGCAGCCAAGGAAACCAGGGTCGCAATCGTCTCGCCGATCGCAAATATTCCGAATCTTCGCTCGCGCGAGATTCGCGCATTAGCCACCGCCAGGCTGCCGCCGAGCGGCAATATTGGGGTCAATGCGATGAGGATCGGCGTCAGCTTCGGCTCAGACATCAGTCGACTAATCGGCTCAGCAAGTAGTGCAACCAGCCCCGCGAGCGCGAATGCGGTTCCGAGCGCGCACCAGAAGATCGTCGATTCAAGTTCTCGCGAAGAATCCCGTTCGCGAACGAGCGCGTTTCCGAGCCCCGCGTCTGATACCATGGTGGCGAGGAAGATGAGCGGTAGCGCCAGCGCGACGAGACCATACGCGGACGGGCCGAGTAACCTTGCTAAGATTGGCAACACCGCAACCTGGAGGCCCAACTTCAGCACGCTGGCTGCGGTCAGCGCCAAGGTACCGAACAGGACTTTCCGTTCGGCGCAAAAGACCGTCAGAGATAGTCGGGCAATGGTAATGCGCGGCAGAGCCGTCCTCCGAAACGCTTGCGAGTGCCAAAACGTACACCGGCGACAAACGTTCCGCAGCTTCAAGTGGCATCCGTCCCCCTCGAATTCACGCTTGATTTTCACGGAACAATTCCAGCGCCGCCGCGTTGACCAACCTTTGTCGAACGAGGGACCAGTTGATGAATCAGGATGCGCTGGCGTTCGCGACCCAAAAATCGACTTGCGGCTTCTCGAAAGCCAGCTGGTTCCAACGGGTCCGGGATGTCTTGCCGGCGGCAACCGCGTTGCTGCATGTTTCGAAATCGATCTCTTTTTCGCAGTACGGCGAAGACCTGTTGTTGGGCGTAAGTCTGTGCCCGCGCCGCGCCTGTGGATTTTACGTTGACGTGGGCGCCTACCACCCGTGGCGCGGATCCAACACGTATAAGCTCTACTTGCGCGGCTGGCACGGACTTACCGTCGAACCAAATCCAGAAGCGGCACCGCTTTTTCGGAGATGGCGACCGCGCGATCGTCATGTAACGTTGGGAGTCGCCGGACAACGCTCTGCTCTAGAGTACCATGAGTTTCGCGACAAGAAGTTGAACACCTTCTCCTCTTCTCTCGCCGCACGACATGTCGCAGTGGGCCACCCGCTGCTTTCCAAGCGCCTGATCGACTGCCGCCCGCTCCAGGATGTCATTGATCAAAATTGTCGCGGCACACGGATCGATCTTCTCTCGATCGATTGCGAAGGTCTCGATTATGAGGTCCTGCAAACGGTCGATTTCGAGCGTAACCGACCAGTAGCGCTCTTGATCGAGGACTACGACGAATTCTCGTTGAGGCGAAAGGCAAATTCCGGAGCGAGTCTAATCGGGCAACATTTGGAGAAACGCGATTACCAACTCATTGGCCAGGGCTTTTGGTCGATGCTGTATGTCGACTCGAGAGCCCGACAGGAGGGCCGGGCAACCGCCTTCGATGCCGATAATTGGGAATTCATGTGAAATCATCCGCATAACGGCTCACGGCGGCAACGTAAGGTTCGAATCGGCCGGGCTCACCAAACAGCGTTCAACTTCGACATCTGCAAAGACTTAGCTTCATAGTTGGCTGAGCGAGGCACCGCATAGCGTCAGGCCGCACGGGACTTTCGCTTACTCAGCTGTCACCCGGCCTATGGGAGTGACGATGTCGTCATCGCGCTGGAAGATGACCCAGCTCTCGTTTTCGGTGCGCCGGAAGTGCTCGGCGAGAAATGTCTCATAGTGCTGCAGCGCCATGCGCGCAGAGGCGCTGTCTGTCGGAAACTTCGGGACGAGGACGTAGTCCAATTCGCCGAGAAATTCGGCTGGACGCGGCCACGGAAACTCGGGGTCCAACCAAAGCGGACCGCGCGGCGGTGGAAGACCGAGCATGAACGGCAATGGGTTGACGGCATCGAGCAATCCGATCCGCGGCGGCCGCGCCGTTCCAGTCGACGCCATAAGGTTGCGAACGATTCCCGCCGCTTGGAGAATGGTCTTAAGATACTCCGGCTGGGTGAGTTCGTACTGCGGATGCTTGAGACGCGCCGCGTTAAGAAGGCTTGGCGTTACGGTCGATCCCGAGAACAGCGCGATCAGATCAGGCTGCTCCGGCGTGACTGCAAGACCGCGTAGATTCGTGTCCTCGGCGACCTGGTTATCAGACGCCGTCGCCTTCACATAATAGCCAACGAGGCTAGCACCCATGAAAGCGACGTCGATGCTGGGCGCGACAAGCACCGCACCGAGCAGCAGCGCTGCCTCACGCACCCGCAACCGCAGCGGCCCCATGAAAGCCATGCGCGCGCTGTCGAACAGCAGCAGTGCGACGACGATGTAAACGGCGATGCCATCCGATTGTTGGTTCTGCGAGAGGATGAATGCGCCGCAGCCGATGATGAACACTGCACTAGCGAGCCTATGCCACGGGACGCCCGCGCGCCTCAGGTAAAGCAGGCAGACGAGCTCGACGGCGATGATCGCGGTGTCCTTTGACCTGACGACGTTCTTTATTTGCGTAGCGAAATCGAGGCGCACAGCGCCCGTCTGAATCGCTGCCCAAATGTCGTCCCAATACGGGAAGTTAAACGGGGCTGACGCGATGATCAAAATGGTAGCCAAGATACCGAGCCAAATACCGACATGCCGGCGCACATGCGACGACAAGAGAATGGCCGCGAAGATTGCCGCGATGCCGACGCCGAAATAGGTGATCTTTAGATAGAACAGCAACACGCTCAGCACCAAGGCAACCCCCTGGTCGAGCCATGCGTGGTCCTCGCGGCGCGGCGCGAGGAACAGCACGACGAACAACAGCGTCAGCGCGCTCCAACCGAGCCGGTTGTAGGAGGTCGCGAAGGAATAGGTCTCGATCGCATCGCCGAGATTGGTCGGCACGAGCACGAGCAGCACGACATAGAGCGTCGCGATCGCCGCTGCCACCGGAGGCAAACGGCGCGGAAAGATGCAGAGCGCGGCGGCGAGCATCAGGGATGCATAAAGCGTCTCCCCGACGAGGAATGCCCGTAAACCGACGCCGGCAATATGAAAGCCGAACGCGGTGAGCCCGAACGTAACGATGCCCAGAGGATCGTGAACGTCGACATGCAACTGCTGCCCGTTCCAGAGACTCCAAGCGCCCTCGAGGTTGAACAGGAGATCCCAGCTCATCTCGCGGGAGAAAATGGTGGGTGCCGCGAGCAACAGGAAAGCCGCGCCCGCCAAAGGCAGAGCGACGCTGGCCATGAGAAAAGGCCATCGCGTTTCCGCGAAAAAAGCCTTTGTTGTCCAGGAAGACACGCGGCCTATTCCGGCGACCATACCGGACCGGCTTAAGCGCGACATTAGTTCAGAGTGTTCCCAAAAAATGGGGTTTTCCCCGCCTATCCGCAGCAGACAGAAGCCCTAAACGCCCAATGCTCTGGTCAGTTCCGTCGAGATGATGCCCCGGTGGCCGACAGTAAGGCTTACGCCACCCAACTGCGCTCGCCGAGGCGTGGGGCCGGTGGTGTACTGGCGACGGATCAGTTTCGAGCGAGTACGCCAAACGTCTCACTCCCGTGGCGGACCGACCGGATCTGCGCTCAGCCGGCTGCGTCCGAGGCCCAGGGCATGGGCTTCGCGGAACTCGGTGCTTTTGCGGGACGTTTAGGCTGCCGGCCTCACGCTCAGGCGGCCGCCGCGCCGGCACGCCACGGTATCCACCCGGCAGCCGGTTCCGACCCGCATTGAATCGGCGCTGGCATTTGCCGGACAGAGGTTGCGACCTCGAACTCGCGACCCGCAGCGAACGAACGTGGCGCTACCCACCACCATGTCTGCTCCAACCCTGCCGCGATGTTCGCACCGCCGACGAGATTTTCCACGCTCGGCTCCGCTAAAGTTTGCTGCCACCTTCTTGTTCTTTTGAGCGTTTATGGTGCGGTTCGTACTTTATGGGGAAATTTCATGCCTGCCGATTGCGACGTCGCCATTATCGGGGCTGGACCTTACGGTCTATCCTGCGCCGCCCATTTGAGGTGTCGAGGCGTTAATCACGCCATCTTCGGACCTCCGATGCAGATGTGGCGCGATAACATGCCGGTGGGCATGTTCCTGAAATCAGAGGGCTTCGCCTCTAGCCTCTACGATCCATACGGGAATCTGTCGCTGCGCAAATATTGCAGGGAACACGATCTACCCTATGCGGATCTCAACTTGCCCGTCGCGCTCGACACCTTCATTCAGTACGGCTTGGAATTCCAGGCGCGCTTTGCGCCCCATCTCGACCGGCGGTCGGTCAAGCGGCTCGTCCGCGTCGGCGAGTCCTTCGTCCTTCGCCTCGAAGACGAGAGCGAATTTTCGGCGCGCCGCGTCGTCCTCGCAACCGGCATCGACTATTACCGCCATCTGCCGGCGGAACTCGCCCATCTGCCACCAGATCTTTTGACCCACAGCGCCGACTATGGGGACGTGAAGCGCCTTGGCGGAAAGCGCGTCGCCGTGATCGGCCGCGGTGCCTCTGCAATCGACCTCGCCGTGCTCAGTCACGAGGCGGGTGCAGAGGTGCACGTCGTCGCGCGTTCACCGACGATTGCGTTCCATCCGCCCCCGCCGCCGCGCCGCGGTCCCCGCACGCGCTTGCGATATCCGATCTCAGCCGTGGGGCCCGGATGGCGAAACGTCTTCTATTGCAAGGCGCCGGGTCTCTTCCGCTTGTTTCCCGAAGACTCACGGGAAGAGCAGGTCCGAACCTGGCTCGGTCCCGCGCCCGGCTGGTTCACCCGCGGCCGCGCCGAAGGAAAATTCCCAGTACATCTCGGCTGGCATATTGCGGGGGCCACGGCCACGGGCAGCGGCGTCGAGCTCCGTTTGCGACATGCGGATGGACGTACGCAGGCGCTCCAGGCGGATCACGTTGTTTGCGCGACCGGATTCAGGACCGAGATCGACCGACTGCCGTTTCTCGACCGGCCCCTGAAGCAGGCGATCAGGACGCTGCATGGCGCGCCTTTGCTGTCGAGGAATTTCGAAACTTCGGTTGCCGATCTTTTCATGGTGGGGCCCTCGGCCGCTCTCACCTTCGGCCCCCTGATGCGATTTGCCGTTGGGGCAAAATACACGTCGGCTCGCCTCGGACGGCATCTCGGCAAGTCCGCACCAAAGGTCAGCGCGTTTCCTGAAAAGCCGCTTACCGCGTTGGAACCCGCCGAATGAGTTTTCCCCAAGCGCAAAAGCCACCGGGAGCTGCATCGGCAGTTCGGTTCTCGCTCGGGGCAAAACCGAAGCTCCTGCTGGTGGCTATGCAGCGCTATTTACTTTGCTCGCAGCTCGCGCTGGCGTTCGAGCGCATCGGTTTCGAGGTCGAGGTCGGTTGTGATCGAGAGAACCCCGTCAGACTTTTGCGCAATGTTCCCCCGCGTCACGATCTCGGTATCTTGAGCCCACTATCATTGGGCTTGTGGGGCGCGGAGATCAATGTGAGGCGCGCAATCGATCGGGCAAAACCCGATCTTGTGGTGCCATGCGACGATCAGGCGGCCCGCATTTTGCGCCGCATCGGCGCGAGCAGCGACGGCTCCACCAAGCAGCTGATCGAAAGCTCGCTCGGCCCCGTGTCCGTTTATCCCCTCCTGGACAGCCGGAGCGAGCAGATCAAATTGGCGCGAAGCGTCGGTGTCCCGGTGCCGCACTCGATGGATGTGAGCGAGGCTCTTTCTCTGGCTGAGGCCGCGGCAGAGGTGGGGCTGCCTGCCTTCCTTAAACGCGACGGCACTTGGGGCGGCGAAGGTGTCGTGAAGGTCGGCACCAAGGAAGAACTCGGCCTGGCCTGGATGCGAATGGCGCATGCCCACACCGTCGGCACCGCCTTTGCCAGTGCCCGCTGCGACGGCTGGCGGCAGTCGCTGGCCCGTATCAGGAGGAAGCGGCCGACGATCCAGCTCCAGGCCGCGGTGACCGGACGACCGGCAAACCGTGCCGTTCTGTGCAAGGACGGCGAGGTTCTCGCCGGCATCAGCGTCCTCGCGGTCGAGACGGCATCACAAACCGGGCCCGCCTCAGTCGTGCGGGTCATCGAGAGTGACGAAATGGAGCGCATTGCCGCGCGCCTGGCGGGCCATCTCAAGGCAAATGGCTTTCTTGGCTTCGACTTCATAGTTACGAACGAAGGTGAGGTCTTTCTTCTCGAGATCAATGCCCGACCGACGCCTTCAGCGTTGCTACCCGTCGCGGGCCTGCCCGACCTCCTGGAACTGCTCTTCGAGAGCACGGCAGGCTGGCGCGGATGCGCCCGCGATCCCATCCCCGCTCATCTCATCGCCTTGTTTCCGCACCACGGCAGCCGGTATCTCGGCGAGGCGTACCATTATCTCCCACACGACGAGCCGCAACTCATCGCTAGCGCCCCGACGCCATCAGGGGCTGACAGAGCGCCCCCTGGGGCCTTTGCTGAACAGCTTGTCGAAAAAGCTGGTCAAAAAGTCTAGCGCCCGCTGAGTCCGTTAGAGGGCGCGCGCGTCGACGGCGAAACCTGGTGATCATGACGACCATATCAGATCAGTGAGGTACGGCGGCTCGACCTCAGACGGACCCTACTCGCTCTAAGGCTGATAGAAAATGATGCGGCTACCCAGCGGTTCTAGCCTGATGGGCACGCGCCGGAGTGGCTGCAGCGCGCGTTCGAGCGCCTCGTGCCGATCCTCATGCGCATAGAACATCAGAAAACCGCCGCCTCCGGCTCCCAACAGCTTGCCCCCGAGCGCCCCTGCGCTCTTCGCGGACTCATACCAGCCGTCGATCTCTCCGGTGCTGATCCCAGCGCTCAATGTCTTCTTCAACCGCCAATTCGCATCGAGGATTTCGCCGAAGGAATCCAGGGTTCCGCGCCCGAGCTCGTCTCGCAGTTCATAGGCCAGTCGCACCATTCGGCAGAGCGCACCTTGCTTGTCGGCGTCGCTCGCAACCGCGCTCGTCTGCTGCCGGAGAATGCCTGAGGCGCTGCGGGTGACGCCGGTGTAAAAAACCGCCAGTCGCCGCTCCAAAAGGTCGCGCTTCTCCTTCGCCATAATAACAGGCGAGACGAGCACGCTGTCATCGGGATTGAACTCGATTAGGTTGAGACCGCCGAACGCGGCGGCGTACTGGTCCTGCTTGCCGATGGGTTCGCCGCACAATTCGATCTCCACCCGGCAGCTCTCGCGTCCGAGCTCTTCGGCGGAAACCGGCCGCCCTTGGTATGCATTGAGGGCATTGATCAGGCCCACCGTGAAAGAGCTGGAGGAACCCAGGCCTGTACCGCGCGACGGGATGTCGGCGATCGTGGTGATCTCCACGCCGCCGGGAATTCCCATCATGCGGAAAGTGGCGCGAACCAGCTTGTGCTCGATTTCGGAGACCGCGCTAACTTCTTCGGTCTTCGAATAGGCGACCCGGATCCCGTTGTCGAACTTCTTATTCACGTTGACATAGATGTACTTCTCGATCGCGGCGCTCAGGACCGCGCCACCGTGGCGTCGGTAGAACGACGGCAGATCGCTGCCTCCTCCGACGAAGCTCATGCGCAGCGGCGTTCGACTGATGATCAACTTGCGGTCTCCAACGGACTTGTGAAGATGGGATCGAGCGAGAGAATCAGATCGGCGGACCGCCGTGTCTCATCAATCAAAGTATTTTCGTCGCGTCGGCGCAGATCGTAGATACTGCTCGCCTCAAAGGACGTCGCACCGCGGGCGATAAGGTCTGCGATGACGCGCCGACGCCGCTCGGCTTCGTCGGTGTCGATGAACAGGCGCAGTACGCGCCGCCGGGTCTGCAGACGCAGACCTGCAGCCCCGACGCCTTCGAGAACAAGGATCTCTTGCGCGCCGATCTCCAACCGGCTTTCGCCGGTGCTGCGCCGCGACCAGCGATCGTAGATAGGGATCGCGACCTTGGCGGCATCGCCGGCGAGCCACGGTTCGAGGGAGCGCTCCGCCGCACCCAGATCATGTCGACCAAGCAGGCCCGGACCGCGTTGGCCTTCCGGTCGAATCCAATGGTCCAAGGACAACCGTTTCGTCGCGAGGCCCGCCGCGCGCGCCTCAGCCGCAAGCGCCGCGCTAAGCGTTGACTTGCCTGCCTGGGCATAACCGGTCACGACGAGCAAGTCGCCGTCGCGCAAGCCGGCGAGGACCGATTTCAAAAGGCTAACGATCCGCGGGTATTGCTCTGTGATCAACGTCACCGCAGCACCGATGTCTTCGGCCACGAAATCCGGCTCGGCGAGGCAACGGCCGTCCTGGCCCCTCTCGCCGGTCAGCAGCAGGACCGAACGCACACCCGCCCGCTGAGCCGCCAGAATGTCGGAGGTGCTGTCGCCCACGAGCCAGGATCGGCCAAGCTCGACATTCAGGTCGATGGCGGCCTTGTGGATTAGTCCGGTCTTCGGCTTACGGCAGTCGCAATCCACCTTGAGATGGGCCACTTCCCCCGGGAAGCCCGCATCGGGATGATGGGGACAGACGTAAAGCGCATCGAGAAACGCGCCGCTTTGGCCAAGTTCCGTCTCGAGCTTCGCGTGAATCGCACATAGTTCTGCCCAGCTGCATTCGCCGCGCGCGAGCACCGGCTGGTTAGTGACGAGCACGACGCGGAGCTCATTCCGGTTGAGACGTCGGACAGCATCGGCTGCGCGTGGCAACAGATGGAAATCGTCGGTGCACCGCACATAATCACGCAAGGCGTTGAGCGTGCCGTCCCGGTCCAAGAAAACAGCGACCTGCGGGTGGTCGCGACGGGCACGCCGGACGGCGCCGCTCCTGAGCTGGGCCTCGGCCCTGTCGACGCGGGCCGGGGTGCCAACGTCCTTGATGTACTCGAAGCTGCGATAGCCCATGAGCCGCGCGCCGTCGGCGAGCATGCGCGGGAACAGATCCTTCGCGAAGTCGAGCGGCGGGACCACGGCGCGATAGCGTTCGAGCGCCTTCCGCTCGAGGCAGTAGAAGGCGGCGTTGACCAGATTCGGGAGGAATGCACCCGGCGGATGTGGGTGGCTGTGGAACGCAAGGATATAGCCATGTTCGTCGATCTCGACCAGATCAGAGTCGAACGGGTGGTCATTGGGGTGGAGGAACAGCAACGCCTCGCAAGCCGCGCGCGCATGGGCTGCCCATAAGGCTCGGACGTCAATGTCGAAGAGCGTGTCGCCATAGACGACCAAAAAACGATCCTCCAGTCGGTCCAGGCAGGCGAGCACTGCTCCGGCCGTGCCCCTGGGCTCGCCATCGTCGATGAGGGAGATCGCCAGCCCGTCCCATTCCCGCTCACGAAGAAAGGCATCGATCTGGACGGCTTCGTGATTGACCAGAATGATGACGTCCGTCACGCCGCTTTGCGCAAGTTGCCGCAGCTGGCGTTCGAGCAGCGGCACGCCGTCGATTTCGATCAGCGGCTTGGGACGCCCATTCAGGCGTGAGCTTAGCCGTGTGCCTTTACCTCCAGCGAGGATCACGCACTGCATGTGACCTCGCCTTCTTGCGCGATGATCTCATTCAAGGCCTTGCAGATCGCCGCCTTGGAACTGCAATCACAACGCCAGCCCAGGCGGCGCAGGCGATCCAGCGAGTAGCTGAAGCGCGGTACGTCCCCGACCCATCCTCCGGGCGCTGTTCCGTACGCGATCGCGGCATCGGGCGAGACGGCAGCTCGCGTGATTTCGGCGATCTCGCGGACAGAGATGCCGTCGTCGGACGGACCGATATTGAGCACGTTAAAGCCACGCTCAAGTTTGGCAGCGGCGAAGAGCATCGCGTCCAGCAGGTCGCTCGCGTGCAGATAGGGCTTCTTCTGCCGTCCGTCTCCGAGAACTTCCAAATGGCCGGGGGTTGCTCTCAATTTGCGGACGAAATCGAGCAGCACGCCATGGGTCGCCGGAACGCCCACCACGTTCGGAAAGCGGAAGATGTTGGCGTTCTCGAGGAAGCTCTCGCATGCGGCCCGGATCTGCGCTTCCGAGGCGAGTTTCATCGCCCCGTAATTCGAGATCGGCTGCAGCGGGCCGGCGTCCTCATCGACCGCGCGGCCCCCGAAATCGCCGTAGACCGCCGAAGACGAGGCAAAATTGAGCCGGCGCAGATCGAGTGCCTGCATCGCCGCCAATACCCCTGCGGTGGTCAGGAAAGTGTCGCGTACGTCGATGCGCAAGTCGGCTATCCCAGCGGCTATGTCCGAGTTGGCGGCGAGGTGCCAGACCAGGTCAATCGGGGCGAAGCCCGCCGATTGGACCGCTGCTAGCACTGCGTCGGCGTCTGCACAGTCGACCCGTGCAAAGTGCACGAGGCGATCGCCTTGCAGCGCACGCAGATTTGCGAGTTTGCCGTTCGACAGGTTGTCCAAGAGCACGACGGCATCGCCACGCCGCCGCAGGCGTGCCGCGAGGTTGCTCCCAATGAATCCGGCGGCTCCGGTGATCAGATGCGTTTGCACAATGTTCGTCCGCAACACCTAAGAAAGCTGCCAACACCTTGCTCCCGGCCGCTTCTGAGCGTTTGTGAACGGCAAAGGTTCCATTTTTTTGCTAGGGCGCGGCCGGAAGCTGCCAGCGTCCTGCCTGGCCGGCTTTGAGCGCTTGCGAAAGGCAAAAGTTCCATTTTTTAAAGCGGGAACAAAGCCAGTCGTGAACGCTTATGTAGCCTGCGAACTGGCCAAGCTCGGCTGTAGAAGGACGCGGCTGATATGGACGGCAACCAAACCGTTTCGCGTACAGGTTGCGCAGCGTACATCGATCGACTTGCGGCCACGCTTGCCGCACTCGACATAACCGCAATGGAGAAAGGCGTCAGCCTCATCGAACAGGCTTGGCGTCGCGGCAGCCAAATTATCACTCTCGGCAACGGCGGCAGCGCAATGACCGCTCTCCACTTCATAACGGATTGGAACAAGAGCGTGTTCTTGGCTAATGGCCGCAAATTCCGCGGCCGAACCCTCGTCGACAATATTGGCCTCATCAGTGCCTATTCGAACGACGTGTCTTACCAGGACGTCTTTCTCGAGCAGCTAAAGAACATTGCCGCTCCTGGCGACTTGGTGATTGCGATCTCTGGCAGCGGCAATTCCGAGAACGTCATCCGCGCCGTGACTTACGCGAACGAGGTCGGATGCGAAACCTTGGGTCTTTGCGGTTATTCCGGCGGCCGGCTGAAGCAGATCGCGCAACATTCAATTTGGGTGGCAGTTGACGACATGCAGTTGTCCGAAGATGTGCACGCGATCTTCTGCCACATGGTTATGCAAGTGCTTTGCGGCTATGGCGCGAAAACACCGTAGCGCGTGCGCGAGCGTTCGCGGCGATGATCGATCTACTCTGTCAGCCGCGCCATCAACAAGTCTCGCGCGCGAGACCCGCCTCGCCTACTTCGCCCATAATGTAAACCACCCGGACATATCTCGGCGGGTAGAGATGTTCGCCCATGGTGGCGCCGATGTGCGGTTGTTCGGCTTTCACCGGGGAGACGCCGCGGCGCTGTCCTGGGTAAACCTCGGCCGCACCGAGGATGCGAAGCTGCTGCAGCGCATACTCTCGATATTGAAAGCCCTTCTGACGCTGCCTCGCTGGGTCGGAGAAGTGACGAGTGCGGACGTCATTGTCGCCCGAAATTTGGAAATGCTGATCGTTGCTGCAGCCGCGCGGGGGCTAGGCGCGCGTCACGCCACGTTGATTTACGAATGCCTCGACATCCACCGGCTGATGTCCGGCAAAACCGTCGTGAGCCGAGCGTTGAGAGCGCTCGAGCGCGTCCTCTTGCGTCGTGTTCAGGGGCTCTTGGTGAGTTCTCCCGGTTTCATTCGCGAGCATTTCGCGAAGCTCGGCGGCCCATTGCCGACGACCATTCTGATCGAGAACAA